>Ga0099797_100013_pt1 | contig 81597 bp, 117 predicted proteins | sample Uncmet_Sort48C_1_FD_89871 | JGI IMG/M metagenome (GOLD analysis project Ga0099797, IMG submission 89871) | Marine eukaryotic communities from CALCOFI LINE 67, Pacific Ocean - C012_Sort48C_1 | ecosystem: Environmental > Aquatic > Marine > Oceanic | place: Pacific Ocean: Monterey Bay | collected...
GCTTTAAACAGTTCTGGTAATTGGGATGAAGCAGATGCTGATTTGTCATCAACAAAGAATTTATTAGGTGTTGCAACTAAAGTATCTGGAGTAGCAGTTGATTGTTTATTAAGAGGTATGATTAAATCTAAAACCTTTAGTTTTACTGTTGGAGCACCAGTATATGTTTCAAGAACAGCTGGTGATTTCACACAAACCTTAACAGGATTTACTACTGGTGATTATGTAAGATTAGTAGGACATGCTGTAAGTTCAAATACATTATATTTCAACCCAGAACCTACGTGGATTTTACAATCATAAAAATATGCCAGCAGCAATTTTAGCCCCATATACTACAAACAACTCTAATTATGCTTTAGGTAATATTAGAAGAACGGGTGTAGGTTCTTGGACTTCTATTAGAACAGGTACACCAATATCAGGAAATGTATCTCAAACAAGTAATACTACTAAAAGTATTGGTGTTGCGTGGACTGGAGGAGCTAGAGGATCATATAGTTTATATAGAAATTATCTATGGTATGATGTAACAGCCTACCAAAGCGTTACAATAACTTCAGCAGAATTATCTTGTCCTACACAGGCAGGGTTAACTGCTTTAACACTCCCAGTAATATCAGTAGATAGTAGTACTGCTTTTAGTAATAATTCAACCACAACATTAAGTTTAAGTCAATTTCTTTCAACTAGTTTTGTAGCTTATAGTAATTCTACGTCATGGGCACAAGTCACAGGTTTTCAACAAATTACACTAAATAGCTCAGCAATAACAGCAATACAAAGTGGAAACAATTTTGGAGTTGGTATTATAGATCATAATTATGATTTTCAAAACCTACAACCCTCAGGTATTGGGTTTGATGGTTTTTATTTAGGTGATATGTCAAACGCAACACAAAGATCAAGATGGACATTAACTATAAATTATGTAGCAGCAGGATGGACAGCAGGAGATATGAATGGTGTAGCAAATGGTGACATGGGGGAAGTTAATGGTGTAGATATAACAGACATAAGTGAAATTAATGGTATTTAATAATAGTTTGGATATGTAATTAATATTTATTATATTGTCAAGTAGTTTTAAAAAATAGTTATATGAAGAAAATCTTATTTATAGCACCCCATCTTTCAACCGGAGGGCTTCCACAATATTTAACTAAAAAAATCGAACTCATTAAAGATGAGTTTGAAGTATATGTAGTAGAATGGGTAGATTGTACTGGAGGGAGATTAGTTGTAACTAAAAATAAAATATTAGAATTAGTAGATAATAGTAAATTTTTTACACTTGAAGAAGATAAAAGTGAATTGTTTAATATTATAAATAGAATTACCCCAGACATCATCCACTTAGAAGAAATACCTGAGTACTTTATGGATGATGATATAGCTCGAAAGTTATATGATGTAAATAGAAATTACTTTTTAGTAGAAACCTCCCATGATTCTTCTATGGACACAAATACTAAAATATTTTCACCAGATAAATTTATGTTTGTGTCAAATTGGCAAATAGAACAGTATAAAAACATAGATATACCTAAAATACTGGTAGAATACCCAATTGAATATACCCCCAGACCTAACAGAGAAAATGCGTTAAGACGCCTAAACCTCGACCCATCAAAAAAACATATATTACATATAGGTTTATTTACTTCTAGAAAAAACCAAAAAGAATTTTTTGAATATGCTGAAGCATTACCTGAATATGAATTTCATAGTGTAGGAAACCAGGCAGATAATTTTAAATGGTATTGGGAACCTTTAATGGAAAATAAACCAACTAATTTAACTTGGTGGGGTGAACGAACTGATGTAAATAATTTCTACCAATCAATGGATTTGTTTTTATTTACATCTAGAGGAAGTAAAAATGATAAAGAAACAATGCCTCTAGTAATACGTGAAGCTTTATCTTATCAAATACCACAACTGTTATATAATTTAGAAGTTTATCAAAATTATTTTGAAGACTATAATACTATTAATTATTTAGATTTTGCAGATTTTAATAAGAACGTTAAATTAATTAAAAATCAACTTAATATTTCTCCTATAGTATCCTTAGATGTTGAAGAAGAAGAAGCATATGTAATTTGTACTTACCCAAATACACAAGCAGTAGTAGATACCACAATAGAATGTATTAAATCATTAAGGAAAAACAGTAATAGAAAAATAATTATATCCACACACTGTCCGGTTCCAAAGGAATTACAAGATATGGTTGATTACGTTTTTTATGAAAAAAATAATTTATTAACAAAACATACATTCTATTCAGGTTATTGGATGTACCATGATCAATATGATACCCATGTAAATTTAAAAGGTGAAGATAATGATAGATATCATGGCCCAGCATGTTATACATCCTTCTACAACCCAGCAACATTTGCTAAAGGATTAGGGATTGAAAAATTATATTATATTAACTTTGATTATATTCTTAAAGATAGTAGTTATATAGATTATATATCTAAAAAATTAAATACTCATGATACTTTCTTTGGTGAATATGAAGCGCAAGAAGGTAAATGTTATTATACATATTTCTTTGCAGCCAAACCAGATGCAATTTTAAGACATTGTGATTTTATAGAAACTGAAAATCAATATAATAGTCTTATGGGTAAGTATGGGGCTGAATCTAATGGTATTGAAAATTTATATTATCATATATTTAAAAATGGTATAAATAATTATATTGAACCAAAAGAAAAATTTGAATCTGATGCTGAAAAGTATTTTGAATTTGAGGATTATTCAATGGTTGAATATTATACTATACTTCCTACAGATGTAGATAATCATTTTTGTCCTTGGATAACTATTTCTAATGCTAAAGAAAGTAAGAATATCTATTACACAGTAGAAAAAAATGGTGAAATTATCATTGATAGATTGCTAGAAGTTAGGGGAAAATTTTCATTTTGGGATTTAATAAAATATGATTTAGAGGATAACATCATAGTTACATTTGATGTAAAAGATACTAATACTGGGGAAAGTGTAAAATATCATAAATTTAATTTAAATAAAGATTATTTTTTAAATACAATGCCAAATAATGGTATGTTTAATTGGAAAGGAGATAGAAGTAGATACAACCCAAAAATTAAACTAATGCATTTAGTTACAGAACCAGATGTAAATGAAAAGGAAATAAGATCAGTAAAGAATATTAAAGAATTTTGTGAATCAACAGGTATAGAATATGAACAAAGAATAAATAAAATATGGACTGACTTACCCCCAATTGATACTTGTAATAGACCTGAAGATGTCCAAGATAAACCAGGATATTATAAATTAGCACCCGGACATTATGGGTGTTATAAAGCACACACAAATGCTATTATGTCTGAAAATAATAAAGATTATGATTATATTTTAATCTTTGAAGGGGATGTTATTGTTGATTCACCATTTGATGAATTAAAACAAGCTTTAAATCGTTTTAGTAATCTATCTAAATCTAACAACCAGGATATTATAGGATTTGGTAACCCTTACCAAAATCGTAATTTAAATGGGCCTAAAATTGAAGACATATACACTAATATATCTCCATTTATACCTGCACAATCTTATTTAATAAATCAAAATAAATTACAATTTATTCAAGATAAAATTAAAAATACAAAATGGGATGCTTTTGATATGTGGGTATGTAATGTAGCTAAATTAAAAGTAGGAACAGCAGAAAAAATTTATACTAAACATTTACCAGGATTTAGTATAATTGAGCAAGAAATAAAAACAACAGACGAAAATAGTCCTCTAATATACGCTGAAGAATGAAAATATGTCATGTAGACCCAGCTTGTGGGTTAGATATCCCACCAAAAAATTGGGGAGCAATTGAAAAAATTATTTGGGAATTTGTAAATAATCAAAAATTACTAGGCCATGAGTCTACCTACAAATTATCTTCTCACATTAATCTTGGAGAATTTGATATTGTACATTGTCATGTAGCTAATTTAGCAATTGGTTTACAAGAAAGAAATATACCTTACATATTCCAACTTCATGACCACCATGCATTTCATTATGGTAAAGACTCACACATATTTAAAGAAAATTTAAAAGCTATAGAGGGATCACTTTTAACATTACTACCAGGTAAATTTTTAGTTGATTATTTTAACCATCCTAAAGCACAATATTTTTCTCATGGGGTTAATACTAATGAATTTTATCCTTCACCTAACCCAAATCCTATAAAAATAACAAACCCCAAACTGTTGATGGTTGCAGCTAATGGTTTAGCTGGTGATAAGGGTTATGATAGAAAAGGATTTAAATATGGGTTAGCTTTAGCAGCAAAACATAATTTAGATATAACCATAGCAGGTCCAAATTTTAACAAAGAATTTTTTAATCAACATTTAGAAATGTTTAATTATCCAAAATTAAACTTAGTCTTTGATACACCCAACAATAAATTATTGGAATTATATCACAAACATGATATTTTTATTCACCCTACAATGCTAGAAGCAGGCCATCCAAATTTAACTATGATTGAAGCAGCAGCTGCTGGCTTACCTATAATAGCAAATTGGGAACATGAAACAGATTTTCATGGTGCTTGGAGATCACCACGTGATATATTTCACATGGAAGTTGGGTTAAAAGATATAATAAATAACTATGACTATTATAAAGTTAGAGCAGTAGCTACTGGAAAAGAATTAAGCTGGAAAAACAGAACAAAAGATTTATTAGAAATTTATAAAAATTTTATATAATATGAAAGAAATTTTAATCCAAGAATATAATAATTTATCTAAATTACTTATTAAACCAAAACCCCAATCTAACTTTTATCACATTAACTTTATTAATGGAGCTAAATTAGAAATTACAGGTAAAATAGATAAAAAATATAACATCCAATTTTACAATCAAGACACATCAGAATTACTATTTGAAAGTGAAATTACAAATAATATGTGGACTAAATTTAATAAAACATATTATATAAACTATAATATTAAAGTAATAGAACTAGAAAACAATACCGTTGTTTTTGAACATAAATTTAATGCAAAAGATAAAAGAGTTTATATTCATTTTGCTTCAAAGGCGTTAGGGGACACCATAGCATGGTTCCCGTTTGCTGAAGAGTTTAGAAAAAAACACCAATGTGAATTAATTGTTTCTACTTTCCATAATGATATGTTTGAGGAAAATTACCCAAATATTAAATTTATAACTCCTGGAGAAGAACAATTTGATTTATATGCTATGTATGAAGTTGGGTGGCATTATAATGAAGATGAAAAAATAGATTATAATAAAAACATCTCAGATTTTAGAAAACATGGTCTGCAGAGGTGTAGTAGTGAAATTTTAGGAGTTAATCAATCAGAAATTAAACCAAAATTAACCTTCAAAAACACAGGATCTACAATAGAAGGAAAATATGTTGTTATAGCACCTCATGGGTCGGCACATGCCAAGTATTGGAATTATAAAGGAGGATGGCAAGCTGTAGTAGATTATTTAAATAGTAAAGGTTATAAAGTAGTAATGATAACACAAGAATTATTAGGAGACAAATGGCATGATTCTAAGTTAGGTGGAACCTTAACAGGTGTTATTGATAAAACCGGAGATTATCCTTTAAGTGAAAGAGCTAATGATCTTTTAAATGCTAAAGCTTTTATAGGTATAGGAAGTGGTTTAAGTTGGGTAGCTTGGGCTTTAAAAACTCCAGTAGTAATGATATCAGGGTTTAGTGAAGCTTATAGTGAATTTAAAGATTGTGAAAGAATATCATCACCTAAAAATAAATGTTCGGGGTGTTTTAATAGAGTAAGACTAGACGCAGGAGATTGGGAATGGTGCCCAGATCATAAAGGAACAGATAGAATGTTTGAGTGTACTAAATCAATAAAACCAGATATAGTAATTGCTGCCATAAACCATCAATTAGAAAAATCTCTTTGATATTTATAACAAAATTATAGAATGGCAATTAAACTTTCAAACTCCGGCATAACATCAGGCTCAGTAGTTAAATCTGCTGAAGTTTCTCAATCTATAGATGCTTTTACAGGTACTATAGCCTATGATATCCAACAATCAGGCTCATTTAATCAAACAGGTTCTACTATACTATCAGGCTCAGTTTATTTACCAGATAATACTCATATGGGGATTGGTACTACACCATCACCAACAGCTGGAGTTAAATTAGCTTTAAAAGCAAATGACTCAAGTAATGATCCAACAATCTTATTAGAAGCATTTGGCGCAGCAGATTCAGCTACTATAGGATGGAAAAATCCTGATGTAAGGTGGAATTTAGGGTTAAGTGGAGGAAGTGCAGATGCTTTTGTGTTACAAAATCAAACAAGAAACACATTTCCCATTTTAGTAGATTACTCTTCTTCTAATAGTTCAATAGTTCTTAGAAATGATAATGGGTCAGATTTATTTCAAAAAGTTGGTATTAATTGGCCTTATGGTGAAATGGTTTTTGGTAGTCCAAACCATACACTTTTAATTAGTGGATCAGCAACGGCATCAGCTGGATTTTATGGTGATTTAATAGGAACAGCTTCTGTAACGAATAAGACTAAAGTAAATCAGATGATTTCAAATGCAACCATGCCTGTTTTAGTTATGCCTGGAACAGTAGGTGGTGATTATGAAGATGTTATGGCTTCTTCATTATATCTTAACTTTAATAATATATCAAAAATATTAGAAACAACTGCATCATGGGCAACAGAATCAGTTTCTGCTTCTTATAGTGAAACAGCATCTTATGCCTTAACAGCTGAATCAGCAAATCCTCTTTGGTATGATGCAACTTCATTTATAACATCATCTGTAAAGGTAAGTTCATCTGTATTTCTAGGTAATCTTGAAGGTGATTTAGTAACAGCGACTGACGTATCTGCATCTAGTATTCTTGCATCTACTTACTTTTCAGGAAGTTCATACACAGCTTCAAATGCTACCCAAAAAATTACTATAGGACCTAATAATATATCTTACGATTATAATGGAAGAAGCTACATACAAAATAAAAATGTAGGAGCTAGTGCTACATTAAATATTGGGGTAGGTGGTGAAGGGGGAACAACATCTTCAGCATTAATAATAAATAATAACAATGAAGTCTCAATAGGTTCATCAACACCTACTTTTAGTTATCCATTAGGGTATACAGCTGGAGAAATACATTCATATATCCAAATGCAGAATAACCACCAAAATTCTTCATCATTATTAGCTGTAAAAGGTGCAAATGGAAGTGACGGTATTATTTATTTAGGAGGAAATGAAGCATATGGTGGGGGTATTTTATATCATGGTGGGGGTGGATCTTCCCAAATACCATCTACATTTGCGAATCAGAAAACAGCACTATATAGAAGTAGTCAATCTGTTCCATTCCCAGTAATAGACTTCCCTACAGATAATAATCAAGTTAAGGTCCATTTAACGTCTGCCCCTGAATCTGATTCTAATTTAGATTATTTTGGTATGGGTCCTACAGGGAATATAGAACCTTACAGGAGAACTTACATGCTTAATGGGATACTTACGACTGGTGCAGGTAATGCTGTCTCCTTAGGTGAAGTATCTGCCGTACAATCTGGTACTTATATAGTAAAATTAACTATAGGTAAAGCTAATAATCAATCCCCAACTGACGTTGGGTCCGTAACAGAAAGGGTACAAACCTTTTATGTAGATGCATTTGGGAATGCACCACAAGCTTTAGTTGCTGGAGGAGCACCAGGCCCTACAAATACAATTGAGGGTAGCTATGGTGTTGGATCAAACGTAAATATTCAAATAGTTTTAATTTCAACTGGTTTTCAATTCCGTTGTAATGGTACTGTAGGAGAAAATATGAACTTAAATGGTTTTGCAGAAGTAACATTTTTCCCTAATTCTATTTAATAGTTTTTAATAATAATATAATTTTAATAACAAGTTTTAATACGTATAAAAGATGACAAAATTACAAAGTGAAGAAATCAAAAAGGTTAATGATTTAAAAAATAAGTTTAATGAAACAGTACAAGCCCTAGGTAGTATTGAACTTCAACTTTTAAACATCAATTTAAAAAAGGAACAACTTAAAATGGAAGCAGTCGAAATTCAAAAAGAAGAAATAGATTTAGCTAAAGAGTTAGAGGAAAAATATGGTAGTGGAACTATTTCTTTAGAAACAGGTGAATTTTCTCCAACCAAATAGACTTTTGACAGAAAACCATATATTTATTATCAAAATATAACAATTACATAACATGGCAGAAACATTAATTTCCCCAGGAGTATTAGCAAGAGAAAACGATCAATCCCAGATTACTTCTCAACCAATACAGGCCGGCGCAGCAATAATAGGACCAACAGTAAAAGGTCAAGTAAACATTCCAAGGCTTATTACCACTTATAGTGAGTATCAAGCCAATTTTGGAACTACCTTCGAAAGTGGGTCAGCAAACCAAAAAAGTGAATATACTTTCTTAACTTCAATCTCAGCTTATAATTACTTCTCAAATGGAGGTACTTCGCTAATTGTTACTAGAGTAGCCTCAGGTTCTTTCTCACCAGCAACTTCATCTAAGATTGCTAATGATCAAGAAACAGGACAAATTCTAGCAACAACTGATTTATTAGGATCTGCTGTAGGTGGTGGAGGTGGAGATGCTGCATTTACTGGAATACCTGCATTTACAGGAGGAACAGGAACAGGATTAACACTTAATGCTGAAGTAACAACAGCTGGAAATGTTAAAGTAACAGTAGATCAATTACTTGCTAATTTAAATGCTGGTACAAATCCAACAGATGCAGTAGATGGGTCTTACACAGTTCCATTAGTTGGGGGAACAGGAACAAATTTAACAGCTTCAATTACAGTATCAGGACAAACAGTTACTTCTATTACAACTCCAGCAGCAACATCAGGTTCAGGTTACACAGCTTTAGATGCTTTAACTTTCCCAGCAGGTGCTTTATCAGATGGTCAGTTAAAAACAGCTCAAGATATATTATCTATATCTAATGGTGCTTCTTTAGCAATAGGAGCAGGTGGTCCCGTAACTGGAGTAGCTATAACAACCGTTACTGGAGGTGCAGTACAAACAGGAACAGGAGCAACAGTTGATATAACATCAGATGGAACAAATGTTTCAGTATTAACAGTAAATGGATTAGGAACAGGATATGTTACAGGTAATGTATTAACAATTTCACAAGCAGATTTAGTTACAGCTGGATTCGCGGCAGCAGCAGCAGATTTAACAATTACATTAACCCCTGCAAATGTTGAGTTATCAACAGCAGGAGCTTTAACATTACAAGCCGCAGATTTATTTTATGCATTAACAACTTTAAACGCTGCTACAGAAGGTACAGGATATGAAGTTGGGGATCAATTAGTAATTGCAGGTGGTGCGATGGGTGCAAATTCATCAGCATGTACAATTACATTAGTAGATGCTGATATAGTAGATGGAAATGCATTTATATTAGAATCAATTGGTCAAGGCCAAATCATGAATAGTACAGGAGCTGAAAATTCTCAAGGTGCTTTAACAAATGGATCATCAAATAATTTAAGATGGGAAATTACATCACCAAATACCTCTTCAGGTACGTTTAGTGTAGTAATTAGACAAGGTAATGATAATACAAGAGCTAAATCAGTACTTGAAAGCTTTACTAATGTATCATTAGATCCAAAAGCATCAAATTATATTTCAAGAGTAATTGGTGATCAAACACAAACAGTAAAAGGAGTTGGAACAACAGATGTTTACTTACAAACAACTGGATCCTATGCTAATGCTTCAAGATACGTAAGAGTAAAAGAAGTTAATTTTAAAACACCAGATTATTTAGATAATAGTGGACAAGCAAAACCAGAATATACAGCTTCAATTCCAGTACAAGCTTCAGGAACATTTGGAGATGCAGTAGGTAGCATTTTAACTGGAACTGGAAAATATTACGATAAAATTACAGCTGATGATACTCAAGGATTAGTTGGAGATAATTATACAACGGCAATTAATTTATTAGCAAATAAAGATGATTACAAATATAACATTATTTCAACACCAGGTTTAACTCAAGCAGATTATACATCAACAACCAATAAATTAATTTCTAACACAGAAAATAGAGGAGATAATATTGTAATATTAGATCTTGAACTATATGCTAAGTCTATTACAAATGTTACTACAACAGCAGCAAGTAAAGACTCATCATATGCAGCTTCATATTGGCCATGGTGTATGGTAACAGATCCAGATTCTGGACAAAGGGTTTGGGTACCAGCAGGAACATTAATCCCAGGAGTTTATGCTAATAATGATAGAACAGCAGAAGCATGGTTCGCACCAGCAGGTATTAATAGAGGTGGATTAGGTCAAGTAATTCAAGCTGAAAGAAAATTAACTCAAGCTAATAGAGATCAACTATATATTAGTAAAGTAAATCCTATTGCAACCTTCCCAGGAAGAGGAGTAGTAGTATTTGGTCAGAAAACATTACAAAATCAAGCATCAGCTTTAGATAGAGTAAATGTTAGAAGATTGTTAATTGCACTTAAAAATTATATTTCTCAATTATCTGATAATTTAGTATTTGAACAAAATACAGCGGCTACAAGAAATACATTCTTAAGTCAAGTTAATCCATATTTAGAATCAGTACAGCAAAGACAGGGTTTATACGCGTTTAAAGTTGTTATGAATGATTCAAATAATGGACCCGATGTAATTGATAGAAACGAATTAAGAGGTGCTATATACATACAACCTACTAAAACGGCTGAATTCATTTACTTAGATTTCAACATTTTACCAACTGGAGCAGAATTTCCAGCATAAAAGTTAAAAAGTATAATATTTATAATTGAATAAAAAAATTAAAAAAACATAAAATGGCAGTATTAGATCCAAACGAAATATTTTTCACAGCATTTGAGCCAAAGGTAGCTAATAGATTTATCATGTACGTAGATGGATTTCCATCATACATTATTAAAGGTATTAGTGGATTAGGGTTCGCACAAGATGAAATTACATTAAATCATATCAACACTTATAGAAAAGTTAAAGGTAAGTTAAGATGGAATGACATTACGATGCAATTATTTGACCCTATAACACCTTCAGGAGCACAAGCTGTAATGGAGTGGGTTAGATTACACCATGAATCAGTAACTGGTAGAGATGGTTACTCTGATTTTTATAAAAAAGATTTAACAATTGATGTGTTAGGTCCTGTAGGTGATGTTGTTTCTGAATGGATCATAAAAGGAGCATTTATCAAAGACGGATCGTTTGCTGATATGAATTGGGACACTGATGGTGAAGCTCAAAACATCGATTTAACAATTGGAATGGATTACTGCGTGTTGAATTTCTAATAAGAAATTATATATTTTTGAAAAATAGCTTGGCTTCGGTCAAGCTTTTTTTTATATTATATATGTATACATGATAATTAAGTTATAACAAATAAAATTTATATGGAAGAATTTAAACTACCTACTGAAAACGTAGAATTACCTTCAAAGGGATTATTATATCCTGAAGACAACCCACTATCTTCTGGTATGGTTGAAATAAAATATATGACTGCTAAAGAAGAAGATATTTTAACTAACCAATCATACATTAAAAAAGGAATTGTACTAGATAAACTACTACAATCACTTATAGTCAATAAATCTATTAAATATGATGATATTATCGTAGGAGATAAAAATGCACTGCTTATTGCAGCTCGTATTTTAGGATATGGTGCAACCTACGACTTTGAATATGATGGCGAAAAACAATCAGTTGATTTATCTACACTAGAAAATGTTCAGTTCAATGAAGATTTAATTACAAAAGGAGTAAATGAGTTTGATTATGAACTTCCAAAAATTAAAGCTAAAATATCTTTTAAAATATTAGATGGTAAAGATGAAAGAGCTATTGAAAGAGAACTTCAAGGACTTAAAAAGATTAATAAAGATGCTAATCCTGAAATGTCTACCCGTTTAAAATATATTATAACAGCAATTGAGGGAAACCCCGATAGAAAATCAATTAGGGAGTTTGTAGACAATTATCTGCTAGCCCAGGATTCCAGGGCATTAAGAAACTATATAAAATTAGTTCAACCAGATGTTGATCTAACTTTTTTTCCCGACGGAAGGACTGATGACGCAATCCTCCCCATTGGACTTAACTTTTTTTGGCCTGACGCTCGATAATGCTCCTGGGGTTAGAGTAAATGTGTTTAATACAATACACGAAATTGTATTCAATGGTAAGGGTGGATATGATTGGAACACTGTGTATAACATGCCTATATGGCTACGTAAGTTTACTTTTAATAAACTAAAAAGTCATTATGATGAAGTTGAAGCAAATAGACAAAAGGCTAATAAAGGAAAAGGCACACAAATAGATTTAAATAATCCAACTAAATCCCAACCTCCAAAAAGTGTATCACCCCCCTCTTACGTTTCAAAAAGAACGCAAAAATAGGTTTTTCTAATATTTATAATAAAACAAACCTATAATGGCTGATAATAGTTTAGATCCTAAAAAATACCAACAGGTAGTTGAACTTCTTAAAGAAATAAGAAGAGGTTATGAATCTCTAGGCCAAGCTAATCCTTTTACGGGCCAAACAGCACGTGAGTTTATCGATGCTATGGGAGACGCCGATGATGCTATTATTACATTAGTTGATGGTGTAGATAAATTAGATAAGTCATTAGACGAGGTTGGAAAAAATGCAAAAGGTTATTATGAAACTTTAATAGGGTTAAATGGTGCAATAAAAAAGCAAAATGAGAGCCTTAACATTACTAAAAGAGCAACTAACCAAATTCAAGGAATTGCTGAAAAGTTAAAAGACGATCAGGAGGGTATTAATAGACTAAACGCTAAAGAACTTGCCCAACTCCAGCAAAAATACAAATCTCAACTTTCTAACTTTCAAATAGCTAATAAAGAAATACTTTTAGGAAAAGATGGTGAAAAATTAAATGAAGCTAATCTAAAAAAACGTTTAGCATCATTATTAGTAGCAGAAAAGATTACTGAGGGTCATGCTGATATGATAATGGAGATGCAAGCTGAATCTTCAGTTTTAACTGACATAAACCAAAAATTAGCAGATAGAACAGCAAAAGAAGAAAGTGTAAAAGAGCTTCAAGGTTTAACAAATAAAGCCCTTGAAGATGCTGGTGGGTTATTAAAGAATCTTGGTTTAGGTAATTACGCAGGCATTTTCAAAGAAATGAGTGACTCAGCTAGTAAACTAACTGAAGAGCTTTATGACCAACAACAATCATCTATAGATTTTAATAGAGAATTAAAAGATGCCCAGAAAAATGGAGAAAGATTAGACGAATCTTTAGAAGATGTAATGGGAGATGCCGATATTAAGGCAAAAGTCTTAGGTAACACATTAACAGAAGGAGCTACAAAGTTTAAAAAGGAAATGTTAGCTGCTTTAGATGTAGCTATATTTAAAACCTTTAAAGAGGGAATTAAAAAGTTTGGGGCTGAAAGAGAAGATTTAGCTAAAACATTTGCCTTAGGGAGAGATGATGCTAATAATTTAAAATCTTCATTAAATGTAGCTGCTAATTCTAGTGGAGAACTTCATTTTAATATCGCAGATGCTGTTAAAGGTATACAAGAATTTAACCAAGAAATAGGAGGTGCTGTAAAATTAACTCAAGATGAATTAAAAACCTTTTCATTATTATCTAATGAATTTGGGTTAACTAACGAACAAGCAGCTCAATTTGTAAAATCAGCAAAATTAAGAGGTGAAAGTGCTGAAGATCTTACTGCAACCTTAAGAGGACAAGTAGCAATTTTAGCAGAACAAGAAGGAGTAGCAGTAAACCAACAACAAACATTTGCTGCCATTGGTAATATTAGTGCTGCTAATAGATTATCAATGGAGGGTCAAGGTAAATCATTAGCTAATGCAGCATTTCAAGCTGCTAAATTAGGAATGAGTCAATCCCAACTTGAAAAAACATCATCATCACTATTAGACTTTGAAAGTTCTATAGCAGCAGAGATGGAAGCTGAATTAATGACTGGTAAACAGTTAAATTTAGAAGATGCCAGAAGAGCTGCTTTAATGGGTGATCAAGAAGGATTAGCTAAAGCAATATCTAGAGAAATAGGAACAGCTAAAGATTTTAGTAAAATGAATGTTTTACAACAACAATCATTAGCTAAAGCCTTTGGAATGTCAAGGGAAGAATTAGCAGAAACTTTAGAAACCCAAGAGCTTTTAACAGGTGAAGCTAAATCTATGACAGCTGCTTCTGATGCTTATAATAAAGCAATGGAGGATGGAGTTATAACAGCTGATGAACAAAGACAAATTGGATCTGATCAATTAACAGATCAACTACATGCTGAGGCTGCTAGTAAAAGATTTGCAGATGCTATGATAAAATTAAAAGATCAATTAACTCCTATTATGGAATCCATATCTAAGATATTAGATGGATTAATGGATATGGTTGAAGCTGCCCAAAGTGTAGGAGGTTTATTTACAAGTATAGGTAAATACATGGGAATTATATCTGGAATTAGGATATTTGCAAGAATGAAAGCAGGTTTAGGAGTACTAAAAAATATGTTTGGTTTTTTAACTAAAATAGGAGGAGCTGCATCATCTTTAGCAAGCACATTAGGATTTGGTTCAAAAGCTGCATCATCAACAGCATCAACAGCAGCTAATGTTAGTGGGGGAGTTGCAGGAGCATCTACTAAAGCAGCAGCATCAACTGTAGGACAAGCCGGAGCAACATCACTTGGAGCAGCTGGTGGAGGTGTTATGTCAAAAATTGGAGGATTTTTTTCAAAGTTAAACCCTGTAAATGCTTTAAAAGATGCTATTAAACCTGTAATTGGTAAGGCTGCTTTAGGTCAAACTTTAAAATCATTAACAAAAAGAATACCTATAATAGGAAGTTTTATTGAAGGAGTATTTGCAAACTCAGATATTAAAGGAATGATTGCTGATGGTAAATCTAAAAAAGATATAGACGTAGCAATAGGAAAAAGAGTAAATGAAGGTATAGGAGCAGTTATTGGGTCTGCGGGAGGAATGGCAGCCATCCAAGCTTTAAACATAGCACCAGGTTTAGGATTAGCTTTAACTCCAGTTGCTGGTATAGCAGGAGATTGGTTAGGAAGAAGATTAGGAGGGCTAATGCCTGGACAAGAATCTGTAGGGGGTATTGTTAGAAGTACATTCTATGACAAAGAATCAGAAGCTGCAGGTATAGCAGAAGATTTTATATCAAGACCTGGACAACCTATTCAAAAGTTTAGAGCTGATGATATTATAATGGGAGGAACTAATCTTACAGGTGGGGGTGATAATTCTCAAGTAGTAACTCTATTAAAAGAATTAATATCAGCAGTAAAAAGTGGCGGTGATGTTTATATTGATGGAGCTAAAGCAGGTAAAGCAATGGTTATGGCGACTTCCAATATTTAATAATATTTATAACAAAACAACAAATTAAACACATACAATTATGGCAAATTCAATTCAAAAAATGTTTGATACTAACGGATCACCTTTAGGTGTTCCTGTATCACCAGCAAGTCCACAAGCTCCAGATGCAGTTAGTGTTGTAGGTAATTCATTACTTCACAACCAATACTCAAATATTGGAGATCCGACACTAACAAACCCAGCATACGATAATTTTGGTGCAGGAGCTATGGGATATACTAATCCAAGTACTTCTCAATTAGGTGAACAAACACAAGCATACCAAGAACCAGTAAACAGATATGCAAATAACTTACCTGACGGAGCAGCAGGAATCTAAATTTAAATTATGCCTCTAATTAATTTCCAAACAGATTTTACAAATCTGCCTTGGGGGAGAGACAGACGTAATAGTGACGACAGTCGTCAACCTTATATTACTAAAGATATTCCTCAAGGTGATGATAACCTTCCTGTAAGATCAGGACCGGATTTTATCGTTAGGGGAGGATTAAAGGCAGTTTCAAATGCATTAGATGATGTAGGTAGATTAGCCCAAATGTTTGTGGATACTAAAAATCCATCAGCAGGTTTAGGATTTTTCGTTAAACAAAATATACTATCTAGAACATCAGTTAAAACCCCAGCTTCATTTGGTTTAGGATATGCAGGTTTAACACCCTATGTTTGGGATGTAAATGAAAATGGATTAATAGCTAGTGGTGGGGGTAATATAAATCAAGGAGTTTATACTCCTATAGGTACTATAGCAACAGCTTTAGGAAACGGGTTAGGATTTCATGCAAATTTATTAGGTTTAGATCCTTTTTCACCTATGAGTGGTGTAGTAGAGGGTTCATTATTTGGGGGTAATTTAGGTTTAAATACCTATGAAGCAGTTACTAAACAATTAAATGAAACAGCTGAAAATAATAGATTAGTAACATTCTTAACTAGAGCTGAAGAAGTAGGCAACAGCCCAGACCAAAATATTTTTGCTTATAGTGGAGGACCTGGTGCTATTTTAGGGATAGGTAAAACAAATATTAGGTTTGCAGATCAACGAACAGGAGTAGCAAATCCTCAATCTGTATCAAACCCTGGACAGTTTTACTTAGGTGGGGTTACTAGAAGATCATATCAAACTGATGATTTATCTAAATTCCAATATCAACTCTCCATCCAAAATAGTGCTACAGCTAAATATGGTCAATTATATTTAACATCAAATGAAAAATTTAAATTCCAGAGAAATAGAGAATTTTTATTTGATGATGTTAATGGTCCCGCAATATTAAAAGGAATAAATGGTCCTTACCAAACTTTCAATTATAAGGTAGATGGGCTAGTAAATGAAATAAATTCCTTTACAGATGATGAAACTGGAGAAGTAACAACATATAATACTCAAAAATTTATAGTAAATAATGATGTATTGTACAAAAATAACTCAAGAACATATTCACAACCACAATTAATAGGTAAAGAAAATGTAATTGAAGGAGGAGCTGCAGGTTTATATCCTACAGATTTTAGAAAAGAACTATATGATGTAGATGGAGTTAATTTAGAAGATACAAAAGTATCATCTGTAATAGGTTTATCCCCCAACTATAGAGTTAAAAATCTAGATGAAAGGCTTAATATGGGTATGCCTGGAAAAGAAGGTGGAGAATATAGAGCAACTTACACAGGAAATAAAAATGTATGGAATTATGGGATACCAGCAAATGAATTACAAGCATTAGATAAGATTACAGCTATGCCTATGTATGATGGTACTGGTCCTGACTCAAACCAACCAATTAATGATTTAGTTAAGTTTAGAATAGCAGCTATAAATAATGATGGTACAGATGGTGAAGCTGTTTATATGCATTTTAGGGCATTTTTAGATAATATGTCAGATAATTATGAAGCTAATTGGAATAGTATTAAATATGTTGGAAGAGGAGAACCATTATATAATTATGAAGGATTTGGTAGAACTATATCATTAGGTTTTACAGTTGCAGCACAATCAAAAGCAGAGCTTATCCCCATGTATAAAAAATTAAATTATTTAGCATCAACTTTAGCTCCTGATTACACCGAAGCTGGGTTTATGAGAGGAAATTTAGTTAGATTAACAGTAGGGGGGTATTTATATGAACAACCTGGTTTTATTACATCATTAACTTATGATATACCGGATACTTCAACTTGGGAAATAGCTATTGATGCCGAAGGGGGATCAGATGGTAGTGTTAAAGAACTTCCTCATGTTATTAAAGTAAGCGGGTTTTCATTCACCCCAATTCATACATTCCTACCAGAAAAACCAAACAATGCAAATAATCCAAATAGTAAGTTTATTGCATTAAGTAATGGGGTTAATACTAATTATAGTGATGTATATGAAACATACCAACCAACTGCAGGTAGTGGGGGAGATAACCAAAGTCAAACATAATGAATAGGTACTCTAACGTAAAAGAAATAAGAAATACAAATGAATTTGTAGGCACTATTGGTACTAGATATTATACCAATAATACTTACCCCGAGGTTCTCCCAAATGAAAATGATATATGGGTTGAAACAGAGTTTGGTGATAGATTAGATTCGTTAGCATTTCAATTTTATAATGATGTTACTTTATATTGGGTAATATCTATAGCAAATCCAAATAAAATTAATATGGGCTCCTTATTTTTAGACCCTGGTACCCAAATAAGAATCCCAACAAATATAGTCCAAATAGTAGATAGTTATAATATATTAAATAGGTAAAAGTTATGGGTCAATCATTTACAGGAACCCCTTTTGATCAAGGTGTAAAAACTCAAATAGAAACAAGACAAAAATCTTTAGGAAAATATACTAATATTCCTTCTAAAGATCTTCAATTTTATAGTACAAAAACCCCATTTTTAAGACTAGCAAGTTCAGTTGATTTAGAATTTTATAGCCCCCTAAAAGGAGTACCTAAACAGTTAAAAAATTTAGGATACCCTGTAGATACATGGGATGGGTATTACTTAGCAAAAAATATAATACTTCAAGGAGGAGTAATGTCAGCAGATTTTGATGAAGGTTCAAACCCAGGAAAATTAAAATTTGGTTTAAATGATGGTAATAGTGTTTTTAATGGTGCTTATGGGTGGGGAGGTACATCAGAAAGAGGATATGTTCCTATGCCTGGTATTACAACAGCCGATGTAACATATTATAATAATGGAGCTTTAGCTAAATGTAATATTAATATAAAATGCTTTAGTAAGGCTCAGTTTCAGTTAATTGATATACTCTATTTAAGACCAGGATATACTTTATTAATGGAATTTGGACATTCTGTATGGTTAGATAATGAACAAAATCTTAAATCTATGGATAGTTTCTTAACAGAACCTATGTCTAAATTTCTTTCACCTGATGAAGGAACAAACCAATACGAAATTTATCAATCTATTAAAACGGCTAGAGAAACATATGATTATAATTATGAAGCTTTTTTTGGTCAAATAAGTAATTTTAATTGGCAATTTAATAGTGATGGTAGTTATGATTGTCAAGTCCAATTAACATCCTTAGGAGATGTTATTTCAGCCTTAAAATGTAACATTACAGACCCTTCTTTAATAGAAATCAAAACAGATACAAGGGGATGGTGGAAAAAATTATGGACATCAGATCCAGACCCTACACAACAACCTCCATTAGTAGCAAATGCAAATAAAACAATAGTAAATAGAGAATTATATGGCATATACCAAGCAGCTCAAGTTACAGATCCTCAATTACAACTTTTAGATTATGAGCTTGTAGATTATAGAGGAGTAGATGAAGATGGAAAACCCGAAACCCAACCATCATTAACATTCCCTAAAGGGCTACTTACAATTCCAGGTACAACCGCAGATATAGAAGAAAACCAATCACCACAAGTTTATATAAAATATGGAGCTTTTTTAGCTTATCTCCAATCAAAAATTCTATTATATGATAATAGTACTGATACACCTTTGGTTGTTTTTGATATGGATTTTAAAAATCTCGATAAAGATGAAAATGTAATATTTAAAGTACCAGGACAATTTTCAGCAGATCCTAGAGTATGTATAATTCCTTATTCAAATACTAATATAGGAGAAGGTGTAACTCTACCCCAAACAAAAATTAATGAAGTTGTTTCTGCAACAGCCTGGGAATATCAAACTTATTTAGGTAGAGTAGGTAACATTATGGTAAATGTTAATTTTTTAGCTACTTGTTTAGTAGATGCCTCTGATGAAAAGGGTAATATTAATGTTATTGATTATCTTAAAAGTATTAATAATGGGTTAATAACAGCATTAGGAGATATAAATGAATTTAAAATTAAATTATCTGATGATGGTTTAAAGTTAATATTTAATGAAAATATCCCCCAAAGAAGAACACCAGACACTCCAACAAGTGAGTATACCAGATTTAATGTGTATGGTGTAAAACCTGGAATTGAGGGAAGTTTTATTAGAAATGTAAGTTTAAATGCTTCAATTCCTTCAAATTTTGCAACTATGATATCTATTGGAGCCCAAAGTAATGGAAACCAATTATCTGAAAATGCAACTTCGTTTTCAAATTATAATATGGGGTTAGCAGATAGGATTATAAAAGTAAAAGAAAGTATTTACCCTAAAAAAACACCAACTACTGAAGATGAAGTAGATGAAGTAACAATAAAAACTAATTTTGATGATAATATAAATGCATCTAATGAAGAAGGTGCAAGTTTATTTTTAAAAATTTATGGGGATACAAGTTTAAAATTTTTAAATGATAATATAGGTTCTTTAGTAAGTCACAATAAAACCCATGCTTCTTTATTAGTAGGAAAATTAACTAAAGATAACCAAATACAAGCTCCTTTCTTTTTACCATTTAACTTCCAACTTGAAATGGATGGACTTTCAGGTATGAAATTATATCAGAAATTTTTAATGACTGATGACATTTTACCACCTACGTATGCTAATGATGGGGTTGATTTACAAATTACAGGCATAAACCATAAAATAGACACATCAGCTTGGATTACAGAAGTAACTACTCAAAGTGTAGCAGCCGAAACTTTAGGAGCACCTGCAAGACCAAAACAGTTAGTATCATCAGCAACAACCCAACAATCATCAACTCAAGGTAATTCATTACCTTTATCAACAAATGAGGCACCAGCATCAGATGATCCAGAATCAGTTGATAGATTTAATGCTATGCAAGCCTCTTACAATTATGTATTTGGTAGAGATGGAGAAATAAGTGGGATGTGTGCTAGATATTCTTATAATTTAGCTTTAAATTACATGAGATATTTACGAGGTAATGCCCCAGAAAAAAGACAATTAGCAGCAGGGGGTAATGCTAACAATAACCAAGAATATTATAATAATTTAACAGCCTTAGGATATACTAAAACCCAATCTGTTGTTACTAAAACACAACTATTAAATGACTTAGCTACCCGTACTTGGGGTTATGGGGACGTAGTAGCATATTATTGTAATAATGGTCCTTCACAAGAATCCCATGTAAAATATGGTCACACACAAGTTTATGTTGGAACTATTAACTCTGTTGGGTGGACAACATCTACAAAATCAAATTACAATACAGACTTCCCATATAGATCTAGGGTAGGAGATAATTGGACATATTTAATATTTACAGCACCCGCAACATAATTATGTATATACCAAAAAGTAGAATATTAACCAACCAATATAGTAATGATAATTCATTAGTATATAAATCAAATAAAGAAGTTTATACGGGATTTTACTACAAAACCTTTGAAGGTAAATACTTTACAGGTAAAACCCAAAATGACCCACCTAATGAAGAATTAGAATTAGTAGAAGATATAAATTCAATTCCTATAGTTGAACAACCTCAAAATTCAATAGCTTATAGTGATGCACCTACTATATTTGAAGATATTAACACACCAGGATATTCAGAAAGTATGGTAGTAAAATATGCTACTTTACAAAAAGTGGATTTAAATAAATCAACCTTAATAAACATGCCCACCCAAGAATATCCTACTCCAACAGAGGAAGATTATGACATCGGCAGTTTTACCAGATATTTCTGTGTTAAAACAAACCAACCAGTTTGGCTTGAAATATCATCAGAAACCTTTGATAAACTTGAAAGTAGAAGCGGAGAATGGTTATGGCAACCCTACACCTTAGTAACTTTACAATGGGCATTAATAGGAAGTGAAAAGTATGTAGCTACTACTAATAAAAATATTATAGTCTTAGCAGAAAGAAGAAGTAAAGTAATAGGATTAAACGAATTTTTAAGAGGTAATTGGTTAAAATATTATAGAACCCCACTTGCAAATGCCTTAATAGGATAATAGTGTTAGAGTTTCACAATAAACTTTAATCTTAATTTGGCTAAACCCAAATTCTTTCTTATATTACATTAAAATAAAGTTATGTTTTGGTTAGTAGAATCTGAGGATCAAATAAAAAGGTTTTTTCAAAGTGGTTATAAGGAAGCGTTTGTAGAAATAATTCCATATAATGACACCATACACCCTACACAAAACCAAATTTGTGCTATTTATATTCGTCCGTTAGTATCCACAAAAGGATTCATGTTGCCCATTTCGCATAGCGAAACGATTGATGCTAGTATTGACAATATAAAACACATATTATCAAAATATGATGCATTGTACGTGCGTGATAAAAAGGAATTTTTACATTATTTTCCTTTAAAAACTCTTTACGACATAACACTTAGTTCTCATACGTATATACGTGAAACAACACAAACCCACTCTTATTTCTATAGCAAGATGGGTGATAAAAAAGATTTAAACCGCATTATTCCGATAGTAAAACATTATGAATATTGTGAAAACCTATTTAATGATTTAAAAGATAAAATAAATGAGCCAATCAACGAATTTTACAACACAAAAGCCTCAGTGGTATTCAACGCCGTGGAGCGAAGTGGTTTACGAATTGATAGAGAAAGATTCCAATCGCACTTTCACGATGTCGATGGAGAGTATGTCTACACACAATTCAACTTTAAAACCCTTACAGGAAGACCAAGTAATAAATTCAAAGGAGTAAATTATGCGGCGATACCTAAAGATAACGGTAGTAGAGACAGTTTTATCGCAAGTAATGATTGCTTGCTTGAGCTTGATATTGGTGCTTATCATCCTACTTTGTTGGTTAAGTTGGTCGATTATGATTTTGGTGATGAAGATATTCATTCTGCCTTTGCTAAAATGTATGGGGTGGATTACCAAAAAGCTAAGGAGTTAACATTTAAACAACTATACGGAGGAGTATTTGATAAGTATAAAGATCTGGAATTCTTTAGAAAAGTAACGGCATATACGGATGATTTGTGGGATACTTTTCAATATCAAGGCTACATTGAATGTCCTATCTCTAAAAAAATATTTAAAAGAGATGAATTAGATGATATGAAGCCTCAAAAGTTGTTAAATTATTTGCTCCAAAACTTGGAGACATCATATAACATTCGTATATTATGGGAAATATTTAAAACATTAAATGGTGCTAATACAAAATTAATACTATATACTTACGATTCTTTTTTGTTTGATTTAGATAGAAGTGAAAGGGTAAAAATGGTGGAGATATTAAATATATTTAAAGATTATAAATTAAACATAAAATTCAACTATGGCAACACATACAATTTTAAATAAACCTTCGCATATGTATAAGGTAGACGACTTTCAGGAGTTGGATAACTTAAACATTAGCGATTTGAACAATAAACTATTTTGCACCTTTACAACTTTAGAGGAATTAGATGGTCTTTTAGACCACATAACATCTAGTTATTCTATAATGTATAATAAGATATTTGTTTTACATATAAAAAGTAATGATGAATATGTTTGCACATACAACATAGATCAGGGAAACACATCTCATTTAGATAGAAATCCACTACCACCTAATACTATAATGGTACATAGGAAAAAAGATACTAATACTTTATATACTATTAATGCCCTAAATGAATTAATTAAAAAATTAAATGGTGGGGTAGTTGATACTAAATTCCCAATTGATTGGCAGCATTATAGAAACACAGTTCTTCTTACCCAACATGATGAATTAAAACAACTAAAAACAAAGATTTTCAAGATTATTGAACTTTAGGTTGGTTTACCCAAAAATAGTTCTTATATTAACACAGTTATTAAATTAAAAACAAAAAGTTATAAAACATGGATTTAAATGCAATTAAAAAGCGTCTGAACGATTTTCAAAATCAGACAAACAGTTCCGGAGGTCAACAAAAACAACTATTCTGGAAACCATCAGTAGGTAAACAACTAATTAGAGTTGCGCCTAACAAATACAACAAAGATTTTCCATTTACCGAAATGAAATTCTACTATGGAATTGGTAGTAAACGAGTAATGGCATCTCCTTCAAATTGGGGTGAGAAAGACCCAATTATGGAATTTGCTAAACAACTTCGTGGTACTAGTGATAGAGAAAATTGGAGACTAGCTAAAAAATTAGACCCAAAAACACGTATTTTTGCTCCTGTAGTTATTCGTGGACAAGAAGATGAAGGTGTTAAGCTATGGCAGTTTGGTAAAGAAGTTTATCAAGAATTTTTAAATATGGCTGCTGATGATGAAATTGGTGATTTTACTGATATTGCTGGTGGTAGAGATATTAAATTATCTACAGTAGGACCAGAAACAACTGGTACTCCTTATAATAAAACATCAATTGGACCATCTCTAAAAACATCTCCTCTTTCTGATGATGCTACATTAGTTGAAAGTTTGATGAATGATCAAGCAGACCCAATGAAGGTATTTAAACCAATTCCTTATGATGAAATGAAAGCAGCCCTTCAAGAATGGTTAGCACCAGAAGGTAGTGAAGAAGAAGGAGAAATTACTTCAGAACCTGCAGTAGCGTTTGATAGTGATGAAAAAAAGTCTAACTATTCATTGGATACAACATCTGCTAATGTTAAAAAGTCAAAAGCAGCACAGTTTGATGATTTGTTTTCAGATGATAAAAGTAAATCAGACGACTTACCGTTTTAATAAATAATTTATGGCTAGAAAGAAAAAATCACTATCGGAGGCAGTCTCCTCAGAAATACAGGCAAATTTTAACTTAGATGGATTTAAATCTAAAAAAGGATTAACATCTAAAGCTAAGTTTAAGGATCAAGAATGGATTCCTTTATCCCCAGCATACCAGGAAATAACATCAGTACCTGGTATTCCTATGGGTCATATAGTTTTACTTAGAGGCCATTCTGATACTGGAAAAACTACAGCTTTACTAGAAACAGCAGTTGAAGCTCAAAAACGTAAAGTACTTCCAGTTTTTATCATTACAGAAATGAAATGGAATTGGGAGCATGCTATACAGATGGGTTTAAAAGTTAATGAAGTTGTTGATGAAACAACAGGTGAAATAACAGATTATACTGGTAATTTTATTTATGTAGATAGAGAAACTATTCATTCAATTGAAGATGTATCAGGGTTTATCCTTGATTTAATTGATGAGCAGAAAAATGGCAATTTACCTTATGATTTATTATTCCTTTGGGATTCAATTGGATCCGTACCATGTGAAATGTCTATTAAATCTAATAAAAATAATAATGAGTGGAATGCTGGTGCAATGTCAACACAGTTTGGAAACAGTGTAAACCAACGCATTACATTATCTCGTAAAGAATCATCTCCATATACTAATACTTTAGTTTGTATTAATAAAGTATGGACAGCAAAAGCAGAATCACCAATGGGTAAACCAAAACTTATGAATAAAGGTGGATTTGCTATGTGGTTTGATTCAACATTTGTTGTAACCTTTGGTAATATTATGAATGCTGGAACTTCTAAAATAAAAGCTATTAAAGGAGGAAAGCAAGTAGAATTTGCTAAACGTGTAAATGTTCAGGTTGATAAAAACCACATTAATGGTATGACAACAAGAGGAAAACTTGTAATGACACCTCATGGATTTATTTTGGATAATGATAAAGATTTGAAGAAATATAAAGAAGACCATGCAGAAGAATGGGCTGCTATATTAGGTGGAAGTGATTTCAAGATCGCAGAAGAAGATCAAGAATATCATGATATAACATCTCACACAGACGAGCCACAATAAACTTTGATACCCGGGATATCTTTCGTATATTCCGGGTATATAAAAAAATCACAATGAAACAAAAGGAATTATTAAATCTCCTCAACAATATTGAGGAGCATGGGGAAGAAACTGTAGAAGGGGAAAGAATTCTAATGATAGATGGATTAAATCTATTTTTTAGAAACTTTGCAATGATGAATATGGTAAACCCCGATGGGGTTCATATTGGGGGGTTAGGCGGATTTTTTAGATCTTTAGGAGCTGAAATTCGTAGAGTTGATCCCACTCAAGTTTATGTAATATTTGATGGCGCTGGATCAGCTAATGCTAGGAAAAATCTCCTCCCTGAATATAAATCAGGTAGGGATTTACAACGCATTACTAATTGGGAAGCTTTTGATGATATAGAAGATGAACATGATGCTAAAGTAGACCAAATGGTCAGGGTAATTCAATATCTAAAAACTTTACCTGTTAAAACCATAACATTACCTAAAGTTGAAGCTGATGATGTTATAGCATATTTGTCAGATATTATCCCTGAAAAACCAGAAGATAAAGTGTTTATAGTATCCTCAGATAAAGATTTTTTACAACTAATTAATAAAAATGTTATTGTATATCGTCCTATGGAAAAGGAATTTTATACTGAAGAAACAGTAGTTGAAAAATTTAATATGTCCCCTCATAATTTTATTTTATATAAAACCCTAATGGGAGATAATTCAGATAAAGTAAAAGGAGTTAAAGGGTTAGGTGAAAAGAAACTGAAAAAACTATTTCCTGAGTTAAGTGAAAGAGATTTATCATTAGATGATATCTATAATATTTGTGAATCAAAATTTAAGGAAAATGTTATATATGCTAGGGTAATTCAACATATTGATGAATTAGAAAAGAATTACAAAATAATGGATTTATCTAACCCAATGTTAGATGAAAATGATAAAAAATACCTCACTCAGGTTGTGAAAACTAATGATTATCATTATCTTCCTGATCAATTCGTAGCATTCTATAATGAAGATAAATTAGGTGGAATGATAAGAAATGTTAATTTTTGGGTAAAGGAAATATTTGAATCATTACAAATTAAATAAATTAAAATAAAAGTTATGACATTAACCAGTTTAAATCAATATGGAAACCATTTCCAAATAAAGGTACTATCTTCACTTTTAACCCATAAAGAATTTTTAACCAATATTCATGATATTTTAAGTGATGAATATTTTGATAACCAAGCACACCAATGGGTTATTAATGAAATTCTTAGGTATTATGATAAATACCATACTACACCTTCAATGGATACCCTTAAGGTAGAACTTCAAAAAATTGAAAATGAAGTATTAAAACTATCAGTAAGAGAACAACTCAAATCAGCATATGAATCATCTGATGAAGATCTAGAGTATGTTCAAGAAGAATTTTCAACATTTTGTAAAAATCAACAATTAAAAAAAGCCTTACTTAATAGTGTAGATTTACTTAAGGCTGGGGATTTTGATGGGATTAAATATCTAGTAGAATCTGCATTAAAAGCAGGGAACGATAAAAATGTAGGTCATGAATATAATAAAGATATCGAATCACGTTTTAGAGAAGATTCAAGAACTACATTACCAACTCCTTGGGAAAATGTCAACGACATATTGCAAGGTGGATTGGGAAATGGAGATTTTGGTCTTATATTTGGTAATCCAGGAGGTGGTAAATCTTGGTCACTAGTTGCCTTAGGTGGGTATGCTGTAAGGATGGGATTTAATGTTTTACATTATACTCTTGAATTAGGTGAGCAGTATGTTGGTAGAAGATATGATGCTTTCTTCAGCAAAATCCCAGTAGATCAAGTACTTAAAAATCGAGATAAAATTGAAGAAATTTTACCTCAACTTCCTGGAGAACTTATTATCAAAGAATTCCCTACAGGGAGAGCAACAATTTCAACAATTGAATCTCACATTCGTAAAGTAGAAGATTTGGGAACTAAAGCAGATTTAATTATAATTGATTATGTAGATCTTCTCTCAACAAAGAAAAGAACAGCTGATCGTAAAGGTGAAATTGATGATATTTATACAAGCACTAAAGGACTTGCTAGAGAATTAGATGTACCAATTTGGTCAGTTTCTCAAGTAAATCGTGCAGGTGCAAAAGATGATGTTATTGAAGGAGACAAAGCAGCGGGATCATATGATAAAATTATGATTACTGATTTTTGTATGTCTTTGTCAAGAAAAAAACAAGATAAGGTAAATGGAACAGGAAGATTTCACATTATGAAAAATAGGTATGGTATGGATGGTTTAACATTTGGTGTAAAAGCTGATACGTCTACAGGACATTTCGAAGTTCATGATTACAATCCAGATGACTATGAATCAGATGAACCTACTCCACAGAATAAAGGTTATGGTGATTTTGATACCTTTGATAAGCAAGTACTAAAAAATAAATTTTTTGAATTAAATAAATAAAAATAAATGGCAAAAACTTCCCTACTAAAAGAACGTATAGTATATAAACCTTTTGAATATCAGGAGGCATCAGATTTTTGGTTACAACAACAACAAGCTCATTGGTTACATACAGAAGTTCCAATGATGAGTGATGTTAATGATTGGAAACAAAATTTAACAGAGAATGAAAAAAATATAATTGGAACTATATTAAAAGGATTCGCTCAAACTGAAACAGTTGTAAATGATTATTGGTCAACTTTAGTTACAAAATGGTTTAGAAAACCTGAGGTAATTAAAATGGCTGTTACATTTGGGGCTTTTGAAACTATTCATGCTGAAGCTTATTCTTTGTTAAATGAAGAATTAGGGTTAGATGATTTTAGCGAATTTTTAGAGGATGAAGCAACAATGGCTAAAATTGATGCCTTAACAAAAGTAAGAGATTCACATGATGGTACTCCCAATTGGCATGAAAGAGCTAAATCATTAGCTATATTCTCAGCATTTACGGAAGGTGTTAATTTATTTTCTTCATTTGCTGTTTTATTATCTTTTAAATTAGATAATAAACTTAAGGGTGTAGGTCAAATAGTTGAGTGGAGTATTAGAGATGAATCATTACACTCAAATGCTGGATGTTGGTTATTTAGAACCTTAATGCAAGAACACCCTGAATTTAACACCCCAGAGTTAAAAGCTGATATTGAAGAAGCAGCTAAACTATCTTTAAAATTAGAATTAGATTTTATTGATAAAGTTTATGAAATGGGTGATTTAAAAGGATGCCCAAAATATGATTTAGTATCATTTATTAAACATAGAGTAAATACTAAAATGGGGGATTTAGGATATGGTGCAATTGTTAATGGTATAGATAAAGACGCAGTACAAAGAATGAAATGGTTTGATAGCCTATCAGGTGGTAAACAACACACAGATTTCTTTGCGAATCGAGTTACTAATTATTCCAAGGGAGTTCAAGATTGGGATGCTAATTCAATATTTTAATTAATGGAAAACAACGCACTACAAGTAGATTATAGCCAATGGGAAGCTGGAAAGCAATACCCAGAATGGATGGATGAAATATCTTTAGCCACAATTTCTAAAGGATACTTACTCCCCGGAGAAACAGTAAGAGTAGCTTATAAAAGAGTAGCTAATGCAGCTGCTATAAGACTTAAAAAACCAGAATTATCAAATAAATTCTTTAAAATAATGTGGAATGGTTGGTTAGGATTAGCATCACCTGTATTATCAAATATGGGAACTGATCGCGGCTTGCCTATTTCATGTTTTGGTGTTGATACACCTGATTCTATACGTGGTATAGGCCTAACAAACGCAGAGCTAATGAAATTAACAGCATCCGGTGGGGGTGTAGGTATTTCACTATCTCGCATTAGACAACGTGGGGAAGAAATTACAGGAAATGGTAAAAGTGAAGGGGTAGTACCTTGGGCTAAAATTTATGATTCATCAATTATAGCTACTAATCAAGGAAACGTTAGAAGAGGAGCAGCATCCGTTAATTTAGACATTGAGCATGGAGACATAGATGAGTTTTTACAAATTCGTAGACCTAAAGGAGATCCTAATAGACAATGTTTAAATCTTCATCAATGTGTTGTTGTAGGTGATTCATTTATGAGAAAATTGGAAGCTAGAGACCCAGAATCTATGAATAGATGGGCTACAGTTTTAAAATCAAGAATGGAAACAGGTGAACCTTATATAATGTATAAGGATAATGTTAATAAAGACAACCCGATTGCTTATAGACTAAATAATTTAGATGTAAGTATGACTAATATTTGCTCTGAAATTACTTTATTTACAGATGAAGAACATAGTTTTATTTGTTGTTTATCATCTTTAAACTTAGCCAAATATGAAGAATGGAAAGATACAGATACGGTAGAATTAGCTACTTGGTTTTTAGATGGAGTAATGCAAGAATTTATTGATAAATCTAATGGTAAGGATTCATTAAGGAGAACCCACCAACATGCTAAAAAAGGAAGAGCATTAGGTTTAGGTGTTATGGGTTGGCATACTTTTTTACAACAAAAATCATTACCTTTTAATTCAATAGCATCAACAGCTTGGACTCATACAATTTTTAGTGATATTAGAGGTAAAGCTGAAAAAGCTTCTATGGATTTAGCTAAAGAATATGGCGAACCTCTATGGTGTAAAGGTACAGGAATGAGAAATACCCACTTATTAGCAGTAGCACCTACAGTTTCTAATTCTGTTATTGTAGGGGGTATAAGTGCTGGTATTGAACCACTACCAGCTAACATTTATACTTTTAATGGTGCTAAAGGTACATTTATTAGAAAAAATAAATCATTACAATCATTATTAAAAGAAAAAGGTGAAGATAAAGATGAATGGTGGGATCAAATGTTACAAGATGGAGGATCAGTTATGAATCTTCCAGATACTATTTTAACACCTGAAGAAAAAGAATTATTTTTAACATTCCCTGAAGTAAATCAATTAGAATTAGTTAGACAAGCAGCTTTAAGACAAAGATACATTGATCAAACTCAATCTTTAAATTTATCTTTTGATGTAAATGATTCACCAAAATGGATAAATCAAGTACATTTAGAAGGATGGAAGTTAGGAATTAAAACTTTTTATTATTTAAGAACAGATTCAGTTATTAAAGGAGATTTAGGAAGTAGAATGGCTGAGTGTGTATCTTGTGATGGTTAATATATTTATAAATAGTCAAACGTAAAAAACAAATAAAAAATGGCAAAAAAAGCAAAAACAGCAAAAGCTGTAAAAAAAGATGATGGACCAACTTTACCACCAGTAAAACTTAGTTGGTTTAAAAGAACTTTCAACGCAGTTAAGGGTTGGATTTTAGGAAATGGAATTGAAGGTATTTTAGGATTAGTTCTAGGATTATTACTTTGGTCTTTAGGATTTAAAGTTTACGCAGGATTTGCATTTGGTGTATTCGCAACACGAAACTGGGATCTAGCTAAAGCCGCAATTCAGAAATTAATTAATAAATTATAACGCGGCGAAAATCGCTATTGTTGTTTTTACAATAAAACAATTAAAAGAGGGATGCATATTAATGTATCCCTCTATATTTATACACGAATAGTTTCCCTAAAACGTTGCAGAATGGTACAAAAATTTAAAAATCGAATTATGTCCTTTACAAAAATATTTAAAGATGATAATACTTACAATGAAAAAACAATTGTAGGTTTTTCTTCATTCGCAGTGATGACAGTTTTTGCGATTGTAGATATTATAACAGGCGTATGGGGGAAAGAATTAATTATTAGTGATACAATTTTCAATTCCTTTTTAATTATGACTTTAGGAAGTTTTGGAATTGATGGAGCTACTAAAATTTTCAAAAAATCCGAAACAAAATAAGATGATATTAAGGCTAGGTTCAAAAGGAAAAGATGTTAAAAATTTACAAGAATTTTTAGAAATTGATGCTGATGGAATATTTGGTAAAGGAACCGAAGCATCTGTTAAAAAATTTCAAGAAGAAAATGGATTAGTAGTTGATGGGATAGTAGGCCCAGCTACAATTGAACTTATGGGTACAATTAGTACAGATAACTCAGAAACCATGTATAATGAGTCTGGTTTAATCATTAATAAATTTTATTTACCAAAAGGAGAATATAATGAAGGTCCAATCCAACCAGAATATTTATTTTTACACCACACAGCAGGATGGAATAATCCCTATAGAACTATAGAACATTGGGGTAGAGATGATAGAGGATGTGTAGCTACTGAATTTGTAGTAGGTGGGCAATCTATTAAAGGAAATGATGATCAATATGATGGTGAAGTAGTTCAAGCTTTTCCTGAAGGAAATTTTGGTTGGCATTTAGGAAAAAATGGTTCAAGGACTATGCATGTAAATTCTGTAGGAATTGAAGTAAATAGTTTTGGTTATTTAACAAACGGTAAAACTTATGCTGGTCAAACAGCAGATGAGTCTCAAATTATAGAACTAGATGAAGAATTTAGAGGATATAAAATGTGGCACAAATATTCAAGCGAACAAATAGAATCTTTACGTAAACTTATAATATATATTGCCGATAGAGATAATATAGATGTTAGAGCAGGTCTCCCATCTTTAGTTAAACAATATGGGGCAAAAGCATTTGAATTTAACTCAGATGCATATTATGGGAAAGTAAAAGGTTTATGGACACATACAAATACTCGTAAAGATAAATTTGATATGTCCCCTCAACCAGAATTACTAGAAATGTTGATAAATTTATAAACGAATGCAAACAAAAATTACAGTAGTGGGGATAACATCATTTTGTACATATTTATGTACTTACTTTTTAAACTTATCAATGGATAACATGGAACAATACTTAGCTGTTGTTGCTGTATTGTGGTTAGATGGGATATTTGGAATGTGGGCAGGAATAAAGAGAGAGGGATTTAAGACCTATAAAGCTCTAAGAATAACAAGAAACACATTTGCATGGTTAGCAATCCTTACCGTCATTTTGATGATTGAAAAAGGATTTACAGGAACAGGTTGGCTATCAGAGGTAGTTATTGTACCGTTCATGATACTACAGCTAATAAGTGCTCTTAAAAATGCATCTATGGCCGGTCTAATAAAAATGGAACATTTAAATAAAATTTTAGATCGTATAGATAAGCATAAGGGTTTTAGAAGCTAAAACTTTTAAATATGTTTGAAAAAATTCAAGAAAGAATATTTCCTTTTATTATAGCGTTTTCTGCATTGTCAGTAAGTGCATCTGCTGCTTTTTATTCAATAAGTGGCCTTAGTAAACTATTTGCAGGAGCAACATTTGCTGTTATCGTAATGGCAACATCTTTAGAAATAGCAAAACTAGTAATTGCATCTCTTTTATATCAATATAGAAAAGGATTACCTAAATTTTTAAAATATTATCTATCAGTAGCTTGTATAATATTAATTCTTATTACATCGATGGGGATTTATGGATTCTTATCATCAGCTTATCAAGAAACTGCAGCAAAAGCAGGAAATATTGATGCGCAAATTGTTTTAATTGAAACTAGAAGAGATAATACCAAGGGACAGCTTGACGTATATAACGGTGAAAAAGAAAGTATCAATAAAGCCGTCGCTGACTTACGTACTGGTTTATCTAACAACAAAATACAATATACAAACGCCGAAGGTGTATTGATAACTACAACATCAAGGGCAACTCGCCAATCATTAGAAAAACAATTAGACCAAGCTATTGAACGTCAAACTGTAATCAATTCTAAAGTAGATGTATTAAATCAGAAATTATTTGACTATGAAACTGAAATAGTTGAAGTAAGAACAAGTGATGCTGTATCTGGTGAGCTAGGCCCTTTAAAATATCTATCAGGACTAACAGGAACTCCTATGGATAAAATTATTAATTGGTTATTATTAACAATAATATTTGTTTTTGACCCTCTAGCAATTGCTTTAGTAATAGCTGCCAACTACGCATTTGAAAGAATACGCCCTAAAACAAAAAAAAACCTTTATGGTGAAAAAGTCATAATTAAACCAAATGAAAATATTGATGATGAAAAACCTACTGATATTTATGACTACGAAATCGATAAAGAACCCATAAATACTGCAGAAGAATCAGCTTTTCCACAAGGGTATTTGTCAGAAATAGAAGAAATAGAAAAAAAAATCAAAAATACCTCAAAAACTAACAAAAGGGGTCCTAAAGGTTTAAATGCTTTAAAAGAAAAATTAAAAAATCTTAAGGGAAAAAACAATAACGATGGAGATGACGATCTAGTTATCCGTTATTAAAAATTATTCAACTTGTTTACTATAGGTTGGATATACTGGTCAATTTTATTATCGTTCCGGTTCGACATTTGAAAAATGTAGGAATGGTCACGATAAGTTATCCAAAGTAGCTGGCCACTACGTTTTCAAATTAAATTATTTATTAACCAAAATCAAAAAAATGAAAAAAATGATTTTAACACTAGCTTTAGGACTGTTTATTGCAGTTGGAGCTAACGCACAAGAAGTGCAAAACGCAAAAGGTGATTGGTACGTAGGTACTGGTGACATTGCAAATGTATCATGGACTGAATGGTCTTTAAGCCCAACAGTGGGGTATGCTATAACAGATGACCTTATGTTAGGGGCAAATGTTTCTCAAGCAGATTCTACTGAGGATTTAAGTTTGGATTTACATGCAAGATATTTCTATAAAGGATATTTCGCGTATGTAGCTACAGACGGACTAGACACAGATGGTATGAAATTAGGAGTAGGCAGAATGTTTACTATTCATAAGGGAGTATTCCTAGATCCTAAAGTTGTATACGATACAGAAGCTAAAACTACTAACTTACAGTTAGGGTTTGGGTTGAAGTTTTAATTATTATTAACTTAAAATTTAAAAAAATGGAAAATGTAATTAAGTATGTAACTGGATTTTTTGGAGGTTTGTTATCAATTATGATGGCAGTACTTCCAGTAGCAATCTTATGGAATGTTTTAACTGGTCAAACTATATTCGGAATGGATGTAGTTGGTAATTTAACAGGTTTAATCTCAAGCTTTGGTGAGGGTGGATTTGTTGGTTTAGTAGCACTAGTTATTCTAGCTCAATTCTTTATTAACAAGAAATAAGCTCAATCTATACAGTAGAGAAAGGCGCCTTAATCGGCGCCTTTTTTCTTTCTATGCGAAAATATTTGGAGAAGCGGGAGAGAGTTCGTATATTTACCGGGTAAAACGGGTGCGAGCCCAATAAAATAAAGGTTATGAGCATAGTAAGTGTTAAAAATCAGGAAGAAAGAAATGATGTGATGATGTGGGTTTCAGATCTATACAAAGATGTGTATGGTATTCGCCCTCGTGGTTATAATTTCTCTGAGTGGTCTAATCAAGAATTAGAGGATTTTGTTAATGATTTGTGTGAGCAAAATGAAAAAGAAATAGCTGAAGAAAAAGCTATGGAAAATAAAGCCATTGAGGATGTAATGTCATTAGGTGCTGATAAAGAAACAGCATTAAGGTGGTTAGATCAAGCCGATGCTCATTTCATGTATGGTGATGATGATTTTTATGAAGATAGTATTGAAAAGTACGGTTGGGTTTCTCGATATTTTGATAAGGTTTATGCTTAAAAATTTGGAGAAGCGAGAGAGCTTTCGTATATTTACAGGGTAAAACGGGTGCGAGCCCTAATATTAATTAAAATAAAGGTTATGTCAAAAGAAATCAAAAAAGTATTAAAAGAAGGTGATGTTAAGTTTACAGTAAAAGGTATTACTACTTATTCTAGAGGAGAAGATGGTGAATACGGAATGAATCCAAAAATATTTACAGTTACTAAAGATGCTGGATCTATTTATTCTGAGTATAATGGTATGAATGTTACTAAATGGGGTCCTACCTGTATTACATTGTATACATTTGATATGTTAGGTAAAAAATCAGTAGGTAAAATAAAATATAAAGATATTGCCTTAAAAGAAATCGAGGTTGAATGTTCAGCTGCCTTAGATAATGAATGGGCTAACGAAAGTATTTAATTAAAAAATAAAATTATGTTTATAGACATTGAAGTATTAGCAGACCAGTGGGAATTAGAACAAGAACTAATAACCCAGCTCCAAGAAGAACTATTAGAAAACCCAGGAATTTTCCTTACTGAAGAAGGGGAAGAAGATGATTTACCATTCTGATATGAAAGTTCCAAATAATTTATATGTAAAGTGGACTGATAAAAAAGGCTATGGGGTTTTTACAGACACACCTATTAAAGAGGGAGAACTTATTGAAAGGTGCTATTGTATAAAAACAGGTAGTCCAAAAGACCATGTTAATGGTACTTTAATGGATTATGTATTTAACTATCCTAGAGGTAGGGGTATGGAAGATGGGGCAGAGCATGTGTTACCTTTAGGGTTTGGTTGTATATACAATCATAGTAATAATAATAGTAATGCAATGTGGGATAATACTAAAGATATCCCTTACCACTTTGATTTTATCGCTATAAAGGATATTGGAGTTGGAGAGGAAATATGCACTTACTATGGTGATGAATATTGGCCAACTAAAACTATATCCCCAGTATAATATGAAAGTTCCTAAAAAACCTAGTGGGAGAAGAGCTTTACCTTTTTACTGGTGGAGGCGTTTTAGGACCCATAAATCATTACCTTATAAATTTTCCCTTTTAGATAAAATTAGAAATGGAGATTTTGAATACCCAGAATACTTCCAACAAGCAGAATGGGAGTTAGAGTGGATGAAGGATGAACAAAAAGAATTTATTGATAGTTACCAAGGTCGAGAACCAGAGCAAGATAGACTTTATCTTGAAATTGAACTACGTGCTAGGAAACGTTATAATAAATTGTTTGAAGATGGTATGAAAACCGAGTATGAAAGGGTGGATGATCTAAAACAAAAATTAGGTAAAGTATTTAAAATTAGTAAACAAGAAGTTCAAGATATTATGGAACAGTTTGGAGGTACTACTGAAGAGTTGTATTTTCATATAGCAAAGATTAAAAATTATAACACAGACACTTTAAACAAATTAAATGCAAGTAAAACTATTAAATATTACTCCTAATGCTGAAGAGCATATTGTGGAGATTGCACGTGTATCTAGTTCACGTAAGGATAAGAAAACTAATGCAGCGGGCCTTCTCAAATACCTTGTACGCCACAAGCACTGGTCGCCGTTTGAACATAGTCACGCGACGTTCGAGATTGAAACTTCCAAAGCAATCGGAATCCAGCTCATCCGTCACCGTTCGTTTTCTTTTCAAGAGTTTAGCCAACGATATCAAGATGTTAATCAGTTAGATGAGATGTTTGAAAATATTGAGTTGAGAGCTCAATGTGAAGATAATAGACAAAGTTCAACTGATATTATTGATCCTATTATGTACGAAGATGATGTTTTTATGAATGATAAAGCTAGTGATGTAATTAAAAAGCATTTTAGAGTTACTCATGAATTATATAATGATTTATTAAAAGCAGGAATTGCTAGAGAGCAAGCACGAATGGTTTTACCACTAGCAACTACAACTAAAATCCAAATGACAGGTTCAATTCGTTCATGGATTCATTTTCTTGAATTAAGGGATGATAGTCATGCTCAAAAAGAAATTCAATTAATTTCAAAAGAAATTAAAAAACAACTAAAAACAAATCTCCCAGTAATATCGGAAGCCTTAAATTTTTAAAATGGTAGAATTTTTAAAACATGCTTTGGGTTTATGTGGTGAACATTGGCACCCAAATATTTTTACAATTATTTTAGGTGGACTTGGACTATCAGCTCCACTTTCGTATATTAAATACAAATTAAACAGTTATGGCAATAAAAATAAGTCACGAAACACCCCTATGTCTATTAAATGATAGTAGACGATTTAATGATTATGACTATTGTCTTCCCCATTTATTGGATGAAGAACCAGGTTATTTAGAATATTTTTTAGAATCTAAAAAACAAGGTCGTTATATTATAATGGATAATTCACTCCATGAGTTAGGTGAAGCTTATAACCATGAACGTCTTATACATTGGATTAATGAATTAGAACCTAATGAATTTATAGTACCAGATGTTTGGGAAAATTGTGTAGAATCCATCCAAAATGCTGAAATATGGAATATTTATGACTTTCCTGAAGGAGTTGAGAAAGTTGCTGTAGTTCAAGCTAAAACCTTACATGAAGCAGCCCAATGTGCTAGAGCCTATAAAGATTTAGGATATGGGAAAATTTGTTTTTCTTATGGTGCATCTTATTATAATGATATTTGTACCCACCCCAATAAAGATTTAGGAAAAGCTTTAGGTAGACTAATGGTAATTTCAACTTTATTAAGAACTGGTGAGTTAAGACAAGATGATAGGATTCATTTATTAGGTTGTGCTGTCCCTCAAGAATTTGGATGGTACGAAGATATTAACTGTATAGAATCTATTGACACATCAAACCCAGTAATGGCAACATTAGAAGATGTACAATACAGAAATCATGGTTTATATAAAAAACCAAAAGCAAATATGAATGATTTCTTTTATATGTTAGATGGTCAGATAGATTATGATCTTTTAACTTACAATTTAGATATGTTTAAAAAAATAAATAATTTATAAAATGGCAAAACTAACAAGAAATGTAAATTACGCAAATTACAGATGGGAAGAATATGTGTTAACAGAAAAAGAATTAGCACAGTGGAAAACGGGTGATGAAGATATCCAACAAGAGATTATAGATAATGCAGATTGGGATCTAGTAAGAGATAAACCAATCGATGATTATAGTGAACCAGAATTTGTAGAAGAATAAAGATATGTTAAAAAAACAATCAATAAGATCTAATCAAACTATTTTTATTAATAAGAATGATAAACCAGCAAGTAAAGATGAAATTCTGGCTTTAAGTGAATTTTGGGCTGATAGAGAAGAAGCATTATTTAGAAAACTTCTTAAACAAGGTGGAAGTACAAAAATACAAGGTACCCATTTTAAAGTAGTTGTTCAAGAAAAACTACTTAAATTACGAGATATGCAATAGCGTTTGCCTATACGCTTAAAATACCTGGCAAATATAAATAAATAAAAATGACACAATTGGAATTAAATTTTAAGGACTCACAACGTCCAAAACACGCAGTAGTATCACTTTCAGGTGGTATGGATTCAAGTACATTATTGCTTAAATGTCTTGATAAATTTGAAACTGTAACAGCTTTATCTTTTGACTATGGTCAAAAACATAAAGTTGAACTTAAAAGAGCAAGAGCATTAGTTGATTATTTAAAAAGAAATGGCCATAATGTTACTTACCAAACAATTAAATTAGATGGTTTAGTAGAATTACTAGACTCAGCACTAGTTGAAGGGGGAGATGAGGTACCAGAAGGACACTATGCTGCTGAAAATATGAAAGCCACAGTAGTACCTAATAGAAATAAAATATTTGCTTCTATTACCCAAGCAGTAGCTTTATCAGTAGCAAATAAAACAGAAGAATCAACATCAATTGCTTTAGGAATTCATGCTGGAGATCATGATATTTATCCTGATTGTAGACAAGAATTTAGAGATGCTGATGATCATGCTTTTAGAGAGGGTAATTGGGATGCTGAAAGAGTAGGATATTATACACCTTATCTTAAGGGTGATAAATTTACTATCTTACAAGATGGAGAATTACTATGTAAAATATTAGGAATTGATTTTGATGAAGTTTATGCTAGAACAAATACTTCGTATAAACCAACCCCTGAAGGGTGGTCTGATTACAAATCAGCATCATCTGTAGAACGTATTGAAGCGTTTATTAAATTGGGTAGACCTGACCCTGTACAATATGCCGATGAAACAGGTCCTGTTGATTATGAAACGGCAAGAATATATGTTGAACAAGTTCTTTCAGAATACGAAAAAGAACAATTAAAAATTAAATAAAATGGAAGATAAAGATTTAAATAAAGAAGTAGATAAAATAGTTAATCAATTAGCAGGTGCTAATATAAAAGAATTACCTGATGCTTACATGCACCAAAAAATCAGTTTTATTAAATCTGGTGTAAGAATTTTAGGTTATTGTTTTATCCCATTTAGTTTGGGTTGGGCAACTGCTTTTCTTATATTGAGTGAAGTAATAGGTATAATCGAAGAATTAGTATAAATTAAATAAATAAAAAAATGAATAAAGGAATTTTGTATTTTAGTGCACCTTGGTGCGGACCTTGTAAAGTAATGTCTCCCTTAATTGAGCAGATGGACAAACAAGGAAAGATTAAAGTTAAAAAAATTAATGTTGATTATGATGCTTCAATGCCTCAAAAATATAACATTAAAAGTGTACCTACTATGGTCTTAACAGATTTAGATGGTAATGAAATTAATAGAAAGGTAGGACAAATGTCTGAACAACAAATTTTAGATTGGTATAATGGGTAAATTTTCATCAAGTAAAGTATTTGACGGGTTTAGTACAGTGTTTCGTCAATGGAAAGCTGAAGATACACATTGTAGATTTTTACATGGATATGGTATTAGTTTCAAAGTATATTTTGAAGGTGATTTAGATCATAGAAATTGGGTTTGGGACTTTGGAGGTATGAAACGTGCTAAAACCCAAATTGAAGGTAAATCACCTAAAGAATGGATGGATTATATGTTTGATCATACTGTTATTATTGCAGAAGATGACCCCGGTATGAAAGGTTGGGAAACTATGAACCAACTAGGAGTAATTCAATTAAGAATAATTGAAGCTACAGGTGCAGAAAAATTTGCAGAGTATATTTATAATAAGCTCAATGATTTTGTATTTGAAGAAACAGATAATAGAGTTAGAGTAACAAAAGTTAAATTTATGGAGCATGGAAAAAATGCTGCATATTATAGTGAATAAAAAACCACTTAAAAAAATTATATGTTAAAAAGAATAGAAGATTATAATAAAAATCTACCTGTTGTAGAAATTTATACAGCAGTTCAATCAGAAGGGTCAAGAGCCGGTTATCCTACAGTAGTTATTAGAACCACAGGTTGCACACATCGATGCTATTTTGGTGAAGGTGGATGGTGTGACTCTTGGTATACTAGTATTCACCCTGAAAAAGGACATTTTAATTTCAAAGACATTATTGAAATGTATGAGAAAAATCCTCATATAAAAGAAATGATGTTAACTGGAGGCTCACCTACTATGCATCCTGCTTTGGTAAATGAATTAACACATTTTGCACATGAAAATGATATTTTTATTACTATCGAAACTGAGGGGTCTCATTTCCTCCCCACAGACTATCCTATTAATTTATTATCTATTAGCCCTAAGTTTAGTAATTCTGTACCAGTTGTAGGTGTTTTAACTCCCCAAGGTAAAGAAACGGATGAAAAAATGATTAAAACTCATAATAGGCTTAGACTTAATTATGATGCAATGAAACAATCAATTGAATATCATTCTGATTATCATATCAAACCAGTATGGGACGGTAAGGATGAAGGAGCATTAGCTGAGATTATGGAATGTATTAAAACATTAGAAGTACCTCAACATAAAGTATGGTTTATGCCTGCTGGAGATTCAAGAGAAGCATTATTTAAGTCATACCCAGTATTATTTGATTGGGTTAGGGACAATGGTTATAGAATGACATGGAGACCTCATATTATTGCCTTTGAAGATAAGCGAGAAGTATAATGACTAAAGAAGAAGCTCTTCAAACTTTAGAAGAGGTAAAAGAAAATATTAATGTTTGTTGTGCTATTACTATGGAGCCCGATGAAGTATTAGTATTAATTGATAAATTAGAAAAATATTTGAATGATAGAATTGATTAATTCCAAGGATATAGATATCCAAACAAAGATAGTAGCAAAACAAATATCAGCTGAGCATAGAGATGACCGTACCCCTGTAGTAATGGTTGGGTTACTTAATGGTTGTTTTGCGTTTTACAGCGATTTAGTGCGAGCTATGCCAATTGATGTGGAGTGTGATTTTATGCGCGTTAAATCGTATTTAAGCAAGAATAAACAGGGTGATATCCAAATCACTAAAGATTTAGAAACCCCAATAAAAGGTAAACATGTTTACATTGTAGATGATATTTACGACACCGGAAATACTATGGCAGCTGTTATAGAATATTTAGAGGTAAAACACCCAAAGTCAATCTCAATTGTAAGTTTAGTTACTAGAAAAACAAGCCCAAAACCAAATGTACCATTCTTTAATGCTTTTGAAATAGGGGATGAGTGGTTAGTTGGGTTTGGGATGGATAATGATAAAGGTTATTGTAGGAATCTACCAGCTATCTATTCTCTCTAATATTTATAATTAAAATATTATGGGAAGACCTCTTAAACATGCTACATCAAGACCCCCAAGGTCTATGAGACAAGGAAATATTGCTGCTAGAGTAGGAAAGGGAAATATTGGTCCTACATCTTCAACAGGATATTACAATGCAGTTGAACCCACAGAAGTTGGTAAATATGTAGTATATAAAATGTTAGGAGCTTCTCAAGCCCCATTATCCTTTTGTCCTCAAGATAATGATGAACTTTTAAGATTAGCTAATCAAGAGGGAGCAGGAGTTACTGATGTTCCTTCAGCTTTGACATGGTTTACTGAACAAAGTGATTTTACAGTAGCAGCAATAATTAATTCTACAGGAAGTTTAGATGTTAGTCCTTTCTGTGTTTATAATGCTTTAGGAGATAACCCGTCACCTCAAGGCAAATGGTTTAACTCAGTTGCTCCTTTAGATAATATGAATATAGATAATAGAGAGCATGCTTTATCTGAAATTGTATGTATGGAAAATACTACAGCTTATTGGGGTGCTCCATATGCTGGTACTATAATATATGAAATAAATGGAAGTAGTATTACTACAAAAGTATCAGCTACATTATCCCCTTCTAATGGCTCATTTGCAGCTGTTGCCGGTCGTCGTTATGTAGGTAATAAACCAATATCAATTAAAGGTGTAAGTAATGGTCATGCTTTTTGTCCTATTTCTTATTATGGTAAAGAGTGGGGATATTATTATACTAGATACCAACCACCAAAAGTTTTCTTCTATTGTTTTGAAGATAAGACAAGAATAAATATTTATGTAGCTAATTCATCTAGTAGTGGTGGTAGAACAGGAATGGCAAATACTACATTAATTACAACTATTGAAGGAGATGAAAATGATGTAGTAAATTTTACATTTCCATCTTCACCAGATTATAGAAATTATTATATTACAATTAAATCAAATGAACCTGTAGTAATGACCGCTAGAGGTACATCAGGAGATAAATCAATTGGAGCTTTAGCAGGTGAGTATAATTATAGAAGATATAATGAATATGAAGCAACTACTGAAAATACATCACCTTCTACTCAAGCTACTAATGTAGTTTATGATACTACTTATAATTCTTGGGCATTATCTATTGCAGATGGCTCAGGAGGAGACAACGAAGTAAGTATGCCTTTAGATATGTTAACTAAAAATTATACTTTTGGAGAACGTTTAAATTCTTACTATATTGTAAGCCCTTATGCTAGTAATAACATTACAATTTCTTCTTGGACTGGGGGTAGTTGGGAAATATTTTCAACTCATACTGTTAATGGTACTATAACTAGTCCTGCTTTTGCTTCAAGTGGATCACAAAGTGGTGGTGGGGGTAATTTTAATAGTAACAGATTATGGAAGTTTGAAGGTGATGATCCTTTTTATATTGTTGTGAATGATACTGGTAGAGATGAAGAAATGCTATTAGGGTGGAATACCGGAGAAGTAGATACATTTTTCTTATAAAAGTTTATATTTAGTTTGGAGTTAACCAAACATATTCGTATATTAAATCAAATAAAAAGTTATATTAATGGAAAACAAACGAAGAAAGATTCACGAAGAATTAGAAGTAGTAAAAGTAGGGTATGCAAATGGTGTTGCAGAAGGATTCCCTCTAGAACAATCAGATAAAGATAAAATGATTGATGATGCTGAAAAAGCATATGGTCAATTTTTAGATGCTTTAAAATGCGATTGGAGGAATGATCCCAACTCAATGGAAACACCAAGACGTGTAGCTAAAGCATATGTAAATGATTTATGGGCAGGTAGATATACTGCAATGTCTCCTATTACATCATTTCCCTCTGATGGTTATGATGGAATTATTATTGAAAGAAATATCCCACTTACTTCAATGTGTTCACATCACCACCAAACAATTGGAGGAGTAGTTCATATTGGTTACATAGCAGGAGAAGGTGGTCAAGTAATTGGATTATCTAAATTAAACAGAATCGTTGAATTATTTGGTCGTAGAGGAGCTATTCAAGAACAATTAACATCGGCTATCCATAATGCAGTATGTAAAATTACTGAAGGTAATAAAGGTGTAATTGTTACAATTGTAGGTACTCATAATTGTGTGAGTTGTAGAGGTGTAAAACACCAAGGAGCAGCTATGGTTACAACCAAAGCATCAGGAGTATTTAGAGATAATGATAATTTAGCAAGGAAAGAATTTTTTGACAGTCTGAAGATTAACAACGGAGGACATAATATTTAAAATAATAATAGTTATGAGTAAAAGTAATGTACCATTTGTAAATGAAGTAGAGGAATTTAATTCCACTATGGGTAAACCAAATAATTATGAACCAACAATTCCAGAAAAAAAAGAATGGCAGTTTGTTTATGATTTCATCCTTGAAGAACTTGAAGAATATAAAGCTGCATGTGAAGCAGGTGATATTGTTGAGGTTCTTGATGCTTTATGTGACATTGCCTATGTTTCGTTTGGCAACGGAACTATGTTACATGGTCTTAAGGATAAGATATGGCCAGCATATCAAGAAGTACAAGGGTCGAATATGTCAAAAGCTTGTTCAAGCGAAGAAGATGCACAAGCAACCGTGGACAAACGCTCCATTGAACAAAAGGAACCGTGTCACTATGAGAAAGTTGGCGATTATTATATTGTCTATAGAACACGTGATAGAAAAGTAATGAAAAATATTAATTACTATCGTCCTGATCTAAAACAATTCTTTACTGAAGAAGAAATTAAAAAAGCATAATTTTTATTAAAGCGTGGGTATGTATAATCGTATACAAATTCACAATTATTAATTAATAAAAAACAAAAATTATGGCATTTAATCAACCAACGTCTAGCGCAAGAGCTACACAAAGCTTCAATTACACAGCGGGGATAAACCCCTCTGATGTAGTAGGAGGAAGACTTAACGACATCGCTTCTTACTTAGGCGAAGTACAAAGAGCAAAATCATCAGCTACCCTTACCATCCCAGCAGGTATTGCAACAACTAATTTTGAATTAGCTAGTTTCATACCAGCAGGATCTTTAGTATCATCTTTAGGTATTTTCTTTACTGAAAATGTTGCTACTACAGCAGGTACATTAGCAGTAGGATTTGGTAACGCATCAGCAGATGTATCAATTGTAGCATCAACAGTATTAAATGGTGCAGGTGACAATTTTAATATTAACTCATTTACATCTACTTCAAGTAAACATAAAGTAGAACCATCAGGTAATGCAATTGAATTTGCTGCTGGATCAGAATTATGGTTTGCTAATACATCATCATTATGGTTCCAATCAATAGTAGCTACAGGTGCATTAGATACACCAGTTGATGTTAAGGTAGTAATGGAATATTTAGCAGTTTCAAACGTATAATATAACATTTCTTTAAAATAATTAGGGCTTAACTTGGAGACGGGTTAAGCCCTCATTATATTTACGTCTAAATAGGTTATAGATGTATAAAAAATGTTTTGCACAACGAAAAAAAGGAAATCAATTTTTGATTCACCTTTGGGAAGATACAGGTTATAGTAAAGTTGAATGGACTAATCAAGCTTATGTCGAGTGTGATGATGATCAATCTACCCACACAGGTCTAAATGGAGAATCTTTAAAGAAAATAGCAAATTGGAAGTCAGATAATTCTAAACTTCACTTCCATGATATGACCCCATACCAGAAATTTTTAGTAGAAAAATATGGGGTTAATGATGAACCTTCTACTACCCAAAAAGAATTTTTCTTTGATATTGAAACAGAAATGGGTGATGCTCTTACTGAAGATTATATCAAATCAGCTCCTAAAAAAGTAACATCAATTGCTTGGTACGATAAACAAGTAGATGAATGGGCTATTTTAATTTTAGACCCAAAATCTAAATTAAAACGAACAAAGGCTAAAACAAAGGAAATTATACCTTGTGCTACTGAAGAAGAGTTATTACTTAAATTTCTAGAACGATTTAGAGAAATTGATCCTGATATTGTGGTGGGGTGGAATAGTGATTATTTTGATATTCCTTATTTGTATTATAGAATGTGTAATGTATTAGGACAAGATGTAGCACGTTATTTATCCCCAATAGGTTATGTTCGAGAAACCCCTTGGTTTAAGGATCAATATATCCAAATTGCAGGAGTTGAATCTTTAGATTATATGAGACTACATAAAAAGTTTAGTTGGAAAGATGAGCCATCTTTTAAATTAGATGTTATTGGTGAAAAATATGCAGGTTTAAATAAAATTGAATATGATGGGAATTTAGATAAATTATTTGAAGATGATCCACTTAAATTTATTCAATATAACTTTCGAGATGTTGAAATATTAAAAGTATTAGATGAAAAATTAGAATATTTATCATTAGTAAAAAACTTAGCTCATAAAGGTAAACATAATTATAGTGAAGTTTATGCTAATACAAAAACTCAAGATGGAGCAATTTCAGCTTACTTGCTAAGTAAAAAAATAGTCCCACCTGCTAAAGATCGTAATCCCCTATCTAAAAAGAATTATGCTGGTGGTTATTTATTCTGTCCTAAGGCTGGTATTTACAATTATGTATTTGATGAGGATTTAACTTCACTATACCCTTCAATTATAATGACTATTAATATTGGTAAAGAAACTATGGTTGGTAGGATTATAGATGCTGACGACAGAAATAATCGTTTAGGGTTAAATGATTTAAAACGTAGGGATCCTGAAGAAGAATTTATAGTAGAGAATATTAAAAGAAGTAGAACAAAAGTTAATGTTGGTCGACTAATTGCTATGATAGAACAAAATGAACTATCAGTATCAGCTAATGGGGTATTATTTAACACAAATCGTGAATCAGTACTATCAACCATATTAAAGAAATGGTTTGATGAGAGGGTTTTATATAAAAACAAAATGAAAAAAGCATATAAAGCCGGGGATAAAGAGGCAGGTGCTGGTTTTCATATGAAACAATATACTATGAAGATTTTACTTAATTCATTATATGGCGCTACGGCTTTAGGGTCATTCCGTTATGGGAATGTTATATTATCTGAAGCTATAACGCTTAGTGGACAACGAATTATACAGGAATCTGCACTAGCAGCTAATAGACATATGAATAAAGTAATGAAAAATGAAATAAAATTATGAAGCATTTAGAAGATACTCCTTGGTGGATTTGTGATCCTGAAGATACAAATTATGTTGCATACTCTGATACCGATTCAATCTACATACATGCAGAACCATTACTTAGACATTTATACCCCAACTTTGAAGAAATGTCAAGTGAAGAAAAAGATGATGTTTTAGAAGAAGCAGCTTTAAAATACCAAGATATTATTACTGACTCCTATAGTGATCTAGCATCAGATTGTTTTAATGCTAAAGGTAAACATAGACTTGAAATGAAAACTGAATGTGTGATCAGATCAGCTTATTTTAGAGCAACAAGAAGATATGCACAATGGATTACTAAACAAGAAGGAATTGTAAAAGAATCACTTGATGTTAAAGGTCTTGAATTTAAAAAAGCAAATTTCCCACCTGTGTTAGGTAAGTTTTTTCACAAGACCTTAGTTGATGTTTTGAAAGGAGAACAACAAGAAGAGATAGATAAAAGGTTAAAAAAATTCAAAACCCAAATATTAGATGGTACAATTCCTCTTACAGAATTAGGTAATCCAACATCAGTAAAAACATTAAATAAATATACTGAACGAAAAGCAAGGGCAGGGGAAATGTTTACAGTAGTAGCTAAAGGAGCCCCAGCAGCTGTAAGGGCAGTTATAAGATATAATGATTTGCTTAATTTTTGGGGGTTAAACAAAACCCACCGCCAAATTGCTCAAGGTGATAAAATTAAATGGATTTACTTAAAACCAAACCCATACCAAATTGACGCAATTGCCTTTTTAGAGTGGGATTTGCCAGAAAAAATTCGTATGTTTATTGAGCAAAATGCAGATAGGAAAAAGATTTTCGAATCAATACTGCTTAATAAACTAGAAGGATTTTATAATGATTTAGGGTGGACTTTAAATTTAAACCCTTATAAAGAAATGTTTTTTAAATTTTAAATATGATAAATAAATTAACTGTACAAAGTATAATAGATAAATATTATCTAGGAACAAATGAATCCGTAAAATGGGTTATTGAAAATAACTCACTTAGTATTGACTTTATGACACCTACTAAAGATGTTATTGGTAAAGTAACTTGTAAAGACTTTGAATTAGAAGATAGTAAACTAGCAATTTACGATACTAAAAAATTAAATAGTTTAATTAGTATCTGTAATGGAGATTTACTTTTAGAATTAGAAAAAAGAAATGCAATTTATACAAAATTAAAAATATCAGATCTCAATTTTAATCTCAACTATGCATTATCAGATCCCTTACTAATTGGTAAAGTTGGTGAAGTAAATGAAGCTGAGTGGGTTGTTAAACTAGATTTAACTCAAGAAGACGTAGTTAATATTATTAAAGCAAAAAGTGCATTAGCACAAATTGATAATATGTTAGTAACAACCACAACTAATTTAGATGGTGAGAATGTTGTTGAATTTGTATTTGGTGATGAATCAGGACATAATAATAAAATCACATATCAAGTATTAGGGGATGTAAAAGAAACAGACCTAAAACTACCATTTAATTCAGACACATTTAAAACAATTCTACAAGCTAACAAAGATATGGATGGTGGACAATTACTATTAAGCAGTATGGGATTAATGAGATTAAATTTTAATTTAGATAATATTTCTTCAAATTACTTTATGGTAAGGAAAGCAGAAACTGAATTTTAACATATGTATAATAAATTGACCTAAGGGCGCACGTTTTATTTTATTAATCGGTGATCGAAAGACACCACAAAACCAAATGATATGAGTACATTATTTTATGAACACACCCCATTCGATATTTTATATCGAAATTTTTTCAAAGCAGATGAGCAATATGCTCCTGCATTAAATTCCAAACAACCACATCCTCTAGACATCTACTACGATCAAGAAGGCATTTACTTCGAGATTGCGTGTACTGGTCTTACTAAAGAAGATATTAACATTGAGATTGAATCTGATGTTTTACGTATTTCTTATGATAAACCAAAAGATGAGGAACCAAAAGATCTATCAGGGTATATTTACCATGGTTTATCTAGAAAGTCATTTAGTTTAGGATATAAAATTGCTCCTAAATTTGACTTAACAAAAATAAATGCTGAAATGGAAGATGGATTATTAAAAATTGATATCCCACTTTCAAAAGAAGCAAAACCAAAAGCAATTAAAATCAAGTAACCTAAATGCGCCTTTAGGTTGGTTTATATTGATTCCCTTCGTATATTCACGTTATAAATAAAAAATAGTTATATGTCAAAAATTACAGATCCAAGGATGAAGCCCTATTACATAGGCAAAGATTCACACTGCTACACAGTATATGAAGTAGTAACTCCACAAGAAAAATATTTAGAAAAAGGTAGTGAAGGTAAAGATTATGAAAAACCTGTAGCCCACTATTCTAGCTTTGGTAATGCTTTGAAAAAAGTTATGAAAGAAAAACTTCATAATGAAACAGAAGAGTATACAAGTATCAAAGATTATATTGAACGTTGGGAACAGTTACAAAATGAAATTACAGAAATTTTAACACTAAAACAATTATAATGAAATTAGAAGCACTATTTAATGCTGTTATTGTAAAACCAATAGAAGCAGAAGAAACACAGCATGGTAATATTATTGTGCCCGATATGGGGAATGATAAAAACCAAACAGGAGAAGTCATAGCTGTAGGACCAGGTCAAAATACATTGATGGGGAAATTTAACCCAACAATTACTAAAGTAGGGGATGTTGTAGTATTACCTACACAAGGTTTTACTAAATTACCATATGATGGTGAAGAATATTGGGTTGGACCTGAAAATCAAATTTTAGCAAAAATTAACAAATAAATATTAAAAAATGGGAATGGATTATAAAAAAGAAATCAAATTTGGTCCGGAAGCAAGGGCTGAATTAATGGAAGGTATTAATACTTTAGCAGATGCTGTTGTCTGTACTTTAGGACCTAATGGTAGAAATGTATTAATTGACAATCAGGGTTATGGAGCAGTTGCACCTCCAACACATACTAAAGATGGGGTTACTGTAGCCAAAAACATTACTGTTGATGGTTTAATTCCAAATTTAGGGGCTCAAATGGTCAAGACAGCTGCTATTAAAACAGCAGATAAAGCTGGAGATGGTACAACAACATCAACTTTACTAGCACGTGAATTAGTCAAAGCAGGGTTATCATCTCTTAATAATGGTGAAAATGCTGTTGAGATTAAAAGAGAAATTGAAAATGCAGTTAAAGAAGTTGTTTCTGTTATTCAAAATAACATTAGTAAAGAAATCTCAAGTGAAGAACAACTCCAACAAATTGCAACCATATCAGCAAATAATGATATTGAAATTGGAAAACTTATAGCAACAGCAATTGAAAAAGTAGGACAGGATGGAGTAGTTCATATTGAAGAATCAAAATCTGGAGATACTTATCTTGAAACTGTAGAAGGGATGCAATTTGACAGAGGATATAAATCACATTTCTTTGTTACAAACAATTCAGATATGTCTTGTACATTAGATAATCCATTTGTTTTAATTGCTGATCATAAATTTACACAAGTAAAAGAATTACTTCCAATTTTAGAAAGCGTTTCTAATCAAAATAGATCATTATTGCTTATTACTGATGACATTGATGGTGAAGCATTAGCTACATTAATTGTTAATAAAGCAAGAGGAATACTTAAAGTATGTGCTATTAAAGCTCCTGATTTTGGGGATAGAAAAAAGCTAACACTAGAAGATATTGCTACTTTAACTGGAGGTACGGTTTTTGATAAAGATAAGGGTATGAAACTTGATAAGTTCTCATATGATTGGTTTGGGGAAGCTCGTACTGTTACTATTACTAAAGAACAAACTACAATTGTAGATGGTAAGGGAGCAGCTGAAGATATTGAAGCCCGAGTATCTGAATTACAATCTCAAATTGATAAAGAAGATACACCTTATATTATTGAGCATTTACAAAATCGATTAGCAAAAATGATTGGTGGGGTATCTATTATTCATGTGGGTGGTTTTACTGAAACTGAAGCAAGAGAAAAGAAAGATAGAGTTGATGATGCACTTCATGCTACTAAAGCAGCATTAGAAGCTGGAGTAGTACCAGGTGGAGGATCAACACTATTATATGCCTCCAATGGTTTAAATGGTAATAATATAGGTGAAAAAATTGTAAAAGAAGCATGTAGAAAACCATTTACCCAAATCTTAGTTAATGCTGGTAAAACCAAAACTGAAGGAGAAATTATTGCTAATAAATTAATTGAGTCTGGTGATGGATATTGGGCAGGTTATAATGTTAAAACTGATGAGGTTGTAAATATGGAAGAAGCAGGTATTATTGATCCTTCTAAAGTTACAATCACAGCACTACAAAACGCAGCATCAGTTGCAGGTACTATTCTATTAACTGAATGTGTAGTTGTTGACCATGCTGAACAGAAATCACCAACCCCAGACGGAAACGGACAATTTTAAACTATGGAAAAGAAAGTTGTTGAACACAATGAGTTGATTGCTACTAGAGTACCTCCTGGAGACAGGTGGTCTCTAGTTGGTGATCCAACTAAAGAAGTTTTTAATACTTTAACAGATGCTTTAGAAGCATTTTTCCATCAAACAAACTTTAATGGAGCTTTTAGACTAGACCCCATGAATAGTAAATTATACGCTATCCAATCTTCAGAAATTGAGGTTAAAAAAGAAGCACCAAAAGTCTATGGAATGTATGGAGAATTTAGACAGGGAGTTTAAATTTGGTTTTTTAAATAAAAGTTATTATATTCACGTATGAATAAGAATCATAGTTTATTAGTAGAAAAGTATCGTCCCATTAATTTAGAAAATTATGTTGGGAATGAACATATTAAAAAAAGTATTAAACAATATCTAGGACAAAATGATATTCAAAATTTAATTTTTTACGGACCTGCAGGAACAGGAAAAACAACTCTTGCTAAACTTATTGTTAAAAATCTTGATTGTGAGCATCTTTACATTAATGCCTCAGATGAACGTGGTATTGAAACAATTAGAGATAAAGTATCAGGGTTTGCGTCATCAGCTAGTTTTAAACCTCTTAAGGTGGTTATTTTGGATGAAGCTGATTTTCTTACTATACAAGCGCAGGCTTCTTTACGTAATGTCATTGAAACGTTTTCGCGTACTACTAGGTTTATCTTAACTTGTAATTATGTAGAACGTATTATTGATCCGTTACAATCAAGGTGTCAAACCCTAAAAATTGTACCACCTAGTAAAGTAGATGTTGTTAGACATTTACAAAAAATTACGGAAAAAGAAAATATTAAATATCAGACCGTAAATGATTTAGCAATAATAGTTAATCAATTCTATCCAGATTTACGTAAATGTTTAAATACTATTCAGTTATCAACTCAAGATAATAAATTAAAGATTGATAAATCTATATTAGTATCATCTAATTATATGTCTGAAGTAGTTAGTGAATTATCAGGTAAAAAATCATGGAAAGGTATTAGACAAATTATTGCAGATGCTAACATTCAAGATTTTGAAGAATTATATCGTTATCTTTATACTAATGCAGGTGAATTTGCTCCTGGTAAAGAAGGGATGGTAGCTTATTATATTAATGAATATTCATACCAATCTAACTTTAGAATTGATAAAGAAATTAATTGTATGGCCTTAATAAACCAACTAATTACTTTATAATGTACTCTAGCAAAGAATACCATAACGAAAAACTCACATACACAAAACAAGGAGATTTACTAGATAGTAAAGGTTTACCTGTTATGATGGAATGGGAAAGAGATATTATGGAACATGATGCTGGTGTTATTTGTAAAAATGGTGGTGATATTCTTAATGTAGGTTTTGGATTAGGTATAATTGATGGTTATATTCAATCTCATAACCCAAATTCACATTGGATTATAGAATCTCATCCTGATGTTTATGATAAAATGGTAAAAGATGGATGGTTAGACAAACCTAATGTAAATATTATTTTTAAAACATGGCAAGAAGCATTAGAAGATTTACCAAAATTTGATGGTATTTATTTTGATACTTGGAATGAAGACCAATTTTTATTTGATGAGTATGCTAACAGAATTTTAAAAGAGGGAGGTATTTATTCATTTTTTAATAACCCAAGAATATCAGATAAAATATTAAACCCCTTAACCCAACAAATATTAAATAAAAATTTTGACATAATAACAAACCCTGTAGAAATTAAAGGACCTATAAAAAATGCTGAATCATATTTTGATAAGGACATTAAAACTTATTGGAGTCCTGAGTGTAGATTAAAAAAGAATGAAAAGATTTATTGAATTTGCTCTTATTTGGTATAGTCAACAGATGGCTATTCCATTTTGGATGATTGGACACGTTCATTTATCTTTAAACACATATCAAGACTTACATGAAATAATCGCTAGTGTAGGTTTAAATGTTTTAGTAGCGATTGGATTTATAATAGATTTTAAACAAAATAGTAATAATAAAAAAAAGTAAAATGGCAGATCAACAACAACAAATGAATGTAGATGTTAAAAACACTACAATTATCCAAACCCCAGAAGGTGGGGTAGTTTTTCAACAAGGAGTATTACTTCGTAAAGTATCCAAATTTGTAGTAGGTGCTGATGAAGATGCATTAATGCCCATTCCAGTATTTTTTGACCCTTCAACAGGTAAAATACTTGAATCAACAGTACCAGCTGAACTTAGAGAAGAGTATAAAGATTATACACTTGCCTAATGAAGCTTTGGGATTGGTTAGATGAAATAACCGTTAAGAAAACACCAGCATCTCAATTCTCATCTGAGGATTGGGATAGCTGGAATTCTTACATGGTTCATAGATTTATGTCTATGGGGAAGAATAATATAGAAATATCTAACATGGCACAAAGATTCTTACCTACAGATAAAATAGGAATTTATAATTTTTATTGTAATATGATTCCTAGAAAAAAAGTATGGAATAAGTATATTAAATCTGGAGTTAAGGGTAAAAATAAAGAATTAGTTGAAGTAATAGCTAATTATTTTGAAGTTGGATCCCACGAAGCAGATGATTATATTGATGTTATAGGTAAGGATGAAGTTAAAAATATCCTTAAATCTATAGGAATAGAAAAAAAGGAAATAACTAAATTATTTAAAACATGACAACAGAACTATTTAATATGCTTAAAACATCAGCTGAAGCTGATAGAGCTAAAGCATTATTATCACTAGATTTATTAGGAAACAAAGCAACAGGTATTGGAGACCATTCAACAGAAGATTTTTATAAAAATGCTGAAGAAGCACTTATAAAATTAGTAGATGCTGATGATCGACTTAATACTTTAAAAATTTACTTTAACAACAAAACAGTAATATAATGGGAAGTACAGTAGAAAAATATTATGACCAAAAGTCTGCAGAAAAATCTACAATTACTACGGAAACAACAAATACTATAGAGATATTTCAAAGTGAGTATCCTGAACTATCTGATGAGTTTATTAGAATTCAAGCAGAAATGTATGAAATGTTTGCTCGTAAACATATGGATTATGGTTTAAACAATATTGCCCTAGGTGGTGACATATTAAATAATGAAGATGATAAAAAGTTTTCATTAACAGGTTTAGCTATTAGACTTACAGATAAAATATCACGTTTAAAAAATCTTTTAGTTAATGGGAGGAATTTTGTAAAAGGTGAAGGAATGGAAGATACATTTATTGATATAGCTAATTATGGTATAATTGGTCTATTAGTAGGTCGTGATAAATGGAAAAAATAATATGGCTAGGAATACAAGGTTAGTTAGTATCAAAGGGTGTCCTATGGTAATATTTGAAGCACCTGAATGCATCTCAGATGAAATTGTTAAGTACAACAATTTTTGGGAATATGAAGTATTTGATAAATGGAAACAACATTTTCCAAAAGAAGGATTAATGTTAGACATAGGAGCTAATATTGGAGGACATTGTATACAATTTCACCACCATTTCCCCGATTTAAAAATATGGGGATTTGAACCTTATCCTCCTAATTATGAATTATTAAAGGTAAATGTTGAAAATCTTCAAAATGTTCATAGTTTTTCTTTAGGAGTTGGAAGTGGAAACTCTATGGTTCATTTTGGTAATGAATATTCTAAAAATTGTGGATCCGTAATGGTAGTAAACCCGGATGGAAATTGTTTTTCCAAACCTTACTCTAACTTTGTTGTAGCTTTAGACACCATTAAATTCCCAGAGCCTGTTAAATTTATTAAAATTGATATTGAAGGTCATGAATATTCAGCTTTTGAAGGTGCTAGAGAATTATTATTAAGAGATAAACCTTTAGTATGGTTAGAAGATCATGGTCAACCTCTAGGTGAGGGAGATTCAATTAAATATCTAGAAGGATTAGGATATAAAATATTAGATAGTTATTTAGAAAGAGACGATAAGTCGTCAACATCCTCAGACTTTTTAATGTATCATCCAGACAATGTTTGGTATAAATAATTAGGATACTCAATAATATTTTCGTATATTTACGTCAATAAAATACATAATTTTGGCTAAAAAAAAATTACCTGTAATAGTTAGAGATATAAGAGAAAATCCCCCAACACCCGTTAATTTTGGTGTTGAAAAAAATATCTCATATTCTCAATTATCAATGTTTACTCAATGTCCTAAAAAATGGTCTCTACAATATAGGGATGGTCATAAAATAAGTGAACAAAGTATTCATATGACTTTTGGTACAGCCCTGCATGAGGTTTTACAACATTATTTAGATGTAATGTATGCCAAAAGTGGTGCAGAAGCAGATAGGATTGATATTAATGAATTATTTGAAGATACCTTAAGAGAATGCTATGCTAAAGACTATAAAAGAAATAAAAACCAACATTTTAGTACACCTGAGGAATTAAGGGAATTCTATGAAGATGGGAAAGCTATATTAGATAACTTCAAAAAGAAAAAAGGTGGTTATTTTTCTAAAAAAGGATGGTATTTAGTAGGTTGTGAGATACCAATAGTTATGGCGCCTAATTTACGTCTTAACCGCGTTAAATACATGGGCTACTTGGATATCGTAATGTACCATGAACCAACTAATACATTTAAAATAATCGATATAAAAACGAGTACAAAAGGTTGGAACAAATATACTAAAAAAGATGAATCCAAACAATTCCAATTAATACTTTACAAGTACTTCTTCAGTAAACAATATAATATCCCAATTGAAAATATAGAAATTGAATTTTTTATTGTTAGAAGAAAGGTTTATTTGGATGGTGAATATCCTCAAAAACGTATACAAACTTTTGTTCCGGCTTCTGGTAGAAATAAGGTAAACAAAGCTACTAAAAATTTAGATGATTTTATAAATAGAGCATTTAATTTGGATGGCTCATATAAAGATACTACATTTATGGCAAAACCAAGTAAATGGAATTGTACATTTTGTCCTTATAAAGAAAATAAAGAACTATGTAGCGCAGTTGGTAAATCTTTATAATCTGCATATATGTATAGACAAATATATTAAAAAATAATAATTATGTCACAAACAAAAGAAATGACACTTACGAGTGTAAAAGTAAAAAGCAATTTATTCGAAAATTTTAAAATAGAATGTGTAAAACGAAAATTTAGTTTTCAAAAACTTGCTGATCGAGCTATATTCTTATATCTTACAGATGAAGATTTTAGGAAAAAAATTAATAATCAAACTAACTTAGAAATTAAAGACTAAAACAAAAATGAAAGAAGGTTATATTAAACAAGATAATAGAAAGAAAATTCTATTATTAACTGATGATATTAGAGTACATTCAGGTGTTGCACAAATTGGTAGAGAAATTATTTCAAAAACTTCTCATCGTTATAATTGGTGTCAACTAGCAGGATCGGTTAGCCATCCAGAAAAGGGAAAAGTACAAGATATATCAGCAGATATTAACAAACAAGAAGGGATTGAAGATACTTATTGTAAGTTATATCCTGTAGATGGTTATGGAACTAGTGATATTTTAAGGGAAGTTATTAAAATAGAAAAACCAGATGCAATTCTTTTAATTACAGATCCAAGATACTTTCAATGGGTTTTTCAAATGGAAGATGAAATTAGAACTAAAATTCCAATTGCTTATCTTAACATTTGGGATGATATGCCTGCTCCCCAATATAATGAGGAATTTTATGAATCTTGTGATGCTTTATTTGGTATTTCAAAACAAACCACAGCAATTAATAAAATTGTTTTAGGAGATAAAGCTAAAGATAAAATTATTGAATACATCCCCCATGGTTTAGATAATAAAAAATTCTTCCCAATGGTAGAAAAAGATGAGGAGTTTATAAAGTTTAAAAATCTACTAACTAAAGGTGTAGAAAAAGACTTTATTTTACTTTTTAATTCAAGAAATATTAGGAGAAAATCTATACCAGACGCTATTGCAGCTTGGAAATTATTTGTAGATACATTAACTCAAGAAGAAAAAGAAAAAGTACAATTTATTTTACATACAGACCCTGTAAGTGATGCTGGAACAGATCTACCAGCAGTAATAGATTATATAATGGGTGAAGATGATGAAACTGTAGTAATTTCAAATCAAAAACTCCCTCATACTCATATGAATTATCTTTATAATATGGCTGATGGGGTTATATTATTATCTTCAGCTGAAGGTTGGGGATTAGCATTAACTGAATCTTTACTTACAGGAACACCTATTATTGCCAATGTAACTGGAGGTATGCAAGACCAAATGAGATTTGTTGATGAAAATGGAAATTGGTATACTAATTCAAAAGAAATACCATCAAATCAATTTGGTACATATAAAGAGCATGGGATATGGGCACTACCAGTTTTTCCAAAAGCAGTAGGTATGGTAGGTTCACCTATGACACCTTATATTTGGGATAGTAGATGTGATTTTAGAGATGCTAAAGATAGAATTATTGAATTATATAAAATGCCTAAAGAACAAAGATTTACGCAAGGTAATGCTGGTAGAGAATGGGCTTTAAGTGATGAAGCTGGATTTACAGCTGAACATATGGGTAATAGATTTATTGATGGAATGGAAAAATTATTTTCAACTTGGATGCCTAGAGAAAATTTCACATTTTGGAAAGATACAGATTACAAATCAAGAAAACTTAATCATAAATTAGAATATTAAATGAAGAATACATTTGTTATAAGCGCTCCAGTTGATACTTACTCAGGTTACGGAGCCCGAAGTAGAGATTTTGTGAAAGCATTAATTGAGTCAGATAAATATGATGTTAAAATTATCCCTCAAAGATGGGGAGATACTAGAAAAGGATTTTTAGATGATTTTCCAGAATGGAATTTTATGAAAGAATATCTTACCCCTCAACTAACGTCAAAACCCGATATTTGGTGTCAAGTAACAGTACCCAATGAATTCCAAGCTGTAGGCACATATAACATTGGTCTAACGGCAGGTATCGAAACTACAGCATGTGCCCCTCAATGGATTGAAGGGTGTAATAGAATGGATATAATACTTACATCCTCAAACCATTCTAAACAAGTATTCGAAAATACTTCATTTGAGGTACAAGATAAAAATACAGGTAAAAAAGGTGAATTAAAGTGTACTACACCAGTAAGCGTATTATTTGAGGGAGCTAATTTAGAAATTTACAAACCTGTTAAAGAATTCACAAATAAAAAGTTATATGATCATATTAAGGATATTCCTGAGAAATTTGCTTATTTATTTGTTGGTCATTGGTTACAAGGAAGTTTAGGGCATGATAGAAAAAATGTGGGTTTATTAATTAAAGCTTTTTATGAAGTATATAAAAATAAAAAAAATTCACCGGCATTAATTTTAAAAACCTCAATAGGGAAGGGATCACATATGGATAGGAGAGAAATACTTAAAAGAATGAAAAGTATTAGAGATACTCTACCAAAAACAGACAGATTACCTTCAATTTATTTAATTCATGGAGATTTATCAGATGCTGAAATTAATGAATTATACCACAACCCAAAAGTAAAAGCTATGATTAGTGCTACTAAAGGTGAGGGGTTTGGAAGACCATTATTAGAGTTTGCTTTAACAGGTAAACCCACAATAGCAACAGCTTGGTCAGGTCATATTGATTTTTTAAATCCTAAATTAGCACCTTTAATGGGGGGTAAATTAAATAACTTAGATAAATCATCAATTCAAAAAGATGTACTTATTGAAGGTTCGCAATGGTTTGATGTAGATCATCAACATTTAGGTCACTTCTTAAATGATGTTAAGAAAAATTATAAAACTTGGAATCAAAAATCAAAAACATTAGCTGGTAGATTAAAGAAAAACTTTAGTTATGAAGCTATGAAATCTTTATTAATTGAGATTTTAGATGATAATGTTAGTGTTCCAACACAAATGGAATTAAAACTCCCAGAAGTTAAAAAATCTGGATTACCTAAATTAGAACTACCAATACTAAAATAAAATGGACGATTTAAAAACGTGTGATAGATGTGGCTCAGATGCTTGCTATGTACAAGAAATAAATGAAAAAATTAAAAATTACCAATGTTATGGTTGTGGTTTTATTACTAATAGCTTATTAGTAAAAGATACTGAATTTTTTGAAGAGCAAATGGAATTACTCCCAAATCTTTATAAAGAATTAATGGGTGAAGATGAACATGGAAAAATTTGGATGCCCTCAACAGTTAATATGCCTACAAAAGGAATGATATTTGCTAATGGTAAAAGTATTGAAAACTGGAAGTGGGCAGCTGTATTAGCTATACCAGTAAAGGATGAAGAAAAAGAAAAATATCCAATACCACATAAGGAAGGGGAATTTTATGAGTGGAGAATGGATATGGATAATGTTAAGGAATTCCCAGAAACAGATTATATAGAAGCTTTAGATTATATTGGAATTTTTAACTCGGAAGATTAATGAAAATATTAGTAACAGGAGGAGCTGGTTTTATTGGTCACAATTTAGTATGGAGACTTTTAGATGAAGGACATGAAGTTCAATCATTAGATAATTATTCTACAGGTACAGTTAAAAATGAAGTTGATGGTTGTAAATATTGGCATGGTGACATTTCAACTATAAATAACATCGATAAAGATTATGATTTAATATTTCATCTAGCTGCCCAATCTAGAGTACAACCCTCATTTGAAAGCCCAACAGAAACATTTAAAGTAAATGTAGAAGGAACTGAAACTATATGCAAGTTTGCTCTTAATATAGGAGCAAAAGTAGTATATGCTGGTTCCTCTTCAAAACACCATAACCCAGCAACTTCACCTTATGCTATGTACAAATACTTAGGTGAGGGGGTATGTAATTTATATAAAGAATCATTTGGGGTAAATATTGAGGTTTGTAGATTTTACAATGTATATGGTCCTGGTGAAGCATTAGATGAAAAAAATGGCAATGTAATTGGTATTTGGAGATCTAGAATAGCAAGGGAATCTCATATTGAGATTGTTGGAGATGGGGAACAAAAAAGAGATTTTACCCATGTGGATGATATTGTAGATGGATTATATAGAATTGGTTTATCTAATTTTTATACAGGTGAAGCTGATTTTCAAAGACCATCATCAATTGAAGCTTGGGAATTAGGAACTGGGGTTAATTATTCTATTAAAGAATTAGCAGAAGCTTTTCAACAAAAAACAGGTTGCCCTATTAAATTTATTACAGACCAACCAGGTAATTATAGAAAAACTTTATGTAGTGATACAACAGCACAGGATATTTTAGGTTGGAAACCTAAAGACCAATTATTATATTATATCAGAAATTTAAAATACTAAATGAAAATAAGCTACGCTATAACAGTTTGTAATGAAGCTGTAGAAATACAAAGATTAATATCATTCCTTCTAGAAAATAAAAGAATTGAAGATGAAGTAGTAGTGCTATTTGATTCTAAAAATGGAACTAATACTGTTGAAGAATATTTACGATCTCATTCTGTTAATGGTGAATTTATTTGGCATAAAAAAGATTTTGAAGGTCATTTTGCGGATTGGAAAAACTATTTAACTTCTTTATGTGATGGTGATTTTATATTTCAAATTGATGCTGATGAAATGCCACATCAAACCTTAATTGAATACCTCCCAGAAATCATTGATAGTAATCCTAAAAATGAAGTAATCAGAGTACCAAGAGTAAACACAGTACATGGCTTAACTGAAGAATATGAAAGACAGTGGGGTTGGAGAGTAAATGCTTTAGGTTGGGTTAATTGGCCTGATTTTCAATGGAGAATTTATAAAAATCATCCCAAAATTAAATGGGTTAATAAAGTACATGAAGTATTAGAAGGTTATGATACATGGTCTAATCTAAATGAAGTTGAAGAATTTGCTTTATATCATCCAAAAGATATAGAAAGACAAGTAAAACAAAATAATTATTATAACACTCTTTAATATGAAAATAGGAATAATAGGTCAAGGTTTTGTTGGTAATGCAATTTATCAAAAGTTTAGTAAGTATTATGATGTTAAAACATATGATATTAAAGGTATGATTCATTGTAATAGTAGTGAACAAGAAACATTAGATAACGAAGTAGTATTTATTTGTTTACCAACACCAATGAACCAAGATGGTAGCTGTCATACAGATATAGTTGAAGCAGCCATTAAACGTGTATTTGAATTTGGTGTTGCTAAAATAGCAGTAATCAAATCAACAGTACCTCCAGGCACAGTAGCAAAATGGAATAAACAATTTCATAGTTTAAATATTATATTTAATCCTGAGTTTTTAACTGAAGCAAATGCTGTTAATGATTTTGATAACCAAACAAGAATTATATTAGGAGGACCAAGACCTGCTACTACTAAATTAAAACAACTATATGCTAAAGTATTCCCTAAAGCAGCTATTGTTAAAACAGATTCAACCTATGCCGAAATGGTTAAGTATGTTACTAATTGTTTTCTAGCAACTAAAGTATCATTTGCAAATGAAATGTATCAAATATGTGAAGGATTAGATGTTGATTATGATAAAGTTATAGAATATGCTACATACGATGAAAGATTAGGTAAATCTCATTGGGCAGTACCAGGTCCTGATGGAGATTTTGGATATGGGGGACATTGTTTTCCAAAAGACTTACAAGCATTAATTTCATTAGCTCATGATTTAAACATATCACCAAGAATATTAAATTCAGTTGATGATAAGAATAATGAAGTTAGAGAAGGTCGTGATTGGGAAAATATGAAAGGAAGAGCAATTATATAAAACTATTAAAATGAAAAAAACAGTATTAATAACAGGAGTAGCAGGACTACTTGGAAGCAGATTAGCAGATTGGATCATTGAAAATAAACCAGAATATAAAGTAGTAGGTTTAGATGATTTGAATGGTGGTTTTGAAGAAAATATAAACCCAAAAGTTGATTTTTGGCAAATGGATCTTACAGAACACCCTATTGAAAATTGTTTTGAAACCCATAAACCTGATTATGTATTTCATTTTGCAGCTTATGCTGCTGAGGGTTTATCCCCATTTATCCGTTGTTACAACTATGATAACAATTTAAAATCCACAGCACGTATAGTTAACGAGTGTATAAAACACGACGTTAAAAGACTGGTATTCACGTCAACTCTAGCAGTATATGGACATGGTAATGGGGGAATATTTGATGAAGACCAACAACAATCACCTATTGATCCTTATGGAGTAGCTAAATATGGTTGTGAAATGGACATCCAAATAGCTGGTGATCAACATGGACTAGATTGGTGTATTATTAGACCTCATAACGTTTATGGTATAAAACAAAATATTTGGGATAAATACAGGAATGTGTTAGGTATTTGGATGTATCAACATTTAAATGGAATGGATATGACAATTTTTGGTGATGGTGAACAAACCAGAGCTTTTAGTTTTATTGATGATTCCTTAGAACCTTTATGGAATGCTGCTATTAGACCTCAAGCTAGTAAAGAAATTATTAATTTAGGGGGTATTGAAGAAGTATCTATAAAAGAAGCATCAACAATTCTAAGAGAAGTAATTGGGGAGGGTAATGTAGTTCATTTAGAACCAAGGCATGAGGTTAAACATTCAATTCCAACATATCAAAAATCTGTTGATTTGTTAGGATTTGAATATAAAACCTCAATGAAGGAAGGTTTAACCCAAATGTGGGAGTGGGCTAAAAAACAACCTATGAGAGATAGATTTGTATGGCCAAGTTATGAATTAGAAAAAGGAATATATAGTTTTTGGAAAAATGAACCTAAAGAATCTAATAAATAAAAGCCATTATTGTACTATAGGTCATATAGGCAGTGAAAGCGATCTACAACTTCATGAAAGATACATACTATACAACCTCCCAGTACTAAAAGAATACAAAGGTCATATAGTAGTAACTAATTATTCAGGAAATTTCCGAAAAGAAAATAATGCTTTGTGGAAAAAGTATTTCCCCGATTGTATAATTTTAGATTTGGGGATGAATAGAGGTCACTCATTTGGGATAGCAGACCAGGAAAATGCTATAATTGATTATTGTCACGCTAAAGATATAAAATGGATATGTAAATCTTCTTATGATGTAGTATTCCAACCCACCATATTAGATATTGAAATTGATGATAGTGAATTTTATTATATGAATGGTATTGGTTTTGGAGGGATGGAAAAATATAATTTTGATTTAGATAAAATAGCTAAAGAAGATTTTTACCCACAAACAAACTTTTATTTTATAGATACGACTAAAATAGATTATCTTTATGATAAAGAATATGTTGATGATACTTACAATTTTATTCAAAATTTAGAAAATTATAGTGGTAGAGTTTGGGAACATATTGAAGGGTGGACTTGTGAAGATTTCTTAAAAAAATGTATAATTAGAAATAATCTTTCCAAATATCATTTGGTTTCTGATGAAAAATATCGTATATTGTTGGAAACAGTTTTAAAACAACAAATACACGATTGTAGTCATAAAAATATTATGGTAGAAGGAATATGTCACTTCCAACACCCAAATGAAAAAGTTTTAATTATATGAAAGTAATACAAATAGGTGCTAATAATGGTAAAGATGAAACATTTAGTTTTATTAAAAAGAACAATGATAAGATTGAATTAGCTTTAATAATTGAACCTATTCCGTTTAAGTCAATACAGGATTCTCTAAAATCTCAGTATAAAGAAATTGATAATGCTATTATAGAAAATATAGCTATATCTTTAGATGAAAAAGAATTTATGACTTTATATTATTTAGAAAATTCAAATTATGAAGTTAGTTCATTTAATTCTAACCATACAAAAACCCATTCTCCAGATTTAGAAAAGTTTCCACTCTGTGAAATACAAGTTCCGTGTCGTAATATAAATCAGATAATAGATAAATATAATATTAAAAAATTAGATTATTTATTCATTGATGCTGAAGGGTTAGATGTTCATATAATAGGTGCTATTGATTTTAATGCTTGTGATATTGATAATATAATATTTGAAGCTGTTCATACTGATGGTCCTTTCAAATCAGATAATAATCTAAGAGAGATTACAGGATACTTAAATAGTATGGGATACAAATTAGAGAAATACGATGATTTTTGTTTAATAGCAAGTAAATAATGAAAGTAATATATAGAATATCAGACGCAGGTTATAATAAAATAAAACCAGACTATATCAATAATGAAAAATGTTTGGCAAATGCTATAAAAGTATTTAATGATGCTGAGTGGTCTGTAATTGCGGACAATATATCAGAAGAAACCAACAGTATGATTCAAAAATATATACCTCGCAGTTATATTTATTATGTTAATGAAGGTAATGGTGCACGCACATTTAATATAGCCTTAGATGAAGCTATAATGGGTGATGATGATGATGAAATTGTTTATTTTTTAGAGAATGATTATTTACACAAATCGGGTTCACAAAAAATATTAGAAGAAGGATTTGAATTAGGAGCATCATTTGTATCACTATATGACCATCCAGATAAATACTTATCACCTAATAAAGGAGGAAATCCTTATTGTGAAGGTGGAGCTGAAGATACTAGAGTATATTTAACTGATAGCTGTCATTGGAAGATTACAAATAGCACAACAATGACATTTGCTGCTAAAGTATCTACTTTAAGGGCTAATGAAGATATTTTACGTAAACATACTAATACTTCTCATCCTAATGATTTTGGTATGTTTTTAGAATTAAGGGAAAAAAATCAATTATTAATAACTTCAATCCCTGGTTATTCAACTCATGGTGAAACACAATGGTTATCACCATTAAATAATTGGAAAAAAACATCAATTTGGAATAAAATATGATCAGTATAATAATACCAACTTACAGAAACCCTGCTTATTTAGATATATGTCTATTTTCAGCAATTGATCAACAAACTCATGAAAATGAAATAATTGTTGTTGTAGATGGCTTTATTGGAGAAAGTCAAGAAGTACTAGATAAATACAAAGATAATATTAAAGTATTGGATTTAGGTGAAAATCAAGGAATGCAACAGGCTCTTAATTTAGGAGTTATGAATGCTACTAATGAACTTATTTTAATAGTAAATGATGATAATGTATTTTGTAAAGGTTATGATTTAGCTGTATTAACTATATCAGAAAAAGAAAAAACAGTATTAACTCTAAACCAAATTGAACCAACAGGCCCAGGTATATTTAATTTCCCAGTTAATGACTTTGGAAAAAATCCAAGTGAATTTGAATATAAAGAATTTATTAAATATGAAGGTGTAATTAAGAAAGATGAATTAACAATTGATGGTGGTATTTTTCCATTTGCTATGCATAAAAAATATTACATGGCAGCTGGAGGGTTTGATACAATGTATCAATCTCCATTTATATGTGATTGGGATTTCTTCCTAAAATTAGACTTGATGGGTTTAGGATTTGTTAGAACTCATAATGCTCATTTATATCATTTTGGAAGTACAGCAACCAAAAATGGTAATGAAGGTGAAAAATTTAGAGCAACAGAAGGACCAGCAGCAGAAATGTTTGCTTATAAATGGGGCATGCATCCTCAACTATTTAAAAATAATTCCCACAGACCTAAAGGATCTAATATTAGAGGGATCAAATTTTAAATATTTATAATCGAACCCATAAAATATGCTAAAGATGAAAGAAAAAGATAAAATGGATAAAGTAGTTAAAAGAGAGGTTGTAAATATAGAATTAGATTGGGATAATGAACAGGATTTAATTGAATTGGGGGATAACGAAGTATTTGTTGATTTTATACTAGAAGAAAGTTTAAAAGCAATAGTTGATGCTTTAAAAAATAATAAAGAGAAGGCAGAATTATTTAATGTATTTAATATGTCTGTTATTATAGAATTAAAAAAACCCCAATTTAAAGAAGTTTTAAAAAGAGTCAATCGTATGCTTATTAAAAATGAAGAATATGAAAGATGTAATGAGTTAAAAAAACTATTAAAAACTTACAAGATATGAGATACAAATACTATGGTTTAAAAAGTAAAACTAAAGAATCTATTGGAATTGTTAAAGCAGAATCTTTAAATGAAGCTTATGAAATAGCAGCTAAAGTAAAGCAATTAAAATTAACTCAATTTAAAAAACTATTTGGAATAGAACAGCTATGAATACAGGAAATGAAGGTTTAAAAAAATTATTTAAAATTGTTCTGGGGGCAGAAGTTAATATTAAAGATAATATTGATGTAACTGAAGAACTAGTATTTATAGGATTAATTACAAGATTAGAAGAATCCGAAAAAATGGAACACACAGTGTTTCAAACTAGTGGCATAGATTTAAGTAAAGTAACAGATGGATTATGGTTTGTTATAGAAAATCAAATGAGAATGTTATATGGCCCCGAAGCAGCAGAATTAATTCAATGGTACATATATGATAGATTTAACCCTGATGGTAGTATAGTACCTTTAGAAGGTCCTCATGAAAAATTATTTATACTTAAGGAGCCAAAAGATTTATGGTCTTACATAAAATACAAATCCCTAAAATAGTTTGGATATTTAATATTTTCTTCGTATATTTACACGTAAGTAGTTTATAATTATAGTGTAAGTATAAATTAAATATAACTTTAATGAAATTAAAAATGATATCATGCATCGCATGTAAAGAACCTATGCCTGAGTTAAGATTAACTAAATACGGGTATAAATCATGCGTAGAATGCTCAACTGTAGGCGCATATAAAGCAGTAAGTACACAACATGGTAAAGGTGACCATACATGGAATGACATTCAAATTATGACACCTGAACAAATGGAAAGGTATAGTAAAGTTGAAAACCAAAAATCAAAATTAGATTCATATAATAATTTAGATGCCTAAAGCAAGACCACTTACTAAAGAACTTATTCTAGCAGCAATGGCTAAGACAAAATCAAATATGGCAGCTGCCAGATATTTGAATTGTTCTTACCAGCATTATAAAAAATGGGCTAAGTTCTATGAAAGTGAAACTCATGATAGTTTATTTGAACAACACAAAAACCAATCAGGTAAAGGAATACCTAAATTTTTAAGAACTGGTGGAAAAGAACCAGCATTATTAGATATTATTGAAGGGAGAGCAAACGCATCATCTTTTACTCCAGCTAAGATTAAATATAGACTTATTACTGAGGGATATTTAGAAGAAAAATGTGCTATGTGTGGATTCCAAGAACGTAGAGTATTAGATTATAAAATGCCTTTATTATTACATTTTAAAGATAATAATAAAAAAAATTATAAATTAGATAATATAGAATTATTATGTTATAACCATTATTTTTTAACAGTAGGTGATATTTTTAGCGATAAACAAGTTGAAGGTATTGAAGATCACAAACCTGTAAATCAGGGTAAGGTTGAGTGGGAAGTTGATGATTATCACCTTGAACGTTTAAAAGAATTAGGATTAGGTGATGATGATGAAGATGAATTAGATATAATCTCAAGAATATAAATTATGGCTAAAAAAACAAGAAATATTAAGAGGTCAAAACATGATAAACTTGTTAATGACTATGATAAACAAAAAGAAAAACATCTAGAACGTTTAGCAAATAAAATGCTAAAAGATGAAGATAAGAATGATAGATTAAGAAGTAAAACAATTAAAGGAGATTTTTTAAACAAATTTTAAGTTATGAAACTATTTAAGTACAATGAAAGCCAATTGAAGTATGAACCTTTTAGTTCAACATCAATATTTTTAAAATTAGCAATAATATTTTTTAGTGCCTTCCTATTTTTAGGATTAGCTAATTCCCCTGTAGTAGAATATGTAATTGAAACTGAAGATATACTTTTAGTAGAGACAACAGATGAATTTAATGAGGATAAATTAATAGAAAATATTCAAAAATTAAATTTCAAATTCCCTCATATTGTGTTAGCTCAGTCAATCCTAGAAACAGGACATTATGATTCAAAAATATTTAAAGAGAATCATAATTTATTTGGTATGAAAGAAGCACGAGTTAGACTTAATTTAGCTAAAGGTACTCAATTTGGTCATGCTTATTATGAAAGTTGGGAAGAGTCACTTACAGATTATGCTTTATGGTATTCAACGTATGCTTATAAATGTAAAACAGAAAAACAATTATATAAATTATTAGATAAGCAATATGCTGAAGCCGCGGCATATGTATCAATGTTACAAGAAATAGTATTGATTAATAACTTAAAAGAAAAATTCGAATAAAATGGCTAAAATGGTATCATTCACCCACAGGGGGAGTGCAAAGAAAAAGCGTCCAGGTGTTCACGCTAAAACAAAAACATCAAAATCAAAAAATAGTGTTAATTATAGAAAGGCCTATAGAGGGCAAGGTAAAATTTAAAAATGTAGAAAGATCATGTCAAAGAATTCAATGAAGCAAACAGTACAGCAAAGTCAAGACTGGAGAAGCTGGATGATTAGTAAAGGAAGTTTAAAAATTAAGAAAAAACTAAAACCATTATACACTATACAAAATTAAAAGTGAAAGACGAAACAAACCACTTCGAACATTTTGATGATGAAATATTATTAGAAATGGCAATGTTTTATCCAACACAACTAAAAAAAATGTGTGTGTTGATTAGTTTAGACCAACAATTGGAAAAGGAAAGTTATGAAAAAGTTAAAAGTAGTAGTAGTAGGGGAAACGTGTGTTGATAAATTTATCTATTGTAAAATTAATAGATTATCTCCTGAAGCACCTGTACCAGTTTTAATACCAACCCACACTGAAGTAAATCAAGGCATGTCAGGTAATACTTGTGCTAATATTAAAGCATTGTCTCCAGATTCACAAGTCATTCATTTTTCAAACCTAAAACAAATAACTAAAACTAGATATGTTGAAGGGAAAACAAACCATATGTTTTTAAGAGTTGATGAAGGTGATAGTAAAATAGAATCATTTAAATGGAGTGATGATTATAAACATTTTATTGAAGAAGCAGATGTTGTTATTGTAAGTGATTATGATAAGGGGTATTTAACAGATATTGATTTAAGAAAAATTGCGGCACATTCAAAATTATCTATTTTAGACAGCAAACGTAAACTTACAGATAGAGTTATAAATTCTTTTAATTTTGTGAAATTAAATGAGGAAGAATGGGAAAATAATAAGGGGCTAGATGATAAAAATATTATTGTAACTTTAGGTGCTAGGGGTTCAATGTACATGGGAGAAATATTCTCATCGGATAACCCACAAGAAACAATTGATGTTAGTGGTGCTGGTGACACATTTACAGCTGCATTTGCTTTATCATATGTAACAGCCCCATCTGTTCCTAATGCTATTAAATATGCTAATACAGTGGCGTCTAAAGTCGTTAGTAAACGAGGAGTAAAGACTCCCGCATAAATATTTGGAGAAGCAAGGAAGCCTTCGTATATTTAGGTATAAATAAAGGTAACGCATATGGCACTCTGGAAATTTTCAAATTTAAATAAATACGGAAACATTAGGTCTAGGATTATTTATAGACCTGATGGTGAAGCATTTGGTTTTAATCCTAAAGGATTTGGTCCATTTGTTAATGTACAAAGGTTCAAATATGAACATAAACATGAAATCATACCCCCATCATTAGTAGAATCTAATGGTAAAATGTATATTGTACCAACATGGAAAGAAGTTGATCCAAATACTACTCTAAATGATATTCAGTGGATTAGACCAAAAGTCAAAGTAACTAAATCTGAAACTATAATTAAAATTAATAAAAGTAGTAGTAGTGATGCTGAGTATACTACGAAATACTACCCAGATTCAGGTAAATACCATTGTGATTGTCCAGGTACTTGGAGAACTAGAGGAAATTGTAAACACGTAAAACAAATGAGAAATGAGCAGGGGTAGACCATCAGAACAAACAGAACGTAGAACAAAATATGTTCTAGAATTTATTGATGTACCATCTAAACCAGAATTAGGTGGTAGACAGTTATGGCATTTTGATGATGCCAAACATAAAAATGGTCCTTGGAAAGTAGAAAATTTTGAAGGTCCTGAAGAAAAAAAACTAAATAGTAAATTTAAACCAAAGATTCAAAAAGGTAAACCATATGGTAAACTACCAGTGGTTATGGTGTTTAAATCATCAAATCGCTCAAATGCTGTAACTAAAATGAAAATTTGGAATAATGAAAATATAGATTATATTAACTCTGCTAAAAAACTCCCGGGTGTACCTGATACATCTATTATATTAGAATTGGGGGTAGGTAAAAACCTTATTAAAAAATGGCAATTAGAATATAATTTGTAATATTTATCAACGAATATAAATTAAACAACATGGCAACACGAGCACTTATAGGTTATTTAGACGAAGACAGAAACTTCACTTGTACATACAATCATTATGATGGCTATCCAGATCATTTGGGTAAAGCATTAACAGACCATTACAATACTGATGAAAAAGCAAAAGAAATAGCAAATACAGGATATATCTCATTTGTAGATGAGGATGGAAAAATTGATTCAAAATATAATGAACCTGCTAATAAAATGGTTCTTGATGATGATATAGAAGAAGCAGGATTACAAATCGGTGAGAAAGTAGATGAGTATGGTGGTAATTATGGTTATGTATGGTTTGGTAATGAATGGATGACACTTAAAAATAATGGTATTCGTTCAATTGCAGATCAATTTGATTTTAAACTGCCAGCAGATGGTGCAGGAGTATTCAGAGTAGAAGAGCAATTAAACGAAAAAGAAAAAGAAGAAATGGCAGAAAATTATAAAATAAAATGGAATGAATTTATTACTGAAAATAAAGTAATTGATGATCAATGGACATTATATGTAAAATCATTAGTTAACTCTATTAGATTAAATGGTGTTGATGATTACGTTAATTTTAGTGAAGATGATTTCAAAGAAGATTTTGATAATTATATAGCAGATAAAATGGATCTCTAGTATTATTTCCCCTCTGATCCTAAGATTGAGGCACCTAACGGTGCCTCTTTTTTATGTTAAAAATTTGGATAAGCCAAAAACCATTCGTATATTCACCCCATGAATAAAGAGAGCATTCAGTCTATAATAAATAAATCTTACCCAAAGATAGAAAAATATTATGGACATTCAAAATATCACAATTGTACTCCCTATATTGAAATTCACCACAACATTTATATAAGAATAACAGGTGATGAGTATGACCAAGATATACTATCAGAAACAGAATGTAATCCTGATGCTGAATATGATAAAGTTGATAATACTATTATAATTTATTGGCCTAAAATGGTTAATAAAGAGACTATTATAAAATCCCTAATACACGAATACCAACACTATTTACAGTCTCCATCATGGATGAAAAGATATTATAATATGGGTTATGATTATGATAACCATCCTTATGAAATAGCAGCAACTCAAGAAGAAAGTAATTGGAAGATATTCGCGTAAAAATTTGGAGAAGCAAGGAAGCCTTCGTATATTTACGGGGTAAATGAGGCATGAAGCCAATAGAACACAAATAAAAATAAAGGTTATATGAAAAAAGTAAATTTAAATCCGTCAAATTCAAAAGTTATTAATGGTACTGTATTTGTTACTGCATTAAAAGCATTAGCAATGTCTAAGGTACTATCAGACCAATTAGAACATGGTAATAACATCACTCACCCTACATTAGGAATTATGTATCAATATAATGGTCCTTATTCTCGCGCATAAAAATTTGGAGAAGCAAGGAAGCCTTCGTATATTTACAGGGTAAAACGGGTGCAAACCCAATTATTAATAAAAATAAAAGTTATGTTAAAGAAAATTGATTTTAAGTATTTAGTAGGAGCAGTAAGTGCCTTTACGCTTAGTATAGGAACAATGCATGGTGCCGTTCAGAATTATATCCCTTTTGAGGGTATTGATAATGAAATGGCATTTTGTGTTATGTCCTTTATGCTTGGTGGGATATGTTTAATGTGTATTAAAAAATCATAAGGTATGAAAATTAAAACAATACATGATGGTTGGGATTGTGTCCCAGAATTAAAAGATGTTACCTATGAATTAAGCACAGTGAGTGATTACATTTATGAAATCAAAAATTGTGTGAGAAATTCAGATTTAGAGAGTATGGTAAATGATATGAGGGAGATTATGGATAATGTTAAATATCATTTAGATAAAATAGACACTACTAAAGAGTTTATCACAGTAGATATAGAAGATTAATTAATTAAAAATAAAAGTTATGGCAAAAATTGAAAAAAGTTTTTTAACCCCTAAGTGGTTAGTAGTTAAAGAAATGTATGAAACTGGAACTAATGGTTCTGATAAATTTGGTTCTAATTTTCCGGTTGATGGTGAATTAAATGAATTATCAAGTGAGTTTACTGATATTTTAGGTGAATTAACTAGACAATTTGGTTGGGAATGTGTTATTGAAGGTGTTCATATGAACTTATGGAAAGAGCGTATTTGGTCTTTAATTGAAAATGCTGGTCTACTACCTGAAATTGCTTGGAGAGATGATTTAGAAACAGATCGTTTAAATCAAATGGAGGTAGATGAAGATGATATCTACGAGGTGGATTTAGATGAATTAGAAAAAGAAATTTATAACTCATAATATGAAAAATACAAAACAATACACAGGTGAATATATTTCACTATTCGACCATTTAGGTAGAGCTGCTGGTGGCGAATTAGGTACAAAAGTAGCTTATGCCGCTGCTAAAGCAGGCGTTAAACATGGTACTAGACAACTGGAAGAAAGTTATTATACTGGTGAGGTTTATACTTACCCAAGTGACTTTTTAACTAATTACTTTGATAATGAGGCAGTTATTAATGTAACACTAAATTAAACAAAATGGATAAACTAGAAAAGGAAAATCTATATCGAAAATTAAATTTAATACTTCAATTAGTAGAAGATCGTAATAATAGCGAAGCAATGCAACATTTAGAAGAATTAATTCATAGAATTCAATTTAATAAGATTTAAAGTTATGTTGTATAAGGATATGCTAATTGGAATATTCATGTTTAGTATAGCTCATGTGCTAACATTCTTCCAATTAAACGGACAATTTTTTAAAACAGATTGGTTTAGAAAGAATGAACTGTTAGTAGCAGCAGCGGGTATAATTTTATCATTTTTCTATATTTGGGGAACTAAATATACTGTTAGTGGATTTGAAGGTTTATTATGGCCTGCTAGGTTTGTAGGATTTGGGGTTGGGATGATAATTTATGCTGTTGGTGTTAATTATTTTTTCGGTGAAACTTTAAATCCTAAAACAATTGTTAGTTTATGTCTATCATTAATTTTAATTTGTATCCAAGTATTATGGAAGTAAATAAAAGACAATACTTACTAGAAAATGGGTGGTGGGCTCAATACCATGATGATTGTTGGTTTGAGTCATCTAAAGATGAATTCTATGTCAAAGATGGCATTGTAGTTGGATTTAGACCCGAAAGTGAAGGTATAACATTAGAAGAAGCATATGAAAAAGCGAGAATATAGAGGTTGTGAGTGGGAAAGTCCAATCTATAGACAAATTGTAGCAGAAAAATTAAGAAAAGAAGGAAAAACAACAATAAATGAATATAAAACAAAACGTGGTAAAAGAAGCTAAAAAGCTTTTTATACAAATAATATTCAGTTAATACGTATATACGATGATAACCGATTACTTAAAATATGTAAATGACAATGCTTACATTGTAAAACGTGAGGTACCAACCCACGTATTTGAAGTTAAAGGTCAAAATAAATTAAACATGCAACTCTTACAAGACTATAGAGATTACCTCGGATGCGATCACGTTCTTAGATCGCAAACCCATTTCCTAATGTGTGAAACCATTGAAGAAGCAGAAATTCTAGAAGAAAATGTCGAAAGTTAATTACGGCGATTGGATTGAAGAAGATCCATTCCACCCCTGTTTGAAGTGTGGGGGAAATGATTTTAGTATAAACATGATAACCGACTTATACACATGCAATAGTTGTGGTGAGATTTTGGTGGCGCCAAAAGAGTCGCATAAAAAGAAGAGGCCTACGAAAGCTCGTCCTCGCCTTGAGGAAGACTGGGAGTAAGAGTTGTAGGCTCAATATTTATAATCAAAAATGAGAAAATGGAATGATTGGAAGTCACACGGTGTAGCAAGTGTTTTTCAAGTAGCAGAAGGTTTTAGACCTATGTCGGTTCATAATGGGAATCAATTTTCAGGCATGCGTTTGTATACACAAACACCTCGTGTTGATGTTAATGACGTTCCTAATCCAAATGAATGGACTTGGGTTAGTCATCAAGGTGGATTAGGTGCTGGGCCAAATACAAGTCCAGATGGTGTTCCACAAATGGTGTTTTGTGCACATGATTCACTATCAGTAGAAAACCCTGAAAATATAATAAATTTTTGGGAAGGTAATCATCTAGATGTAGATTGGTTACTTTCGCTTCCATATTTTACTTCATTAGGTAATACACCAGCAAGTACTACTGATTGGAATGAAATTGTACTACAGCTTTATAAAGCAGGTGGTTGGTTTTGGACTGAAGGTGGTTGGCCCCCTATAAAAGGACCAGGCACTGAAAGTATTGATTTGCGACCTGTACATAATTATGAGTTTCATATGGATGAGTGTTGGGATGGTACAACATTAACATCTTATGTAGATAGTCATAATGAATCATCAAATACAATGAACGGTACTGCACCCTCTGAAACTGCTGCTTACACTTCATGGCCTTGGGATGCTACATTTAATTTTAATAATTCTGTTGGAATTACAAATACTTCAGATCCAGCAATTACTGGGCAACTTACTTATGAGTATATAGGAAACACTAATAATGTTACTGATGATCAATATTTGTGTGATGGTAGGAATGATGGTGGAACTTGGAATTTTATGGGCTATCAAGGGTTTAGATGGAATTGGTCGGGAAGACTTCAATATAATGGGTCGGATAGTAGTATTAGACATCATGGTGTTATGACTTGTAATTCTTCAACCAATACTAGTAAATTATATTATGGTAGTGGGTATGGGTATACTGCTGGTCCAGTTGCCAGTGGAACTTGTACTGCAGCAATGGCTACACTTGGGGATAATTTTACTATTGGGATGAGGTATACTAATTCTTCAAAATGGAGAGGACAAATGTCAATGTTTAGAGTTTGGGGGTTTGAATTTAATGATGATATGGCTGAAATAGCATGGTATCATAACCAAGCACGGATGCCGCTTTATATTTAAGACTTCTGCAAAAATATGTGGAGAAGCAAGAAATGGTTCGTATATTTATGGTATAAATGAGGCGCACGCCCAATACAGTTATGAGACAAAAAATATTATATTTACATGGTTTAGAAAGTCCACAGGGTGGTGAGAAGGTTGATTTCTTAGCAACTAAAGCATTTGTTCATGCACCTGAATTAGATTATACAAGGAGTGATATATTTCCATTCCTTATTAACACAGTTGAAGAGTTTAAACCAGATTATATTATTGGTTCTAGTATGGGTGGTTATTCTGCGTTTGTTTTAGGAGCGCTTTATAAGATTCCAGTTGTTGCTTTTAATCCTGCTTTACATTCTAGGACTATTGAGCCTAATTTCCCTAAATTTGTAAAAGAGCATGTTCCTAATAACTTTCATATAGTATTAGGCGAAAAAGACACCGTTATTGATGGTAGTAAAACGTTAGATTACCTTAAAGACCATGTTGCCGGTAAGTATATGCAATCTCAAATTCATCGCGTTAAAACAATGGGACATAGAGTGCCACTTGATGTATTTTGCGATATGTATAATAAAACAATTAAATAAGATGAAGGAATTAAATAATTTTAGAGAATATCTTAACGAAGCTAAATTTAAAGTTGGTGATAAAGTAACTATGAATAATGGTGGTCCTGAAATGGAGATTACTAAAGCACGTAGGATGTTTGGATCTAATCTTAATGCTTACTCAGTTAAAAAAGCTGATGGTGAGGAGATGGAGTATGATGAAGGTCAATTGAGATTAGCTGAAGTAAGCTTTGGTGATGCAGGTACAGATAAAAGATCGGGCCAAGTAATAGGTGAAATAATTCAAATGATTAGAGACACAGGAGTAGACCCAGAAGAGGTATTGGAAGAGGTAGGCCAAGAGTTTGGGGTTGCCTTCGAATTTGGAAGAGGTCATTAAATTTATAAAAATAATAAAATAAAAAATATGGAAAATTTTAATTTAAAAAAATATTTAGCTGAGGGTGTATTACTAAAAGAAGACTTATCAAAAAGACCTGAAAAGGATATTCAATTTCAAAATGAATTCGGCGAAGAATTTAATCGAGTTGCAAGGTTCTTTGATGCAAATAAGTACAAAGTAGTCTACGTACCTAGTGGAAATAAGGCAAATTCTATGGCTGCTGAACATAAAAATAACGAAGTTTATATGTGGCCAGGAGAAATGGACTACTTTTACGCTGCTTACCCAATGACTGTAAAAGGTAAAAAATACCCAGACAATAAAAACATCTTTGACGACAAATTAAAATCAGAATTCAATAAAGGAAACACTAAAGTTGAGTTTGGTAATACAGATCAAGGTCAAGTTAGGTACGTATTGTTTAGAGATAAGAATTTTAAAAAATAAAAAAATGGATAAATTTAATTTAAAAAAGTTTCTTAGTGAAAAATCACTATTAAATGAAAACGCACCTGGGTATGATACTAGAAAGACAGGTGAAGCACTGCCAACTCTAGAAAGCGTTAAAGCAGCTTATGAAGCTAAACAAGATAAAGAGGAAGTAAAAGAAGGTGTTTGGTCTGTACTACCAGATAGGATTCCTGAATTTATTCAAAAAATTGAAGATATTAAAGACGAATATCATGCTGTAGTAGGAAGTGATTCTGTTTATGATGGTTTGGATATGGCTATTAGATCAGCTGAAGAATTACTAAATATGGAATTAAGAGAAGAATAAATGAGTTTTAATCTACAAAAATACTTTAAAAACCAGTACTTACTAGAAGGTGATTGGGATAAATTAAGTTCTACAGAAGCTTCTGATGAAGCTGATGATATTATAGAGTTAATTAAATCTGCTTATGCCTATATTGGAGGCCACAGTAATTTTAAAAGTATTGGTGATGTAGATAAAGAATCAGGCAGAGGTGCTGAGTATGAGGTAATTGACTTAGATGATGATGGAGATATTGATGCAGTTAACGTATCTAAACGTAAAGCTGCTGGTGAAAAGTTCGTTGCTACAGGCCATGATGGTTCTCGTGAAGCTAAAAGAGCTGTTATTACACATAAAATAGATAGGTTAAAGAAACCAGGTTTTTATGTTGAAGTATCAGGAAAAATAAAAGATATCTTACTTAAAGCAGGTGTACCTCAAGTAACTGATGAAGCTACTATTAAGAAAGCATTGGCTGGTAAAGATATTACTATGAACGATGATGGTTCATATACAAGGAGCATTGCTGGTACAAAGCATGAAAAAATAATGCTAGGAACTCCGCTAGTATAAAATGTATGAAAGAATCTTTAGTAGTATTAGTACTCTTATCTATAATAAGTTGTGCTTCTTACCAACCTTCAACAGAGTATAATTTTGTTAAAGTATTAGGTGTCACCCCTCAGGGTGATACAATTCTTATTGATGTTAATTCATTGAGACCCAAAGTTTATAACAACTATTATTATGATAATGGGATTAATAGATATCCTTACAACTACAATTATTATAATACACCTCCAGTAATTATAAGACCTGTAAACCCAAAGCCAAGGCCTACAAAACCTGTAGTAACTCCACCTTCGTTTACAGCTCCTAAACCAATTACTAAACCTACAAAAGATAAACAGTAAGGTTGGAGATATGTTAATACTGTCGTATATTTATTGACATATTAACAAAAAATTATTTAAATGAAAATTAGTAAAAGTAAAGGTTACTTTATAGTAACAGTGTTTTGTCTAGCAGTTTTATCATTTTGTTCTCTTAAAACACAAGCACAAACATTATGTGATTCAAACATGACCTACACAATAGGTTCACAATTTCAATTGGAAGTAGCAATTCCAGTAACTGGAAATAGTTTACCAATGATGGCACCTTTGTATGCTGTAACTTATGGTGACCAAACAATGTTGGGTCAAGACAGTTGTTTTAGTGGTCCTTGCACACACTTAGTATACAATTACAACCCAACCACAGGAATGCCTTATGATACAATTACAACTTGTATTAGTTATACCTTAACAGATTCGTTAGGTTATGTTGATACACTAAATTGTTGTTTTAATCAAGTATGGGACGGGCAAGCTTGGATGAGAATGACTATGGGTACTGTTGGTATAGAAGAATTAGTAATTGATAGATTCAATGACAACAAAATTTATGATATGTTTGGCAGAGAATTACTAGAAGCGCCTATTGGACAGATGTATATTAGAAATAGAAAAGTATATTTTACAGTAGAATAAAAAACTTATTAAAGACTCATGTGGGGGGATTTGGCTTAGCCAGATCCCCTTCGTATATTTACAAGGTAAATGGGGTGCGAGCCCAAAATAAAAATGAAAATGGAAAAGTTTGAAGAAAAGATATTCTGGAAAGATGGTTTCGATGGAGAAGCATTAAGTGGTATCATGTTTAGATCGTTTGATTTGAATAAGTTCATCAAAAAAGTAGAAATTGATAATGGACATGAAGTTGTTGGTATCAAATTTGAAGATAATAATTTAGAATTAATAGTTAAAAAATAAAGGTTATGAGTAAATTTGTTAGTACATTTAATAAAGGGTTTAATATGACCTTTGAAAACGGTTTTGGTATATCAGTTCAATGGGGTGTAGGTAACTACTGTAATAGGAAAGGTGATGGTGAATTTGATGAGTCTATGAAGGGTGAATTTTGGGAAGCCACATCTGCTGAGATTATGATTACAGGTAACAACAGTGATGTTGTTTTAGGTAATGGTGATGTAGTTGCAGGTTGGTTGTCAACTGATAAAGTTGCTGAAGTAATTCATATGTGTTCAACTGCTAGAAATACAGCCCACCTTAACCAAATGTTAAAGAATTCCACATTAAGTTAAAAGTAATGCGCAAGATATGTGGAGAAGCGAGATCCTGTTCGTATATTTACAGGGTAAATGAGGTGAGAGCCCAGAAATGTTAAATTAATTAAATAAAGGTTATGATAAACAAAGTTAAAAGAGGTCGTCCGAGTAAGAAAGTTGTTAACAACCCAACACAAAGTGTTGTTGTTAAAACAGTTAAAATGGATAATATGGAGTTCAACAAGAAATTGTTTGAGCCAATGAAAACAGGTACAAAGGTTGATCCATTCTTCAGTATGGAAGGTGGAGTAATGCCTGGTACAAATGTTGTAGTTACTGGTGATCCAGGTGTTGGTAAAACAACAGTATTGTTAGATGTTCTTGCTGATCTTAATCAGAAAGGTAAAAAATGTTTGTTCATTTCAGGTGAAATGAATGCTATTGACATGGTTGGTTATGTTAAGCGATTCCCAAAATTTGGAGATTTAGATATCTTGTTTATGGGTGATTATAGTGAAGTTAATCCTGATGTTGTTCTTCGAACAGCACTTAAAGAGGGTTATGATTGTGTATTAATTGATTCACTTGCTGAAATTTCAGATAATTATGTTGATTATTTTGGTGGTACTGGTAAGTCAAATACCAATCGTATTTTACAGTTGCTTGATGAGCATAACCAAGCAAATAATGATGGTAATATTAATTCAACATTTTTGATCATTCAACAAGTTACTAAAGGTGGAACGTTTGTTGGATCAAATAAGATTAAGCATATGACAACCGCAATGGGTCATTTAAAATTTGACGGTGATGGTCAGCGTTTTTTCCACTTTAGTAAGAACCGTCGAGGTGGTAATGGTAATAAGTTGTTCTTCAACTTAAATAGTAAAAACAAGGTGAATTGGTTATTTGATGAGCCTATAAATGCAGTTGCATAATGGATTATATTTTAATTTATATATTAATAGGATCAGTTCTCACATCATTGTGGGACTGGTTGCTATTTGGGACTAAAAATCAATTTAGTAACCTAGAAAGAATGGTTTGTATATTAGTTTGGCCTGTATCTTTAGGCTTGTATTTATACAACTTTTATAAAACACTTAAAGGAAAAAAAGATGAGTAAGGAAAATAGATATGTTGTAAAGATGGATATGTATGTCTATGCTGAAAATGATTATATGGCTCGTAAACGAGCTCATCAAATGAAAAAAGAAATTGATGATAAGTTTGGTGGTGGAGTTGGTATATTAGAATTAGGTGAACAACCTTTTGCTTCTTTTAATTATAGAAAATTAGAAGACCATTCTGAACCTATTAGTAAAAAAGAAAGAGAAGAATTACCATTTTAAATATGAAAGGAGAAAGAATTAATTTTACTGTTAATACATCATTCTATAAACGAAGTGATTGGGTAGACCACATTTATGAAGGTTTAAAAGCTCAAACTTACAAATATTGGGAATGGGTTGTAACTGATGATTTTTCTCCTGATAGGAATGCTGAGGAGCGTTTAAAGGAAATAGCTAAAAATGATCATAGGGTAGTTTATTACACTCAGTCTAGGAAAAAAGAATTATTTTATAATCCTAATTATGGTGCTAGTGGTAATGTTATCTTCCAGATGGACAGTGATGACACAATGTATCCTAATATACTTGAAGTTTACGCTAAACATTTTATGGAAGATCCTTCATTGATGGGGATATGCTGTGGTGCCTTAAAAAATAAAAATGGTACTGAGTTGTTTGAGTGGACTGCTCCTAATT
>Ga0099797_100014_pt1 | contig 79670 bp, 54 predicted proteins | sample Uncmet_Sort48C_1_FD_89871 | JGI IMG/M metagenome (GOLD analysis project Ga0099797, IMG submission 89871) | Marine eukaryotic communities from CALCOFI LINE 67, Pacific Ocean - C012_Sort48C_1 | ecosystem: Environmental > Aquatic > Marine > Oceanic | place: Pacific Ocean: Monterey Bay | collected...
CAAGATATCATATTGGAGGTTGTATTTCAATAATTTGAGCATTAACTGTCAGTTAAATTGAGTTCACGTCACCCTTTATATAAACGTGTATATAATGTGCCGCAGTAAGTTTAAACGTCGGCGTGCAATTTCCTAAAAGTCTAAGACAGTCGTTTCCTAAGGGGATTTTGAACTTTTCGAACAATGAATTTATGAAGAGACCTTTTCGAACAATGAATTTATGAAGAGACATATGATTGTCATTGTCGACAATATGCAAATTAGAACTTCTAAGAAGACCGACCAGATTAAAAGGCCGTCATTCAAGGTCCGTTGTGCAATAAGCAGTTGTTGTGTTATGAGAAAAGCACCCCTAGATGCCCCAAATTCCCCTAGTAAAACGAAACCCTATCAGTGCCCCTCACGACGCAAGATGTCATGACAAGATTTATAAACAATTTCTGATAATGATTCTGAATCCTGATTCAAAAAGAAACTCAAGAAAAAATAGCTCTGCCTCACAAAAAATTCTGACTCTGAATCAAGTTTCACAAGAACGCCCATTGATCTGAATTCGAGTACTGTTGTGGAGAAGTAGACAGTGACTCTGAATCATTCACAAGAACGTCCGTGTTTTCTCAAAAGTTGTGACACGACAGTGTTGCTGAGAAGTATTGACAGTGATACGCTGGATAACAGAAGTAGACAGCCTTTTAAACTCAAAAATTGAATTCAGTATATTGCAGTCCAGTACTCGAAAAGGGACTAAAAAAAAAGCTGATCTTCAGAAGCTGATCTTCGGCCCACTGGTAAACTAGTCGACTCTTCACGATCTGTTTTTCGTGGAGTCTGTGATATCTTGTCAAGAGGAGAGATCTAAACTTAGAGAGATCCCAAAGAAAGAACGAAACTTAGAGTCTTAGAGTCTATTAATAATAGAGAGATCCAATAGCATCTAAATTTAGAGAGATATTTTCGCATTGAGCAAGTCGCAAGAATACGCAGTTCTCTGTTCTGTTACTGTTTCAATTTTCACGGCTTCAAAAACTTAAAGTATGAAAAAGTATTTTCCAAAGTTCAGTACAGTTCAGTACAGCTCAGTACAGTGTACAGCAGTTTGAAAGCTTTCAAAACTAAAATGGACCTGGTTTGGGAGGCTAGTGGACTCTGAGTCTGAAAGTTACGACGCGTCAAAAGTTTCTGGTTCAGTCTGAAGTCTAGGATTCTAGTCAGATTCCAAAGTCTGGCTGAAGTCTGACTGTCTGAAGCCCGAGTGACGTTGACAAGATACGGCTGTGATAATTTTCTAGGTGACCAGATACGGCTCTGATGTAAGTCCAGGTGACCAGATACACAGGTTCTCGACGATCGCATACCTTTCTGGTAGAACCGCAGATTGTGTATCTCTCGCCTGTCCTCACGGATCTTATCACAGATATGTACAGTCTCACCTGTCCTTATCACAGGTAATATGTCTCACCTATCCTTGTCACAGACATGTCTCACCTATGATATCCTTGTCATATGATAGGTTGTTCAGACACAGGCCCATCAGGACTCAGAGTCAGACAAGATGAGTGAGTAAATTGAAATTCTCAAGGCGAGAACAAGTTTGTTCTAAAGGCGAGAAGAAGTCTGTTCTGCAGCCTGACAAGTCTGTTCAGACTGCAGCCCGAGAAGTTTGTTTTAAAGGCGAGAAGTGACGTCTGTTTTAAAAACCGAGAAGTCTACTCTAAAGTCGGGTCTAGAAGAAGTCTGCTCTGTAGCCCGAGAAGTATAATTGCGTCTGGATTCAGTAAAGGCTGAGAAGACTTATAATTGTGTCTCAAGGATGGCCGAGATTCAGAAGTACAATTGTGTAAATTGGCAATTGTGTCTAAAGACCGAGAACTTACGTATTATTATAATTGGGTCTACTTAAACTTAAAGGCCCGGGCCGTGAAGTATAATGGTGTCTAAAGGCCGATAACTCAGAAATATAATTGTGTCTGACACTGATAGAAAGAAGTCACAGAAGGGTGACCAGATTCATTTGAAGTCTATGTGTGTTCGATCATCAATGTCATGTGAACAAGCAACGGGCTTCGGAGGCGGTACATAGAGCTACTTCGTCGAAACCGGGCTTGGGGGCAGTGACATACTAGGGCTGTGGCGATTCATCAACCCGTGTTCGATCATCAATGCAGCATGCTGGTCAATAATGCTGGCCAATAATGAAGCATCGATGTCATTCTTGTTGCATAAGTATTAAGTAGCAGCGATCTTGTTGCGTACATTTCGTTTTTCGCATTTGGGTGACGTGGTTATGCGTGACGTGGTTGCGCATTCATTGTGAGGCTTTTTGACATGTTTGGATATCATTCACAGTGTTATTTTTGTTGCATTTTCGAATGCTGGATCCAGTGAGAGTGAGCGAGACGTTTCTAGGTGGTTTCCAGAAGGAATGCCAGGACGAGAAAAAAGGAGTGGAAATTACAGCCGGTTTTTCGCAGCATTGGGACGGTAATCGAAATACTATTACAGCCAATTTTTTGCAGAGCTTGCGGGTCTGGTTGTTGTGCCATTGAGTCAAAAAAATCGTAACACCGCTGCCAAAGTTTGTGGTGTGTGCATTTCCTGTGGGAATCGACAATCTGGGCTCGGATTTTATTTTGGCTTGAAGTTCGGTAAATCACGGCTCCCAGCACGCATGAAATCCATCTCATGTAGGATTGCTATGACGGGTTTTTTTCCATAATGTATGTCATGTAGGATTGCTATGGCGGGTTTTTTTCCATCATTGAGATTTCTTATCTCATCAATAATTTGAGTCAATTCAAGGCGTCGTCTCAGTTCTTTTTCACAGTTTACCGCGGTATCCTTGCCGGTTTTTCGTTTTCGAGTGGGGAAATGCGTTTTCAAGCTCGGATTTTTTTTTTCCAATCCTAGTGTTGTGACGTGGTATGTTTATTGTTAGAGCTGAGCTGAGCTGAGTTCTGGTTTAATCGAGATATGAGCATTCTATTGAGAGAATTCAGCAAATTCTCGAGAGTGATTTTATGAGTCAGATTCAGTATCCGATACTCTATGAGTTTATGAGAGTGCTACTATGAGAGTGTTATTTGGGATATACACAGACTCAAGAGTACTGCAGTGCAAAACTTGTCGTTTACGATTTAGAGTCTTTGTCAGTGACTCTATCACGACTGAGCTTTAGGCTGTACTAGCTCTACTCAAGAAATTTTGACTTCGAATTTTTACTGCGAGATGCAAACTTCAAGAACGTCACGATGCGAATTTTCTAATGATTGGCCCCAGTGCCGCTTCCAAACTCGAAAAATATCCCTCCTCATTCACAGTGATCGAAATTTGACAGGTTTCATTGATTAAAACTTCCGAATTGACAAATTGAAAAAAGCGAATAGAGATAGTGCGACTTGACACCACACAGCTCATCCTTGAGAGATTTGATTGAGAGACTCCAACTAGTTGTAACGGTTTTCCTCGGAAATAGCGAGGGTCCCAAAATCCAAGTTCGAGTTTCAAAATCCGAAAAACATGTTGTCCTCAAAATTGAGTGTCCAACTCTTTCTACAGGCTGTTTCGGTTCAGTATCGTGGTGTGTATGGTGTGATAAGGGAAGAGGCTGCGAGTAGATTGAGGGCTTCGAAATCAGGAGGAAATACGATGAATATGGGGGAGTTTGGAGGCCAAGCAAATGCGACGGTTGACAGTGGAGAACCTGAAGGCAAAGAGACGAATATAAAACTCGGAATCCGGAGCAGTACTGAGACACAACCAAAAAATCCATCAAGCCGCCCGAGCAGACAAAACGCTGGTATCTTGAGCAGTGCAATCACCACACAGAGAGAAGCTCCTGGCAGTGTCAATGGTCCCGAACCTCAGACGTCTGAAGATGAAAGTGCGACCGAAACAGAAGAGGGAACTGCACCTCCGGCAGCCACTGAACATGGACGCGAACCCGTGAGACCGCGTGAGCATGAGACCCTTGAGAGATTTTTGAACTGCGGCAGTCCTGATCTCGAACAACAGCTTGAAGAACGGGTCGCAACACCACTGTCGAGAGAGTTTTTTATGCGGGATTCGAGGTCCATCTTGACACCTGAGCAGAAAGAACAAAGAGAAGCTGCGTTATTACGAATAAACAAGGAAGGTGCAGAAAAATTCAGATTGAAAAAAAAGGAGGAATTTGACGCAGAAGCAAGCATCACACGTCAGAAGGCAGAAGCGAAAGTCTGGAACTTCGTCGATAGTCGGGGAAACCAGAACCCATTGCACAAATGGAGAAACGATCGTGCTTCAAGAGTAACGGCAGCATTATCACCAATCTTTGAGAAGAATGCTGAAAATAATATCACAATTCCCACGATAGATGACACTTACTATCACCGTTTGATATTGAAGTTTGACTGCGCAAATTTCGCTGATGATGTTGACGCCAGGGGGTATGAAAACTTCAAAACTCTCATGACTGACGCTCAGAAGAAAATCAACGACAACATGGCGATTCCATCGGAGCCTGAGGAGGAACACACACCATTCAACTACTTGCCGGAGGACCTGCTGGACGATGAGCCTATTGTTAGCGGAACGATTACACATAAGGCTCGCTACTTTCGTGTCGATTTTGATGTTCAGACTGAGCAAAGTTTCCGTGTAGAACCTTCTTCGTCTCTGGCTTGCCAGATCGTGTTTACGGGCCTTGCAAAATTGGGCGAAGACGCAAGCCCAAGTGCGCGTAAGCACGGGAAAATGATGGACAAATCCGCTCAGAACGGAGCGATGACTTCAATTCAGAGTGACGTGTCTGGATTGGGATGGTTGGCTCTTGAATCATTGTACCTTCGCAGCTATCCCACAGGCATAAATCATGTGGAAAAGATGAAGGAGCAACGAAAAAAATGGGGTCTGGACCCACCACGACTTTAAATACTGAAGTGATGGATGGAGAACAAAAACCCACTTTAAATGCGGAAGTGATGGATGGAGAACAAAAACCCACTTTGAATGCTGAAGTGATGAATGGAGAACAAAAACTGTGGTGGATGCAGCAGAAAAACACAGTCGACATGCCAAAGATCCTTACTTTTTCTGTTTCTGGTGCCATGCAGGAGGATCATTGTGTCCACGATACATCGTCAAACGATACCTGTCCCACGATTTATTGGAATTCAAAAACATTCCCAGCCAAGCAATACTTAGGAGTAATTGCAATCAAACGAAAGGCTCTGCCCCATGTGATAGTGCTTTTTCTGAGTAGAAATCTTCTTCTGAGTAGAAATTAGACCAAGGACAACTGCACAAAATGCACCCCAGAGAAATTGAATGTTGAAACATGATATGACTTCCATTTGTATTCAGTGGAGTTCGACTACTGTTGAACAGTGGAGAGTCTGAGACATGAGCCAGACAACATGTAACGCCTTCGTATTTGGTAAAGCCAGACGAGACCGCAAATTCAATGACACGTGTGATTTCAGCCTTTAAATTCACTCAGAATAATATTCGGAATTCTAGATATTCACTGTTCAGTCGTTTAAGTTTCTATTGATGGCCCTTTTTGGATAAATACAATGATTTTGAGTGATAATTGATTTTGTTTATTACTCGCGTCTGACGTCCAAGTCATTCCGTCCGATGTGACAGTGTGACCGTGGTTCACAGAAACTGGCTCACAAAAACTGGATAAAGAATGGTATTGATAGAAATTCAAAGTTCAGAAAATTCTTCGTCTACTTCGATTTAAGATGTCATGTGTAACGTTTCCTCCATTCGCTTTGACTTTTTTTGCGTCCAAGTTTGCAAATGCCACTGGACCTGGTTGCAACCGATTCTACCCCTACTACTAGGGCGCACTGCAAAGACAGACTCCGAACTCAATTCCAATTTGTCACCATTGAATTTTTCCTGTCTCAACGATACAGTTGGTGCTGTCAACGGTACCGAGACGGTGCCAGACATTGATTTTGAAAGTGCAGTCATTGGCTGATATGATACCTCAACGATAGCAGAATCTGAGTCAGTGGTCCGGAAGACAAGTGTTCGACAATTTCGCAAGAAGCCCTTTCCTTTCAGTCAAGAGTATTGTGTTGCTGTGTTTTCGTTGTTATTTCAGCCGAGAATCTGAAATCAAAATCTGTTCCCTCCAAGTTTATCCGAAACGGTGATACGGACTCCATGTCATTGGCATCTCTGTCATTGGCATCATAGGCAAGCTAAGAGTCATTGAGAAAATTTCAACCCAAGAATTTGCAAGATTGGAAATGTCCGAGGTAGTTCTTCTATAGCCTCCATGCAAGAGGTGCAAGATGGGAAGAGTCGACTCTAGACTCTACATTGAAATCCTCAAAATTTAAAAAAAAAAAGACGAATCAGATTAAGACCATTTGAATCATCACAGTGAGAAAAAAAAAAAAATAGTCCCATCTGAGCAAAAAATCCCATCTGAGAGCAAAAGTTTCCATCTGAGCAAAAATGGTTGAGAGCGTGTTCATGACGAGCATTTTCACAACCATAACGAGCATCTTCATAACCATGACGAGTATTTTCATGATGACGAGTACAAGTTTCACGACCGAGATTATTTGTACAGCAACGATCATAATGGTGAGCATCATGACGAGCATTGTCTTCATAGCGGAAATCATGTTCACAGCGAAGGTCATTGTTTTCATGGAAGTTGTGGCATCTGCTGCAGAACCTATTCTAACAACAGCCAGGCCTGCTATTGCGAATGGAGACCCCGCTGGAGATCCTGCTGTGGGTGCTGGAGAATCTGCTGGAGACCCTGGTATGTCTGCTGGAGATCCCGATATGGCTGCTGGAGAGCCTGCTGGAGATCCTGCTGGAGACCCTGGTATGTCTGCTGGAGAACCTGTTGAACCCATGGACACGACGAAATCAAGTATAGTTTACTGACTCTGTCACCCGTGCAACGACAACCGAACCTGCCAACTCTGTCACTGACACAAGGAAGAGTCAGACTGGTAACATTGTCATTCCTGCATCCGGTGCTGTTCCGATTGCGTCGCGAATTCTCCAGGGTCAGCTTATGGCTGCATCGGAGAGCCTGCGGACGCAAATTTAAGTGAGTTAGTGTGGAAGACCTGCAACATGCGGACGGGTGTCTGAGTCAGCATTGCTTTTCATGAGCAGTTCCGAGTCAGCATTGTTCCGAAAAAACAAAGAAAAAATCACGAATGCATATCTTGGTCTGAAAGTTTGTTGTTCACAGTCAGAAAACTATTCTCACACACAGCTAGAACACGATCCGACTCCTCGCAACAGTTAGAAACCCATCCTCACTGTAGCTAGAAAACCGTCCTCGTTGTGGCTGCAAAAGCGCTCTCATGGTAGCTAGAAAACCGACGTCCTCACAACAGCTAGAAAACCGTCCTCAAGTCCAGGGTATTGTTAAGGACATTTGTTAAGCTGTGCTCACGCATACTAAGGTGAAAAACCGGATTCATACAAGTGAAAAGACCATACTCATGTCGAGGTGGAGTTTGATGATAGAGATCAAATGTCAGGCAGTCAGTCTTCAGTTCGATGTTGAAGAAAAAAAAAGAACTTGAAGTTGATGGAGATCAAAGATTTGCGTCAAGACTGAACGTGTTCGAATTCAATTTCCAGTCTCCAGAATAATTTTGATTTTGTTCGTTGATTCTTTTGAATTTTTGAAAGAGAAGTCGTTGCTTTACCATATGGAATCCATAGCCATCGTTGTTTCTGTGAATCTTTATGGGCCTAAATTTCTGTGATTTATGGGCACACGCCGAAAGTGACGCGCAATTTTCGTGAAAAATGTAGCGACCGTTCAATTGGAGGGATCATATAACATTGTGTTGAGCAATAAACAAACAAACATTGACAAAGAAAGAAACAGATGTTGTGAGACTGAGAACAAACTTGTGTAAACAGCACGTCCAGAAGAAGAAACTCAGAACAGGAAAAGGATACGCGTGGGGAATGAAAAGAAGAGACGACTCTTGGAAAACCTTGTTTGTGTGGTGAAAGCTGTGCCGGTGTAGGATTCTGGTGTATTAATTTCGGCATTGTCAAAAGATGGGGGAGTTTGGGGTATTTATTTTTGTTCAATATCATCGGCTCATAGATGATAGATTGTCTCTCTTGACTCGTTTTTTTCGCGCGAATTTCATCTACAACGTCACTGTCAATCTGCAGCAGCAGCAGCAGCAGTGTGTGTTGATTCAGGCGTTTATTTTTTTAAAGACAGCGCGGCTGGTATATAATCTGTGGCAGAATCCAAAACCATGCAGGATCCGACTGTATTCGGTTCTATCGGTGTTGGTGTTGCGGGAATTCTGGCTGCCAACTTTTTTGAGTCTTTTTTTTCACGAATCTCCTATGCAGCAGCAGCAGCAGTATTGTGTGATGAAGCAGGCGTTTATTTTTTTAGAGACAGCGCGGCTGGTATATAATCTGTGGCAGAATCCAAAACCATGCAGGATCCGATTGTATTCGGTTCTATCGGTGTTGGTGTTGCGGGAATTCTGGCTGCCAACTTTTTTGAGTCTTTTTTTTCACGAATCTCCTATGCAGCAGCAGCAGCAGTGTGTGTCGTGTTTCACATTTTGAGATAACTTTTTGCCTTGGCAATCGGCAGGCATCGGGTTTCATTCTTTTGATTAGAATTTGAGCGTGTTTCTTCGGCGATTGGCGCAAAATCTTTGGCGGTGTATGTCTTTTTGTAGCATGTCCAGCATTTTCAGTCACAGGCATCGTGAGTGCGGGAATTTTTCGCGTTTCATATTTTGAGTTAACTTTTTGCCTCTGAATGTATTTGGCAAATTATCCGATCGACAGGCAACGGGTTTGATTTTTTAAATTTTGATCAGGATTTGGCCGGAGCCATTGTCTGTGTCTATGAGGGTGTTTCTTCGGCGAATTGCGCCAAAATCGGTGTGTGGTTGTCACCGAACTTGTCATGACATGTCTTTTTGTAGACTGTTGATTCTGAGTATTTTCTCTCTAAGGGGTGCAGTCAGTGCGGGAATCTTTTGTCTATATCCATCTGGAGTGATGTAATGATATCATAAGGCAAGACTGTTTCTTTTGATTTCGGTGCAACGTAGTTTACTTTTGAAATTGGAAGACATTGACAACGATATAGTATACTATACGACTTTTTTTTTGTTTGATTTCGGCGGCGAAGTAGTTTATTTTTTGCATTTTGGAAGACAACATTGACGAGATTTCTTTTGTTTGATTTTTGGATGAAGTTACAGTATTTTACTTTTGAAGTAGGAAGTCTAGATGGCGCAAGATTTCTTTTCTGGTTGATTTCGGGGCGAAGTTGCAGTAGTTTACTTTTGAAATTGGAAGACAGTATTGACAAGATAGCGATTTTCTTTTCTTTGATCAGAGATCAGATTTCGGGGCGAAGGAATTTTTTTTTGAAATTGGAAGACACAAGACAAGACAAAACTGATCTCATGAATTCAATCGATTCCCATCTTTTTCTTTATCGAAAAGAATTGAATGCAAAACTTTACTCAAGCAGCTCCAAATTTGCAACAGCCTTTCGAAAGTCTGTTCGATACGATTTAGCCACATTGCAATCCTCTGTTTGATACGATTTAGCCATTATTCATATTACAACCTTTTTGCAGACGTAGTTTTCAAATTTCACAATTTACAACAGTAATTATTTCGACAGTTGTCAACGGGGTGAGTTCCCTTGAGTTCTCCCATAAAAAATTTTAAAAAGTAGCAGAGACTAGAGTTGACTCAGTTGAAGTGAGAGCTGCGCAGAACTTAAGTATTTGACACGCAATAGCCCAAGCGTCCAATCAAAGTGACATCACGCACCAGCACAAAAAGAGCAAGCACAAAAAAGTCAGCGCAGTAAAAGAAATTATTTCAAATAAGTTATAACAAAGAAGGAAAGACGGATAGAAAGAACGAAATATTACAGAGAAAGGAGAAGGAAAGACGGATAGAAATAACGAAGGACACAAAAGAGTGTCGCACAGAGGAAAGCAAGAACACAAAGACCGCAGCACAGAAGGAAAGAAAAACGCAGAAGAATTGACAACTGTAACTGTACGAGCCAAGACAACTGTAACTGTATTGACAAACCGCACGAGCCTACTTGTTCCGATACCAGCACTGCCCTAACAAACGAGGTCAAGACTCAAGTGCTGAAATTTTTGAAGTGTTGCAATAACAAATCAGCTCGCCTACTCATTATTATTAATATTCTGGGTCCAACACCTGCATTGACAGACCAGCGGTAATCTTCAAGTTGTATTGAACCCATGGGATCTTCTTCTTGGTTCGAGTATGATCCCGTCAGGGAAGGACTTTGGCCGATACCGTCTAAGACACTTGATGCTCTTACTAGTGATGTTCTTACTATTATTGATCTTCACAGCCCCACCGCCTCAACAGAAGATCAAACTCCTTGGTTTCAGAAGATCCGTGGCTTTGTTCAACAAGAAAAAAAAAAAAAAACATGGTTCGCATCAGATAAGGAACGCAAGATTTTCTTTTCACGTAAGCTTTTTAATATGATCTCGGATAAAAGGTCCGATCTCTTCCAGGCTCTACAGTTCTACAGCTATTTTCCGGATATGTTTTTTTGGGTTGCAGAGAAAGCTATCCGCGACAAAAGCTATTCCAAAGCTTTCGCCGCATATGTTCCCCCAGACCATCGTAACATTTTGGATAATTGCGGCGCGACTCTGAATGAGGCGACAACTCCAAGGGATTTTCTAGGTAACGCGAAAGGTTCGGGATTAGATGCCAATGCGAACCCCATTAAAATATCGACTCTTCTGGGTCCCCATAGAGAAAGTCAGTATGCCAAAGGCAAAATCGATAGTCACAAGGAGGATTATGAGAAATCCCTGTCAGCCGATGAGAAAAGCAAATACTTGGCACAGAAGGCGCAAGTCTATTATCGAACAGAGACAGCCAGGGCGACACCGTTCAAGACAATTGATGTTCTTACTATTCTTGATCTTCACAGCCCCAACATGACAAAAGATCAAACAAAGGTCCAGGAGTTAAAGAAGATCCGTGACTTTCTACAAAAAACTAACGAACTCAACATCCCTCACAGAGTCTTGGTAGATATTTTTAATATGATCTCGGATAACAAGTCCGATCTCTTCATCGCTCTAACGTTCTACAGCTATTTTCCGGATGTGTTTTTTTGGGTTGCAGAGAAAGCTATCCACGACAACAAATATTTCAAGGCTTTCGCCGCATATCTTCCCCCAGACCATCATTTAACTTTGGATAGTTGCGTCGAGACTCTGAATGAGGAGACAATTCCAAGGGATTCAAAAGGTGACGCGACAGGTCCGGGATTAAATGTCAATGCGCGCGACATTCGAATTTCGAGTCTTCTGGGTTTCAGCCTCCGTATAGAAGTTCAGTATGCCAAAGACAAAATCGATACTCACAAGGCCGGCTATGAGCAATTTCTGTCACCCGAGAAGAAAAGGGAATACCGGGCACAGGGGAAGCAAGTCTATTATCGAGCAAAAACAGGCAAAAGTTTCCTCCAAAAACGTCAAGTCTCAGTGCCAAACTTCTTGTCAGAAACATTCCTGCAACAACCAACGCCAGACTTCTCATCACCAAAACTGCTCACACAACAGACGACACCAAACTCCTTGTCGCCAATATTGCTCCACCAATCACAACAAACAGAACAGACAGGACACGCAGTAATGAGTCTCTATATGTTGTTAGCTTGTGCTGTTTTCTTCTTTGTCTTGATGAAGCTTAGAAAGTAACAGTAACTTGTGCCTCTCTGAGTGCAGTTCATCGATAGACTAACTTAAACTTCTGGATTGAAGTTCTCTGTCTGGATTGAAGTTCTCTGTCTGGATTCAGTGTCTCTGTCTGGATTCAGAATATGAGAAACTGTCGAGGGTCATGCTAAATCGGAGAATATGAGAAACTGTCGAGGGTCATGCTAAATCGGAGAATATGAGAAACTGGCGGGGGTCATGCTAAATCGGAGAATATGAGAAACTGGCGGGGGTCGTGCTAAATCGGAGAATATGAGAAACTGGCGGGGGTCGTGCTAAATCGGAGAATATGAGAAACTGGCGGGGGTCGTGCTAAATCGGAAAACGATTTCTGTATACCCGGTGGTGTTCCGGATATGTGAGTAAAGATGGGTGGTTCAACCGCCGATCTTCAATACCGCCGATCTTCAATCTACAGAGACCAGCAGTGTTTCCCATCAACCAGGTTGGTGGGAAAATTATTGCAACGGCAAACGGGAAGTAAATAACTGTCTTCGGTTGGAGGCACAAAAGTTGGGTAACAGTTTCAATCAGTTGAATTCATGAATATGATAATGTTTCATTCGTTTTACATATGAATCATGACATAATAGAAAATTTAAAAGGGCCCTGCCGGTAGTTATCGCACAGATTCAAATTTTGGTTTCTTCACACGTCTTGTTCATTTACAACATTGTCATCAACACATCACATATTTCATTTGTATAAACACGATAGCGATAGTGAATCGCTAAGTGATACGTAACTCTGTGAAGAAACAAACTTCAGCATATAGTAACACAACAAAACGACTCCGGCATGGTACATATGAAGAAAACTGCTCAACACGAAAAAAAAAAAATCTTTGTTAGTTTTCTTCCACAAATTTTCTTTGGTTTTTTCTATTAAAATAATATTGTGTCACTGTATTGTATTGTACGGTAATCTGAATTAATGCGCATACAAATTCCATGAAGCAGTGTGTTGCCGTGATGTCTTCAGATTTTTGTCCGCCCACATCAACTGAGTGTCATAAAGCATGGGCGCTGATTCTGAAGCATGGGTGCATTATTATGAAGGAGCCCCGTAGTAACTGTTTGTTAAGATTGAAGTAGATTTAGACACTTACAATAATTATACGATAGTGAACTTATAGGGTTACCGTTTTGCAATGCGTTCCCTAGGTTTTATAAGTCGTGAACTTTTCTAGCAAGTCTGTTATGCATCTTCAATTGGAAAGTTGGATGTTGCTGGTCCTGAGACGTATACTACATGTCATACTAGTCTCCTATATGCATGAACATTGATTACGATATTAATAGGATAGAACTGATTGACAGTGATTGACTGACAGTGACTGACTATGACATTCATTCAAATTGTAACTTGAACTTTCGTTTTTTCATATTTGATATTGCATGCAGAGTATTGTTAACTTGGCTGTAGTTCGGCATGGTTTAACTTTTTGGCATGTTATTAACATTGTTAAGCGGTGATGTTTCTCGAGACTATTCATTCGCATATGATGTGCATGCCTTGTATACTACATGTAGTTACGTAACGGTAAATTTGCAAGTCTTAGTCTAGTCAGCCAGTGTGGCAAAAAACAAAAGTCTTAGTTGAGGAAAGTTAGCCTCTGTCTCGAGAAGAAGAGTGGAAAGGTAGTCTCTGTCTCGAGAAGAAGAGTGAGATAAAGAGTCATTCTGTCTTGTAGTTCACTACTGATTCAGTATTGTAACTGAAGTTCCGAATTTTTGCGTGAAGTGTTTTTTTTTTTGTTACTTCCGAATTTTTGCGTGCAGTGTCTTTTTTTTTTGTAACTGATGCTAAGGGTTTAAGCTTTTTGAAAAATTATTTGAGTGAATTCTGATTTCTGAAATTCGTTTTGTTGTTCTGCCAGGATGTATGGCATCAAGACTGATCTTTTCCAGAATCTGTTGGGTCATCTGATAGATCACGGATGTTCCTCACAGCAAAGATATCCCCCGGATGCTCCTCCAGCAAAGATATCCCCCGGATGCTCCTCCAGCAAAAATATCCCCCTGCAAGATTTCAATACTTACTTATTCATCCAAGCAAGATGTTTCCTGATTTTGCAAGACTACATTGGATATCTGCAGACTATCCAAGCAAGAAAACGACGGATGCTTTGTCATTTCTGCAAGAAAACGACGGATGCTTTTGCAAATGATTTCTGCAAGAAAATACTTCCCCAATTGCAATCTTTATCTTCAGACCTCATTGTTATTGCAAGACGCTTGGCATTGCCAATTTCAATTTGAATGATTTAAATTAATTTCTCATCAATGATTTCTCCAAAAAACATTTCAGCAAAGAGAATCTGAGACTTCAATCCATCGATTTTCCACGAATCTCCTCTGCAGCAGCAGCAGTGTGTGATGATTCAGGCGTTTATTTTTTTAAAGACAGCGCGGCTGGTATCTGTGGCAGAATCCAAAACCATGCAGGATCCGATTGTATTCGGTTCTGTCGGTGTTGGTGTTGCAGGAATCCAAGTCGCCAAGTTTTTTGATTAATTTTTTTTCACGAATCTCACCTGCAGCAGCGGCAGCAGTGTGTGATGATTCAGAATCAGGCGTTTACTTTTTCAAAGACAGCGCGGCTGGTATCTGTGGCAGAATCCAAAACCCTGTAGGATGCGTCTGTATTCGGTTCTGTCGGTGTTGGTGTTGCAGGAGTCCATGGCGCCATCTTTTTTGAGTCTTTTTTTTTCACGAATCTCATCTGCAGCAGCGGCAGCAGTGTGTGATGATTCAGGCGTTTACTTTTTTAAAGGCAGCGCGGCTGGTATCTGTGGCAGAATCCAAAACCATGCAGAATCCGATTGTACTCGGTTCTGTCGGTGTTGGTGTTGCGGGAATTCTTGCTGCTAACTTTTTTGAGTCATTTTTTTTTTCATAAATCTCCTCTGCAGCAGCAGCAGCAGTGTGTGTCGTGTTTCATATTTTGAGATAACTTTTTTGCCTCTGGATTATGGTTTGGCAATCGGCAGGCAACGCGTTTCATTCTTTTGATCAGAAATTGAGCGTGTTTCTTCGGCGATTGGCGCAAAATCTGTGGCGGTATGTGTCTTTTTGTAGCATGTTCAGCATTTTCATTCACAGACGCAGGTAGTGCGGGAATTTTTCGCGTTTCATATTTTAAGTCTTTGCCTCTGAATTCATTTTGCAATCGGCAGGCAACGCGTTTCATTTTTTTGATCAGAAATTGAGCGTGTTTCTTCGGTGATTGGCGCAAAATCTGTGGCAGTATGTGTCTTTTTGTAGCATGTTCAGCATTTTCATTCACAGACGCAGGCAGTGCGGGAATTTTTCGCGTTTCATGGAGAGAGAGGAGTGATTGACTCACGATTTGAACACAAGAAGCGTTTTTTTGACAATATGTTGCAAGACTAGTGTGTAACGTCATATGTTGCGTGCGAATTGCGAGTCAATTAATGTATCCCAAGATGTTTTGCGTTTTTTTTTTTTTGCGAATTTGCGGAAAAAAAACAGCTCAAGATTAAACAGCTCAAGATTGGCAAGATGTTGCGTCTCATTATTCGATTCAATTCCATCTTTTTCTTCGTCGAAAAAAAATTGAGTGCAAAACTACTATAATTATTATACAGCAGCTTTTTTTAATTTGCATCAGCCTTTCAAAAGCCTATTCGGCACGATTGGCCACATTAAGATCCTATTTAGAACGATTATTCATATTTGCCAAGATTTTCAGCATTTGTCTACACAATTTACAACAGTAATTATTTCGACAGTCGGGGTGAGTTCCCTTGAGTTCTCCCATAAAAAATTTTAAAAAGTAGCAGAGACTAGAGTTGACTCAGTTGAAGTGAGAGCTGCGCAGAACTTAAGTATTTGACACCCAATAGCACAAGCGTCCGATCAAAGTCACGCACCAGCACAAAAAGAGCCAGCACAAAAAAGCCAGCGCAGTAAAAGAAATTATTTCAAATAAGTTACTATAACAGAGAAAGGAGAAGAAGGAAAGACGGATAGAAAGAACAGAGAAAGGAGAAGGAAAGACGGATAGAAAGAACAGAGAAAGGAGAAGGAAAGACGGATAGAAAGAACAGAGAAAGGAGAAGGAAAGACGGATAGAAAGAACAGAGAAAGGAGAAGGAAAGACGGATAGAAAGAACAGAGAAAGGAGAAGGAAAGACGGATAGAAAGAACAGAGAAAGGAGAAGGAAAGACGGATAGAAAGAACAGAGAAAGGAGAAGGAAAGAAAGAAAGGAGAAGGAAAGACGGATAGAAGGAACGAAGGACACAAAGTCTAGAGTGTCGCACAGAGGAAAGCAAGAACACAAAGACCGCAGCGCAGAAGGAAAGAAAAACGCAGAAGAATCGAAAAACGCAACAACAACTGTAATTTTATTGACAAATCGTACGAGCCTACTTCTTCCGATACCAGCATTGCCCTACCAAACGAGGTCGAGACTCAAGTGCTGAAATTTTTGAAGTGTTGCAATAACAAACGAGCCTACTCATTCATAATATTCTGGGTCCAACACCTGCATTGACAGACCAGCGGTAATCTTCAAGTCGTATCTCGGTATTCTGTCGTCTCCGAGTCGTATCCCGGTGCCCTCACACAGTCCGGATTCGAGTGCACTATATTGAAGTCATGGGGGGTGCTGTCGGTAAATTTGAGTCGTTAAAGCTTGCGGCAATTGATGTTCGAGCTTTTCTTGACCTTCACAGCCGCAACGCCACAACGCAACAGATTCAACAGATTGACAAGATCCGTGAGTATCTGAGGGTTCTTGAGAATTTGAAAGTCAAAATCCCTTTCGAATTAGTCTTGACCGAGATTTTTGATAACATGATCTCGGATAAAGGGTCCGACTTCTTCATCGCTCTAATGTTCTACAGCTATTTTCCGGGTGTGTTTTTTGGGGTTGCAAAGAGAGCTATCCACGACAGGAACTTAGATTTCGACAATGCTTTCACCACATATGTTCCCCCAGACCCTCGTAATACTTTGGAAATTTGCGTCAAGGCTATGAGTAAGGAGACAGGAAAAGATAGAGATAAGATCCAAAATTTTAAAATATCGAGTCTTCTGGGTATCAGTTCCAACAAGAGCACAGAAGAAATCAAGAAGGACATCGAGAATGCCAAAAGTATTCTGCAGAGGCGAAATGAAAACTTGGGAACGAGCTCGGCTTTCCTCCAAAAAAGACAACTTGCAACGCCAAACTTGCCGTCACCACTAGACTCTTCGTCACCAAAACTCCTCACACAACAAACAGTGCGAAACTCCTTGTCGCAGAGACTGCTCCAAAAGACGCAACAAGCACAACAAACAGAACAGACAGGACACGCAGTAATGAGTCTCTATATGTTGTCAGCTTGTGCTGTTTTCTTCTTTGTCTTGATGAAGCTTAGAAAGTAACAGCTTGTGCCTCTCTGAGTGCAGTTCATCGATCTAACTTCTGGATTGAAGTTCTCTGTCTGGATTCAATTCTGAAGATCAGAATATGAGAAACTGGCAAGGGTCATGCTAAATCAGAAGTCGACTTCTGTATAACAGGACTAAATGGAGGGGTCGTGAATAGTGTGCTGAATCGGTCCCATATTCATCCCGGATATGTGAGTAAAGATGGGCGGTTCAACCGCCGATCTTCAATCTACAGGGACCAGCAGTGTTTCCCATCAACCAGGTTGGTGGGAAAATTATTGCAACGGCAAACGGGAAGTAAATAACTGTCTTCGGTTGGAGGCACAAAAGCTGTAGATATTTCCTTCCTTTTCTCTAGATATTTCCTTTCTTTTCTCGTTCGATATTTTCCTGTTGCTTCGTGTTAAAATGTCCAAAGTAGAAACAGAGAAAATGTGAACAGCTTTAATCAGTTGAATTCATGATGATGATAATGTTTCACTCGTTTGACATATGAATCATGACATAATAGAAAAAGGGCCCTGCCGGTAGTTATCGTACAGATTCAAATTTCGGCTTCTTCACACGTCTTGTGCATTTACTTACAACATTGTCATCAACACATCACATATTTCATTTGTATAAAGACGATAGCGATAGTGATACGTAACTCTGTGAAAAAACAAACTTCAACATATAGTAACACAACAAAACGACTCCGGCACGGTACATATGAAGAAAACTGCTCAACACGAAAAAAAAAATCTTTGTTAGTTTTCTTCCACAAATTTTCTTTGGTTTGATTTCTCTCAAATTGTATAGTGTCATTGAAGTTAACGAATCTCTAAATTGATGCGCATACAAATTCCATGAAGCAGTGTGTTGAAGGTCTTCAGATTTTTGTCCGCCCACATCAACTGAGTGTCATTATTGTGAAGGAGCCCCGTAGTAACTGTTTGTCAAGATTGAAGTAGACTTAGACACTTACGATTATAATTATACGATAGTGAACTTATAGGGTTACCGTTTTGCAATGCGTTCCCTACGTTTTACAAGTCGTGAACTTTTCTAGCAAGTCTGTTATGCATCTTCAATTGGAAAGTTGGATGTTGCTGGTCCTGAGACGTATACTACATGTCATACTAGTCTCCTATATGCATGAACATTGATTACGATATTAATAGGATAGAACTGATTGACAGTGACTGACTGACAGTGATTGACTGATTGACTGACTATGGCACTCATTCAAATTGTAACTTGAGCTTTCGTTTTTTCATATTTGATATTGCATGCAGAGTATTGTTAACTTGGCTGTAGTTCGGCATGGTTTAATTTTTTGGCATGTTATTAACATTGTTAAGCGGTGATGGTTCTCGAGACCATTAATTCGTATGTGTATGTATGTGCATGCCATGATGCCTTGGACATGTAGTTACGTAATGCAAGTCTGAGTCAGAGTCTTAGTCTAGTCAGGCAGTGTGGCAAAAAACAAAAGTCTTAGTTCAGGAAAGTTAGTCTCTTTCTCGAGAAGAAGAGTGGAAAGTTAGCCTCTGTCTCGAGAAGAAGAGTGGAAAGTTAGCCTCTGTCTCGAGAAGAAGAGTGAGATAAACTTAAAGAGTCATTCTGTCTTGTAGTTCACTACTGATTCAGTACCGTAACTGAAATTCCGAATTTTTGCGTGCAGTGTCTTTTTTTTTGGTAACTGATGCTAAGGGTTTAAGCTTTTTGAAAAAACATTTGAGTGAATTCTGATTTCTGAAATTCGTTTTGTTGTTCTGCCAGAACGTATGGCATCAAGACTGGTTAACTTTTGCCCAGAATCTGTCGGGTCATCTGATAGATCATGGATGCTCCTCCAGCAAAGATATCCCCCTGCAAGATTTCAATATTTTCTGGCTATTCATCCAAGCAAGATGCTTCCTGATTTTGCAAGACTACATTGGATATCTGCAGACTATCCAGGCAAGAAAACGACGGATGCTTTTTCACTTCTGCAAGAAAACGACGGATGCTTTTACAAATTATTTCTGCAAGAAAATATTTCCCCAATTGCAATCTTTACCTTCAGACCTCATTGTTACTGCAAGACGCCAAGTTTTTTGAGTCATTTTTTTTTCACAAATCTCCTCTGCAGCAGCAGCAGCAGCGTGTGTTGATTCAGGCGTTTGATTTTTTAAAGACAGTGCGGCTGGTATCTGTGGCAGAATCCAAAACTATGCAGGATCCGATTGTATTCGGTTCTGTCGGTGTTGGTGTTGCGGGAATCCATGGCGCCATCTTTTTTGAGTCATTTTTTTTTCACGAATCTCCTCTGCAGCAGCAGCAGCAGTGTGTGATGAAGCAGGCGTTTATTTTTTTAAAGACAGTGCGGCTGGTATCTGTGGCAGAATCCAAAACCATGCAGGATCCGATTGTATTCGGTTCTGTCGGTGTTGGTGTTGCGGGAATCCACGGCGCCATCTTTTTTGAGTCATTTTTTTTTCACAAAATCTCCTCTGCAGCAGCAGAAGCAGTGTGTGTTGATTCAGGCGTTTGCTTTTTAAACTGACAGCGCGGCTGGTATCTGTGGCAGAATCCAAGACCATGCAGGATCCGTCTGTATTCGGTTCTGTTGGTGTTGGTGTTGCGGGAATTCTCGCTGCTAACTTTTTTGAGTCATTTTTTTCACGATTCTCCTCTGCAGCAGCAGCAGCAGTGTGTGATGATTCAGGCGTTTACTTTTTTAAAGACAGCGCGGCTGGTATCTATGGCAGAATCCAAAACCATGCAGGGTCCGACTGCATTCGGTTCTGTTGGTGTTGGTGTTGCGGGAATTCTTGCCGCTAACTTTTTTGAGTCATTTTTTTCACGAATCTCCTTTGCAGCAGCAGCAGCAGTGTGTGATGATTCAGGCGTTTACTTTTTTAAAGACAGCGCGGCTGGTATCTATGGCAGAATCCAAAACCATGCAGGATCCGACTGTATTCGGTTCTGTCGGTGTTGGTGTTGCGGGAATTCTCGCCGCTAACTTTTTTGAGTCATTTTTTTCACGAATCTCCTTTGCAGCAGCAGCAGCAGTGTGTGATGATTCAGGCGTTTACTTTTTTAAAGACAGCGCGGCTGGTATCTATGGCAGAATCCAAAACCATGCAGGATCCGACTGTATTCGGTTCTGTCGGTGTTGGTGTTGCGGGAATTCTTGCTGCTAACTTTTTTGAGTCATTTTTTTTCACGAATCTCACCTGCAGCAGCGGCAGCAGTGTGTGATGATTCAGAATCAGGCGTACGGTTTACTTTTTCAAAGACAGCGCGGCTGGTATCTGTGGCAGAATCCAAAACCCTGTAGGATCCGTCTGTATTCGGTTCTGTCGGTGTTGGTGTTGCAGGAATCCATGGCGCCATCTTTTTTGAGTCTTTTTTTTTTCACGAATCTCATCTGCAGCAGCGGCAGCAGTGTGTGATGATTCAGGCGTTTATTTTTTCAAAGACAGCGCGGCTGGTATCTGTGGCAGAATCCAAAACCATGCAGGATCCGATTGTATTCGGTTCTGTCGGTGTTGGTGTTGCGGGAATTCTGGCTGCCAACTTTTTTGAGTCTTTTTTTTTCATGAATCTCCTCTGCAACAGCAGCAGCAGTTTGTGATGATTCAGGCGTTTGATTTTTTAAAGACAGCGCGGCTGGTATCTGTGGCAGAATCCAAAACTATGCAGGATCCGACTGTATTCGGTTCTGTCGGTGTTGGTGTTGCAGGAATCCAAGTCGCCAAGTTTTTTGAGTCATTTTTTTTCATAAAATCTCCTCTGTAGCAGCAGTCATTGTGTATAGTTATTTGTTTGCTTTCAATTTTCAATGATATGGTTGGTACACTTCAATTTGGTATGTGTAGCCATCCATAAATATGGCCCGTCAGGGGCAGCAAGATAATCTTAGACTCCAAGAGCCTGAGGTTACCGCTTAACTATTTCGAGTCTGTCGGGTCATCTGATAGATCACGGATGTTGGTTCTCCAGTAAAGATGTCCCCCTGCAAGACTATAGTGCAATACTAAATATTCATCCAAGCAAGATGTTTCCCTTGCAAGACTACAACGGATATTCATCCATGCAAGACTACATTGGATATCTACAGACTATCCAAGCAAGAAAACGACGGATGTTTTAACAAAAAAATTACCTCTGCAAGAAAACGACGGATGCTTTTGCAAATTATTTCTGCAAGAAAATATTTCCCCAATTGCAATCTTTACCTTCAGACCTAGGTTCATTGTACAAGACGCTTGCCGATGCCATGGCAATGATTCAAAAAATTCTCATCAATCATTTCTTCAAAAAAAAACACTTCAGCAAAGACTCAGAATCTGAGACTTCAGTCCATCGATTTTCCACCATCCACATTTCTTGCCACCGTGCAGTTGAAATTGTCTTCCATTCATCTTCCAAAATTTTCTGAAAAAAATTATTCGGGTCCTGTCTTGAGATAGTATCGATTTGATTTGAGCTGTTAGTGACAGACTTTTCATCGACATTGTGAGACTGTTTCCTGATTCAGTGATTGTAGTAGTGTCCAGTGGCTGCTATCCACCTGAACATTTGAAAAATTCAAGGATATCACTCAAATTGAAATATTACGAGACCCAGCTCTCATTTGACTACATTCGAAAAACAATTTGAATCTATTCCAGAACAATTCTGAAAAGATCAAGATGGCCGCATTATGTTTGAAGCCTGTGAAGGGAATGCTCACAACTCCGATGAGACCTGTGAAGGGAATGCTCACAACCCCGATGAGACCTGTGAAGGGAATGCTCGCAACCCCGATGAGACCAACAAATTTGAGATTGATTGTCTGGATTTTCATCGCTGATCTGATGTTCGGCATCATGGGATTGAAGTTCGACATTACGAAATTCTTCGATTTCACACCCGTCGCAGAAAAACTGCAAGGGCACGACATTACGAAATTCTTCGACTTCCGTCCGAGCATAACACCCATCGCAGAAGAACTGAAAGGGAAAGAACTGAGCGGGGAAGACCTGAACGTAAACAACTATTGTGGTGTCAAGGTGAACTTCAACTCCAAAGACCGTCGAAATGTCACTTCTAAAGTGAAAAAAGGGATTATCGCAGAGATCCAACAATTTCTCCACGGCACCAGGTCTCCAGACTTCTTATTCCAGCCCGTATGCGAGGGAGAGATTATGGTTTTGCAAGGTTTCGACAGAGACTCAGTTAACCTGGCAGCTCTTTCTAAAGACCTCAACGAGAATCTTGACAGTTGGGACGGTATTAAGAGTGTCATCATCAGGGGTATTGAGAGTCGTGTTGATTTGACGAAGGGTGACCCAGAGGCCACTATTCTGGCGGATTTCAATACTATCGGCACGCAGCTTCGCAAAATTCCGAGTCTCGAAAGTGTGAAGTTCGAAAACGTTCACGAGACAATGTCCGACACTGTCATCGGAGGGATCTTAACTGCGACATCTCGCAACACTCTAAATTCTCTGAATCAGGTCACTCAGAATCAGGTCACAGCTCTCTCTGTTGATCATAAATATCTGCAGCAGAGCAAGGTTTCGGCACTGCAGCAAAAAGCGAATGAGCTCAAGGCGAGCTTTTTTGGTTTACCTTAAAGTGGAGTTTTACAAACTACTCAGTATCTTTCATTCTTCAAGTGTTTTTTTGGAATTTTGGCTCTTCTTTTGTCATTTAAATTCTTCCTGACAATCAACATACATTGTCTTTCTTCGAATCTTCCTCAGATATTGTCTTTCTTCTCGTCTGTTTTCTTTCCTCTCGATATTTAGCCTTAGCCTAAATCGATCTGCAAAAAAATTCTATGAAATAGCATGAGATCAGAGATCTGATATATCACTGGCGGCCTCCGTGAACCGGCCTGAAATTCTGAGTTTTTGCGTTCTGGAAGTGTCTTGGATGACAAGTCCTTAAGCTTTTTAAAAAAACATTTGAGTGACATCTGATTTCTGAATTGTGGCGTGTTGTTCTGTCCTCAAAGGTGAGTATTGGGTATGCGCCTGTTGTCCTGACACAAATTTAGAATTCTTCTTGTTTGTCCTGACAATGGATTATGGCAATCCCAGATGGTCTCACGGAAATTGCAAGAAGAGAGAATTCTGTCCACCTCAGCAACTGAGTTTCCTTCGCAAGACTACATTGGATATCCTGGATATCTATCCAAGCAAGAAAACGACGGATGCTTTTTCTCTTCTGCAAGAAAACGACGGATGCTTTTGCAAATTATTTCTGCAAGAAAATACTTCCCCAATTGCCATTTTTATCTTCAGACCTCATTGTTATTGCAAGACGCTTGGCATTGCCAATCATTCAAATTCTCATCAGTCATTTCTTCAAAAAAAAACTTCAGCAGAGAGAGTCAGAGACTTCAATCCATCGATTTTCCACCATCCACATTTTTTGCCACCGTGCAATTGCCAATTGAAATTGACTTTCAAAATTTTCTGAAAAAAAATATTCGGGTCCTGTCTTGAGATAGTATCGATTTGATTTGAGCTGTTAGTGACAGATTTTTCATCGACATTGTGAGACCTGATTTGTAGTAGTGCGAAGCGGCATAACTGGGAAACTAATAATAAGAGTAAGCTTTGCTATTTGAAACTAAGAACTGAAAGTAAATCGAAATTTTAGTAACCATGTTCTGTCCGTTTCCGCTTGTCGATACGTCAGATGACGTCGTCAAGTCTTGTAAACTCAAAAAAGAAGACGCATTCAAAAAAGAAGATGCATTCAAAAAAGAAGATGCATTCAAAAAAGAAGATAAAAAAGAAGATGCAGACACTGGTTCAGAAAGACTCAAAAGAGTCTCAATCACTGGCACAGCTCCTGTTGTCAGTCACGCCACTGTTTCTGGTCCTGTTTTGTTTCACAACAATGAGAGTCATGCCATTGAAGAGGAGAGTCCTGCTGTTCAATGTAACGAAATTTACATTGACAATGACAAATCTATCGTTGAAAAAGATGAAAGACAAAAACTACTCAAAAAAGAGGAAAAAAAAGAAAGAGAGGAACAGGCCCCTTCTCCGCAATTCCTGTTTTACTACAGTCCACGTATCGTCTTCCTGTCCATCGGCTTCTTACACCTCTTCCTGCAGGCATTTCGATGGTGTTTCTTGTATTGGGAGCTGAATTCCGACCCCAACATCGGCTGGTACCCCGAAGCACCGTCACCAAGAATCGCGTACGCATGGGGTTTTTTCGATGTCTGTCTGGCGGTTTACTATATGTTTATCCGCATGCTGCCAAGGGTCTACAATGTTTTGGGGAATCGATGGGTAAAGAAAGAGAAATTGGGCGGGTATATGGTGGATGAAGAGATTGTGGCGAAGTTGTGTTTGGTGGATGAAACGATGATAAGAAGAGAGGAGGCTATAGACTCCGCGATGATAAGAAGAGAGGAGGCTATAGATTCAGCGATGATATTGAATCGGAAGACCAGTGTGGAGTCTCCAGTGAAAAACACAGAAGAAATCGACAACATCATCAAAAGTGCCAACCTGACGCAAGCCAACAAACTCGAATCGAATGACCTATTCATCGTTAGTGCTGACACTGTTGGTGCTGACACCGTTGGTGCCATTGACAGTGCCAAGGTCGACAACACCAAAGCACTGTCTGCTGAAAACCTCATGTCGATTCCGTTGGCTCCTGGCAACCTCTCATTACCTGCAGTTATACTGTCCCCTGCAGTTAGTATTACACTGTCCCCTGCAGTTAGTATTACATTGTCCCCGGCTCCGCACAGCAAAAAAACCCTCTGCGAAAAAACGGAGAGCCCGTTCCACCAATGGGACAAACAAACGCAAAGACTGAATGTGACATCAGACAACCCGGACAACCGTGAAAAAGCAACACGCATCACTGTTTCGACTCACTGGAACACGTCGGACGGCTCTGATTCTGGAGACCATACTTCTGATGAAGATGACACTTCTACTACAGGTTCATTGGTGGAGAGTACTACAATGTTGAGAAAGAGTCAGACTTGCCCAACTTCGAGTCTCTATTTCCAGCACCCTGCCTTCACCTGGGCCGCGCCACACAATCTGCAGCATCCACGATTGCCGCTTGACAGAGCTTCGCAACTGCGTGGCCCAATCCACTGTGTTACGATTTTGTTCTACAAAGAGCCTTTCGAAATGGTTGCTGATCTCGTGCAAGATGTGTTGGCGCAGCCAACGCGTGGATCGAAAGTTCTCATCCTGGGAATGGAAAAAGGCACGCCGGACAGAGACGAGTGCGTGCGGAAAATCGAAGAACTGATACAAAATCACGAACGATGTTTGGCAGAGACCGGTGGAGCGGCGCTGGATGAGGATTCTGAGAAATACCTCGGTGAGTATTCGGGTGTTACAGATTCAGACTGTGACAACAGGACGCCGAATTCGGATTCTCGTTATTCCCGCACTATCTCGCATTTCCTCTACACCGTTCACGAACTCCGAGATGGCGAACTTGCCGGTACTGGCTCCAACCACCTCCAGACCCAGGTCGCAGCTGAGCAGTTTTTCCCCAAAGAGCTCCATAACAACGTGATCTTCACGAAATTAGATGCCAACGTCCGTATTTCCCGCAACACTCTCGCCGAAATCGAGTCTTGCTACTCCACGCTCACTGAAAGCGAACGGTTGGGCGCCACCTACTACCCTCCTTTGATCTGGAGTGCTGCCGAAGCTGATGCAAACCGTACGCTCGCGGAATTTGCGATATCCACCATGATGTGCATGGGTGCGTGTGGCATGGTCGATTTCCAGATGTCTTTTGTGTCGACGAGTTTGAAAAGTATCGTGCAAGCGGGATACACGTGTGCATCCATTAGCCCAGAAGACGAATGCCTCTTCATAACGAAGACTTTGATGAATCCAAATCCCAAAGATGCGAAAACTTACAGGGTGAACGCATTGGCACTGAAACTGTTTTTCCCCTTGTACAATGGAAAAAGTGAAAGTAGTCAGAAGCAGGACAAGGAAGCTCAGAAGGATACTACTCAGGTAACACGAGTTCAGGAACTTACAGATGACGGAAATCATAATGAGAAAGGCCTTTCCGTAGTGAGAAACACACAACAAGAGGATGAGTCCGAACACCTCCTTGTGAGCAGAACGACAAAGGAGCAGACACTGGAAATTGAAGTTGGAGAGGAAATTGAAGTTGGAGGACAAAAGAGAGACAAAAAGCAAAAACACATCACCTCGTGGCAGTTCTTGACGAAGGTCTTCCTTCCGAAAGCTAAACGGTGGCAGCTGGGCAATTGCGAAGACGTCGCGTTTTTGACAAAATGGCTCTTCTGTGGACCTCAAAAGGCGATGGCATCCATGAATGACAACAGCAGTTCAGACCAAAAAAAACTGCAGTTCAGTCCTTCACTCCGTCACAAATTCTTCGCCCTCCAATACAGTCTGGACAATTGTCTCCGCTACTACATGATGTTCACCCCTCTCCAGATGTTTCTTGTGATCGTCATCTTCCTCAGTTCACTCGTGAACTGCAAAGACAAGTGGCGCGCATTCGTGCCTCTGTGGATCGATTTCCTCTTCGGTATCCAGCAATACACTGCTGAGAAAGAAAAGACTGGAATAACTCTGCTGAAGTCGTCTGGCATCAAGAATGCATGGAGCACTTTATCAGACTGGAACAAATTCGTTCTTGTATCGAATATCCTAGCGATAGCTGCCGCCATATCCAGTCTCGTTGTGATGCTCGTCATTTTATGCAAGATGAGAAAGCTGAAAAGGGACTGTTTTCCGATGGAAAGGGATTTTAATGAGAAAAAGGCTGCTGAGAAAATGGCAGAGCAGAAAAAAGGTGCGGTGGAAGAAGACATCGAAACTGGCAGCTTTGCAGATGAGAAAGCAGATGAGATTCAGAACTCTGGTAAGTGTAACAGCAGCTCTCCAGAAAGACGATGGGACATCGGTTTGTCCTACAATACATTCTGGCTTCTCTGTGCGGTTTTTGCTACGCCAATGTGGCTTTCTCCCATGGTGAGCGTCTATATCTTCTACTCGATATTTGCACAAGGAATAAAAGGAACCAGTGGCGTCCACAAGCAAGTGGAACTGTGATATTGTGTATTAACAAATTGTACGCAAAACTTTAAAAAGGAGTTAAAAAGTCTTGGAATACTAGCAAATCACTGCAGTCAAGTTATGAGTAAGTGTCAAAGTCAATGTCAAAGGGTCTATGTGGCAGAACAATTATTCTCATGATAGGGTCTAGCGTGATCATGAGGAGTGTGATCATGACGCGTGTTTAGAAATGAAGGGCTAAGAGATGAAGGACGAAGAAATGAAGGGCTAAGAGATGAAGGGCTAAGAGATGAAGCCTGACGAAGAAGTGAAGGACGAACAAATGAAGGGCTAAGAGATGGATAGAGTTTCTGATCAAGTATACAGGTATTGACTGGGAAATATTATCATTGAAAGCTGATAAATACAGCTTCTGATACAATAAGAGTTACAATAAATGCAAGCTTCTGATACAGCTTGGAAAGAAAAAGACATTGAAAGCATTCCAGTCCATAAGAATGACTTGGAACTAAAAAAAAGACGAAAAAATATCTTGAAGTTGGAAAATAAAAGTGGAAAATATATGGAAGAGTTGGAATATTATAAGTATTTGGGCAGGCTATTGGCCAGTCTGGCCTGGTAACCATTAGCCTTTAAAATTTAAATTGAATGTCTTGTAGTCACTGAGTCAGTGACAGAAGAAAAAAAGTCCGACCAAAAAATCCGCACGAATGGCCGAGTAGAAGATGACTCAATAAGATCCGGCCAAAAAATCCGCACGATTAAAAAAAAAAAAAAATATGGTAATGCTCCAAGCGTATCTAAGTCTAGAAAACAGTAGTGCGAGATGATGTAAAGTGCGAGACGGTATAGTGCGAGACGATGTAAAGTGAGAGAAGAAATGAAAGACACATTGTCATTGACATACAGCATTGATATCTAGCTTTACTCTTCCCAGTCAGTGACGAGACTACTCTCTCGTTGTTAGAAGAAACGAGACTACTATCTCAAGGAAAAAAAAGTAAGGAAAAAAAAGTAGGAGAAGACAGAAAAAAAAAAGAAATCCAAGGAGAAGGATTCAACCATGTAGGATTGGCGGTGGAATTTGCAAAAAAAAAGGCGGGGCAATTTGCAAAAAAAAAGGCGGGGCAATTTGCAAAAAAAAAGGCGGGGCAATTTGCAAAAAAAAAGACGGTGGAATTTGCAAAAAAAAAGACGGTGGAATTTTAGCTATTGGTGTATACTTTGTCTGTTGGTGGAATTTGCTATTGGTGTATACTCTGTCTGTTTTAAGTTTAGCAGACCCTGTCGTAGTAACATCGTATAGTATTTGGCGGTAGGGTCGGAGGAATTCTATTCGGTTCTGATAGTGTGTGGGTCAGTGTAACTATTACAATATGGCAATCCCAGGTGGTGACGTTTCACGGAAATTGCAAGAAGAGAGATTTCTGTCCACCTCAGCAAGAATCTGTTTTCCATATGATCTCAACAAGAACCTGACATCAGCAAGAGAGAATTCTGTCCACCTCAGCAAGAGAGTTTCCTTCGCAAGACTACAATGGATATCTATCCAAGCAAGATCTATCCAAGCAAGAAAACGACGGATGCTTCTTCTGCTTCTATCCGTGCAAGAACAAGCCTAATGCATTTTTTCCAATCAGATTTCACTATCATTGATAATTGAGACGCAGTGCCTGACACCATCCAAATTCGGATAATATACCATCACGATTCACATCTGAGTGAGAAAATTCAAAACTATCAACAAGCTTAAGTTCGAGTATTTAGTCAGAGTCAACAAGTTTCAGAATCACTGTTTCAGAATCATGTCCTCCCAATTTCAGAATCGAATCACCGACTCGATTTCCTATGCTACAGACAGAAAAAAGGAGCATCAAGAGCACCAGGGCCTCCTCGCAGACGTGAGCACACCAAAGAGTACACAAGTCTACAACCTCGCAGACGTGAGTACACCAAAGAGTACACAAGACAACCTCGCAGACGTACCAAGGAGTACAAACGTCGCTGGCTCCGAGCCAGAAACTGTCTCAGAAGATTCTGCATCAGAAACCGCCTCTCTTCTATTGGATGAAAGCGGTCCATCCAAAACGCTCTCACATCCTGCGATAGTTTCCGCAAATTCTCCGAATCCCGCAAGTCACAGCTCTCCGAATCCCGCAAGCCGCCGCTCTCCGAATACCACTGTTGATCCAGTTACTGATCCAGTTGCTGATCCAGTTATTGATCCAGTTGCTGATCCAGATATAGATCCAGTCCGGCGGGGCGGAGACAGCTTTATCATTGAGGTCCGTGATGAAGAACATGACCAGAATCTGAAGACGATCAATTCGGCTGCGATCAGGAATTCAATTCCATCCGCAGTCTATGAAGTCAGCGATCAAGAATTCAATTCAAGCCTGATTGACGGTGACAAACAGCTGGGCAGAAAATCCGTAACAGCGGCAGAGATGAAAAAAATGAAGTGTTTTTACAGTGTGGTGCTGATTGTCGCAATAATTTTGGGTATGACAGCTGGCCTCTTTGCCGGGTTGTTTATTCCAAATCCCTGGAGACAATTTAATAATATTTCGGATGAAGCTGGAAATAATAATTTTGCGGTCGAGAGATTGCATGGGGATCACTATAGCGAGTTGCTGACTCCAGAAGGTGGCTCAAGTTCTCCAGAAGGTGGCAATGGCATAGCGCCCAATCCGACTCTTTGGGAACAATTTCCACAGTGGTTGGGAAGTTCGGCGTATTGCTCTGGTGCGAGTCAATGTCGGATTGCGCTTGTGGGAAATGGACCACTCACAGATGAACAGCGCGCAGCGATCAATCAATTTGAAACTTCTCATGACGAAAAAGGTGCGCCATCTCACAGATCATCACTGAAAGGTCTTTCTCAAAGACCTGGGCCAAAGACACAATCTCACAGATCACTGAAGAAGACTCTTTCTCAAAGACCTGGGCCAAAGACACATCATCCTGAGACTTCAAAAAGAACACAGACTCCTCATGTCGGATATCACATCGTCGCCCGTGGAAACCACGCTCCCACATCGCGGCCTGGCGATCGGTGCGACTACCTGTTTGCGGGTGACAAATCAGAATCCTCTCAAGAAGCGCGTTACACAACATTTCCTCCGTGTGTCACCACCGAAAAGGCGCAGCAACTCTTCACCTCTCTGCGCGGTGTCAGGGTTCTGAGGAAACGCAAACTCAAAGAAGGCACGAGCTCTTTGAACGGAGAAAGAAAAGACGAAAGACTGCCCGGCTCGCATGAGTCGGAATACGAGTTCAAGACAAGTCTCGAACATTGCGGCCCAGCTGCCGTCATTCTCATGAACTATTCTAAGCACACAAGACAAAACGGGTTGGAATTGGCACGGCGTACGCTGAAGACTGTTTGGGAGACAAATTTCACAAACTTGTCTCAGACTAGTACACAGCAGTGTGCAGCCATACCGGCGCATGGTTTCACGAGGTTGGCGACCATGAAGCATGGGCGTCCTACACAAAGGGCCGCGAATGACGTCGTACGCGAAGATTCAGGTCTATACGCGAAGGGCGAAAATTCGGAAGGTACAACGCAGCAAGTCTATAATGCCAATGGCGAGCAGCTGACCGACGTGCCTCCCTCCAAGGCGCGCTGGGGTTACTCAACTGGTTTCGACATGCTGCTCTTCATTCTGATGCGACATCCTGGCGCCGGCATTCACAGCTACGGTTTTTCCTGGCCCAACCACATCCAGGGATTGGACAAGCACGAACCGAATGAACGCGCTTTGTTTGAAAAGTTATTGTGTGGAACTGATTATAATTCTCACCATGCTAATACCAAAGACGCCAATACGAAAGAGTCTGCCAATACGAAAGAGAATCATAATGCCAATACCAAAGAGTCTAGACTTTCAGACGCAGACTGGTTCGCACGGAATCCACAGTCACTGTCAGATGCAGACTGGTTCGCACAGAATCCACAGGCACTGTCAGATGCAGACTGGTTCGCACAGAATCCACAGGCACCCAATAGAAAGGTGTGCGAAAGATTTGTGATTCATCCCGTAGCCAACACCAAGAGCTATCACGGTCAAGGAACCCTTGGTAAAGACGACGGCGGCAACAGATGCTGATTTAGAAAAAGACGACGGCGGCAACAGATGCTAGATTCAAGGAGGTGCAACAGAGTCTGATGCTACACATGTCGATACTGGACAAGCTGATCAGTAAAGAGGAAACAAACAGCGGAATAACTTATTCCGGACAAATGGAATAATGGAATGGTTCACATGCAATGAAATTGTCTGTGCTCGAGAAGAATGATTCATTGATTCGGAACTCCAGGGAGAAAAAAAAAGATAAAAAAATATCGAGTTACAGTATGAAAAAAAGTGTACAGATTACAGTATGACGAGTCATAATGACTCGTGAAATATTATCATGGACTAAGTACTTGGAAAATGGCTTAATGAGAGCCTCAGTGCCAATCATTAGCCTTTAAATGAGAGTAACGATAAATGAGAGTAGTCACGATTGAAGACAAAAAGAAGACTAAAACATCCGCACGAATGGCCGAGTAGAAGACAATCCGCACGAATGGCCGAGTAGAAGATGACTCAATAAGATCCGGCCAAAATATCCGCACGAATGGCCGAGTAGAAGATGACTCAATAAGATCCGGCCAAAACATCCGCACGAATGGCCAAAAGTAAAAGATTATGGTAATGCTCCAATAGTAGTCCAGAAAACAGAAGTGCGAGACGATATAGTGCGAGACGATGTAAAGTGCGAGACGATATAGTGCGAGACGAAATGAACAGCAATGTAATGATCGAGATGTGTAGAAAAGTTGATATCTATAGAATTGCGGTGGAAGGAAAAAAATTTCCGGGATCAGCTGCGGTAAAGGAAAAATTGATATCTATAGAATCTATAGAATCCCAGTCAGTGTCACTCAGTGGCGAGATTACTACTATGTCGTTGTTCTCAATTGTATGCTGGCGTGCGTATTAATCTTGCAGGTGGTGTTCTCAATTGTTTTTGGCATACTCTCAACAGTTTTCATCGAATTTTAGCTTTCGTAATGTCTTTATTTCCTTGTCTTTCCTTGTAATCTGAGAGAAGTTTCCTTTTATTTCCTCTCAAATTTACGGCTCCCTTGTATCGGGGGGGGGAAACAAATTTTTGGAATTTGATTTTTTTGACATGGTGGCAGGTATGTGATTGTGCATGTGTTGTAAGGCGGGGCCATTTTTCGGCACCCAATGATGACACATGTCAACACCAGTCAGCTTTGTTTTGTCAAAATTTTCAAATTTCTTGTTTTTTGTCAATGTCATTTTTTTGGCATAGAAGAGGCTGAATCCTTTTCCTTTTCAGTTCTCGCTATACGGCTCTACAATAATAATTTAATTTTCAACTTAGTAATCTCAGCAACACAGTTTCGATTTGTTCAGCGAGAAACTCTTTCCAATGATTTCAGCAAGAATCAGAATCTGGTATCTCATTTGTCAGATTCCACAAGAAAGGTTTCATTCCGTATGATATTTCAGCAAGAAGGTCTCCCCATATGATCAGATTTTAGCAATGCCAAGAATCATGAATGGTGTTCTTCTCCATGATTTCGGCAAGAAAATTTTTTCTCCATCTCGGCAAGAAATTTTTTTTCTCCATCTCGGCATTGAAGAGAATTTAAAGGTAACGGCTTTCACCATCCCATTCACCGAACCATCACTCCCAATCGTTTCCAATCATCATTCCCAAATTGAAAATCACCAACTGGCGTCACTCCCAATCATGACATCGTTTTTCATCTTCAAAAATTCTTCAAACTCAGTACTGATTCAAATCCAAAGATTGTTTTTTAGACGTGATAAATACAGATTAGTTACTACAGTGTTTTCTAATTTCTTTTTTCTTTTTTAGGTTTTATTTCTTCAATTGATTTTCTTTCAAAAAAGTTCGTTAGAGGGGGTTCTCCTCAACACACTGACAGTGCTTCCGAAGTAAAGTGCTGCAGCTTTCGAAAAAAGTTGAGTTTTTGTCTTACAGTTGTAACGTTGTCGCGGAATATTTATTACTATTTCATTTTTGTTCATTGAAGTTCTGTTACTCAGTAGCTGTATTGCATCTAGGCTGAAAGTCCGTTGTTACGAAAACTAAGTTAAAGTGGTGAAAACAGATATATACTTCGTGTAAAACAAAAAAAAAAAAAAAAGTTGTTATTCAAGATCTGATCAAGTTTGATAATTTTTGAGAATTGAATTGATTTGCTACCATGTTCTGTCCTTTTCCGGTTGTAGATACGGTCGCAAAGTCTTGCGACTTGAAAAACAATGATGAACGACTCAAAAAAGAAGAAAAAAAAAGTCACGCCATTGTACCTATAATGCCTGGTCGTAAAGAGGAGGAAAAAAAAGAGGAACGTGCCCCCTCCCCGCAATTTATGTGGTCCTACAGTCCCTGCTATGTGTACCTTGGTTATGCCTTTCTCCACATCTTCCTCCAGTTCTTCCGCTGGTGTTTCTTGTATTGGGAACTGAACACCAACCCGGAAATCGCCTGGTACGCGCAGCCGTCGCCTCGCATTGCGTATATTTGGGGACTATTCGATGCGTTGTTGACAGGTTATTTTCTGTTATTTCGTATCCTACCGGGAATTCTTCAAATTACAGGAGAAAACAGATGGACAAAGAAGGAAAGGATTGAGGGATACAGAAATACTATTCAGAAGAATCTCTCGGAAGAAGTTGATCAGACGGATCAGGAGCAAATGATGGGGCAAGAGCAGAAGGATCAGGAGCAAATGATGGGGCAAGAACAGATGGGTCAGGAGCAAATGATGGGGCAAGAGCAGAAGGAGGAAGGACAGAAGGAAGAACAGAAGGAAGGACAGAAGGAAGAACAGAAGGATGAACAGAAGAAAGAAGAGAAGGAGGAGCAGAAGAAAGAAGAGAAGGAAGAAGAGAAGGATGAACAGAAGGAAGAAGAGAAGGATGAGCAGAAGGATGAACAGAAGGAAGAACAGAAGGAAGAACAGAAGGAAGAACAGAAGGAAGAACAGAAGGAAGGACAGAAGGTGCTTCTTCCTAAAACATTAACACTCTCAGTTCAAAATCTTGATTTGTTGCCAAAAAAGGAACCTATCTTCCGACCAAGACTTCCGGAGACTAGTACTACTCCCAAGTCCGAGGACCCAACAAACTCCGAATGTGATGACACAAACTCCGAATGTGATGTCACTGATGACACAAACTCCGATTGTGATGGCCCAAATTCCGACTGTGATAACCCAAACTCGTCTAGTGACGGCAAAACTGGCAAATTTACAGGGTCTACTAGGGACACATGTGCCCCGGCTTCTACCAGGGGAGAGTCGGAATCTATTTCTAACTGTTCTAACTCAAGTAACATTGAGACTACATCCGAGACATCTGGTATTTTGAGCCTAACAGATCGGAGTAGTGTAACAGATAATCTGAACTCAGTCAACACGACGTCCAATCTGAGCCTAACAGATCGGAGTATCAACACCTACATGCATCCGTCAGACTTTCACATGGGCAGCATCAAACAACCTGTCGCATCCGCGATTGCCGATCGATGCTGAGTCAGTCAATATGAATGGTCCAATCCATTGTGTGACCATCTTGATTTACAAGGAGCCCCTGCAAATGATCGCTGACCTTGTTCAAGATTTGTTGGCACAGCCAACGCGTGGATCGAAAGTTCTTATTTTGGGTATGGAAAAAGGAACGCCGGATAAGGAAAACTACGTCAGCAAAATCGAAGAACTGATTGAAAATCACGAAAGGTGTTTGGCGGAAACCGGATTGGCTCACGATGGATACTCCGGATTGGATGGGGAGAATTATCTGGGTGAATACTCCGGTATTGATGAGAATACAAATCGTGATAATAAGAATATGAACGCAGCTATTTGTACTACTGCACCCGATGATAGTAATGATAGGAACGCCAAAAAACAAGAAAAGCGCTCCCCCCGCAGCATTTCTCATTTCCTCTATACAGTCCACGAACTCCGAGATGGCGAAGTTGCTGGCACTGGTTCCAACCATTTTCAAGCCCAAGTCGCGGCTGAGCAGTTTTTTCCCAAAGAGCTCCACAATTCTGTCATCTTCACGAAATTAGATGCCAACATGCGTCTTTCCAGAAATCTTCTCGCAGAAATAGAATCTTGCTATTCTACTCTTTCGGAACAAGAAAGATTAGGCGCTACGTATGTCCCCGGCGTATACTGGACCGCCCCAGAGGCAGACGCCAATCGGACAATCGCGGAATTTACGATTTCCAACATGATGGGATTGGGTGGTTGTGGTATTGTGGATTTTCAAATGGCTTTTGTCTCCGGTTCGTTGAAAGGGGTTGTAAAAGCTGGATACACGTGTGCGTCTCTACTCCCAGAGGACGAAAACCTCTATACACGGAAATTATGCACAATTCCGCATGAGGATGTGAAAACTTATAGGTGCAACGCTTTAGTTTTGAAGCTGTTTTTCCCATTGTACGTTGATAAAAAGTCTGCGGCTGAGAAGAAATCTTCTTCGGCTGATAAGAAATCTGTTCAAGATAAGAAGTCGGCTGATAAGAAGACGGACACTTCTACCTCTACTACACAGTGTACTGCCATCGATCTCGAAGCCGGTCCTGATGAATCATCAGATGATAATGAGCCTCTTTTGAGAAAAGAAGAAAAAGAACAAGAAAAAAAAGAACACATTACTGACCTACCATTTATGACCAAGGTGTTCCTGCCAAAAATAGAACGGTGGCAGTTGGGGAATTGCGAAAACTTTGCTTTTCTCTTGGAATGGCTCACTTTCGGACCACAAAAGTCGATGGCTTCGATGACTGGTAATTCTAATTCTGATCCAAATTCAGCACTACAAAACCCATCCCTTTCACAAAAACTGAATGTCTTCACCTATTGTATTGACAACACACTGCGATACTATATGACGTTTTCGGTGTTACAAATAATTGCAATGCCGATCGCGGTTATTACAATGTTATGCTCCTCAAAAGGCGACGGATTGCTTTCTATAGTGCCTACCTGGATTCAACAATTCGTGCTTGGGATACAAAAGTCAGAATCAGTGTCACATTCTCCGGGCTGGGATAAATTCGTGCTCGTAACAAATCTTGTTACTATGATTTTCGGTAATCTAACCCTGATTCTGTTTGTGGTTGCACTAATGAAATTCAGAAGTATGAAGAGGAAGTGTTTTCCGACCAAAAGAGATCTTGTGGCGTGGGCTGATGAGAAAATTGGTGCTATTTCTTGTGACAAGAAGAATTATGACAAGAAGAATCCGAATTCTGAATCTCTTACCCATGATCGTTGTTTACACAACAACGAATCCGGCACGAATCGGAATCGGAACGACAACAACAGTGAAGAATCAGATATCGAAAACCACTTAACTGCTTTCGAAAAAGAAGAAAACCGGATAACTCTCCAAAAACTGAGAGAAAAAATCATCAATAGTCACTGGGACATCGGATTGGATTTCGACAACAGATATTTACTGCTTGCGTTTGTTGTTGGCCCCCTAATACTGGGGATTCCCGTTATGATCGGTTTCTATTTGATTTATGCCTTGTTGCGGAAAGGCATCACAAACGAAAGAAGTGTACACAAAGCGGTGCAGATCTAATTGTCATTAGAAATACAGAAAGAAGTGTACACAAAGCCTTTGTGCAGAATCTCTGAGCGCAATTGTCGACAATTGAAACTTGGCAAGGATCGTACTTAAAACAAGGCTCGCAGTAAGTACACAAACCGGTACTGTCAGCAGAGCTATACAAAAACAAGCAGAGCTATACAAAAACAAGCAGAGTACACAAACCGGTACTGTCAGCAGAGCTACAAAAACAAGCAGAGCTACAGATTGAGACTGTGAAGTTGTGTCTACAAACCAGTGAGCGTGCGCCTTAGATGCACAGATGATTCTACTAAGGCTGACACTGTTTCTGATACAGTTTCTGATAGTATTGCGTACAGCTTCTTATTGGGAGAAGCTACTTATTGGGAGACATTATCTTGTACAGCTACTTGGTGGGAGACACTATCATTGAAAGCTTATAAATACAGCTTCTGACTGTATAGTGGTGGTTTGTTGGGAAATGAAGAGTACAGAGGTGGTTTAGTTGGAAATGAAGACTGATAGAAAGCATTCCGGTCCGTATGAGAGGTGAGGATTGTGAGCACATTTATATTTGCCTCAAATCTTCGACAGGTCCGTGATAATCTTCGACAGGTCAGTGATCTCTTTTTTGTTTCCATTGTTAACCGTTGTCTTCTAACGTTTCTCGTCTTCTCTATCATTTTCTATTGCATGTCTTCTCTATCATTTTCTTTTGGATTTGATTTGATTTTTTCTATTGTATGTCTTCTTATTTTTTATTTTTTATTAGATATCTTATGGAGTGGTGTCCCTTGTATCAGTTTTCTCTTGTCTTTCTATAGTATTGTCTTCTATTTATTTTTTTCTCTTTGAGTCTTTATCTGTTTTTTTTCTATTGAGTTGGCGGTTTTGTAGGTAAGTTTACATGTCAAGTAGGGTGTGGAGAGATGTAGTCACAAGGAGCCTAGGTAGTCAACAAATTCAAGGTCAGGATGGAGTTAAGCTATCCCCTGTGGATGTGCATGACGGAATTCTGATTAGGAGATGAATTTGTGGAGAGTCAGAGGTGATTGAGCGCTGATAGGAGTTAGGCAGCTCCCTTTGCACAGGAGGCATTGGTGGAACACGGACCAATAGTCTGTTGTTATTACAGTAGGATCAAACTGACTGATTGACTGACGTCGCTGTAGTTCGTCTCTCCAACTTGAATGCTTTTTTTTCTTTGCTGTTCAGTAACAGCGTCTATTCAAATGGTTTTTTGCTTAAGTTTAAGTTTGCGATACCAGGTAGTGGGTGGAGTTATTCTCTAAATCTTGATTCTTCAGGCTAGTGTCAAACAAAAAACGTTTCTAGGAGTTGTAGTTGTCATGGGTCGTTAAACGGAGCAACTCGAGCAATGGCATTTATATTGTGGGTCTGAGTGCGGTCCCCTATCATATGGATAAAACTAAAACAAATTTTCAATCTGTAAAAAAATTGGTAGTTATTGTAGCCTCTAGTCTGTATTCATCAGTGGTAGTTAAATTTGTAGTCTCTAAGCTGTATTCATTAGTTAATGGCCAGAACATATTGCAGTCTCTAGTCTGTATTCAATGGCTAAATGTTCTGATTGAGTGGCTCTTTGTGCAAAAAAAAAAGAGATAATTTGAAATATTTTTGGCGGTGGAGTTTGCTATTAGGCGGTGGAATTTGCAAAAAAAAAGACGGTGGAATTTGCAAAAAAAAAGACGGTGGAGTTTGCTATTGGTGTATACTCTGTCTGTTGGTGGAATTTTCTATTGGTGTATACTCTGTCTGTTGGTGGAGTTTGCTATTGGTGTATACTCTGTCTGTTGGTGGAGTTTGCTATTGGTGTTTACTCTGTCTGTTTTAAGTTTAGCAGACCCTGTAGTAGTAACATCGTATAGCATTTTGTGGCAGTGTGCCATTCTGTCGGAGGAATTTATATTCGGTTCTTGAGATCTCAGATTATTATGATGGTGTGTCAGTCAGTCACAGTGTAACAAAACACAGCGTCATTGTTGGGGGAGTTGTGATTTCGGCCCTAAGATGAAGATGAAGGGGGAATTGTGATCTGTTTTCTTTTTTTTCAAAAAACTTTTTTGCGAAACTCAATAGGTCTTGTGTTCGAACGCATTTTTCCATCTCGCAGCCTGTTCTCAGGAGTCAGGACAGGTCCTGGCTTAGACTTTAAATTAGACTTTAAATTTTCCCATCGATTGACTGACTGACTCGAATGAATTCTCGGCATTGATTGAAAAATCATGGTGCCGTAACTGTCTTTCTCTCCATATGATCTCGGCACGGTCTCCATCTTATTAGCCAAATCATCACTCCCAAAAATAAGTCATCACTCGCAAAATTATCATTCCCGAAGTCACCAAATGACTCCCAAAGTCATCATTTAATTTTTTCATCTTCAAATCATTGTCAGACTCATCATCTTCAAAGTACTGATAAAAATTCCAAGATTGTTTTTGAGACGTGACAAATACAGACTGGTAACTACAGTGATTCCTATTTTTTTTTTCTTTTTTAGGTCAGTACTGGGGTGGGGGACCGCCTGGGAAGTCCTTAGGGTGCTGCTAGCTCTTTTTGTTTTCCGTAGCCATTTTGGCTCAAGGAGCCCGATTAAAACCACTTTAGGCGATCGCTCTGCTGAATGGATTAATGTTCCGGTCCATTCAGTAGAGGCTAAACTCACTTTCACGGATAATTGAGTATTGTGAAACTCATGGGACCTATTCCCATAAGTAATCTGTTTATGGTCTAACCTCTGGAGCCTCCAGTCGAAAGCCATTTGTTCGCCCTTTCATTTTTTGTGCCTTTTGACGTCTTGAGCGAGTTCTCATTCTGACATTGAATGTGTGATTGAAGTTGATTGTGATTTTCTTTTTTAACAACAATATCGTTCCGCGGGTGACTCAAGCGACACACATTTCTTTCTCTCCCCTGTTACGTTGGCCTGGTGCCTGGAAGCACTTACCTTTGCGACAACAGTACGAGTGTGTCAGCTAGCCTGAGGTGATCTCGAATTCTGGAGTCGGAGATAGCGTCTCCCATATCGCGAACTTACGAGTCAGCTAGCCTGAGGTGATCTCGAATTCTGGAGTCGGAGATAGTGTCTCCCATATCGCGAATTTACGGTACGCATCTACAGGAGGTTTGTTTGAGGAAGTAAGCAGGCGCGAATCCATGTGAGCTTTCTCTGCCGCTGGATGTGGATACATATATTGGTGTGGACTGGCGAATTACTAAACTAGTAACGACAATATCGGGTGCGGCCGCAAGGTCCGGGTTGGGCTATAACAATAGTGGGTGTAATAACAGGTGGGGGATTTTCGGGAAGCAGTCTCGATCTAAGGTCTCAGCATCGGAGTTGTGAAAAGTGATATGTTGATGGGGATATGAGCGCAATAGAAGAATTTCGCTCACTCTTGAAGGACTTGCGCATCGGTCAAGAGGCATTTTGGAGTCGTGAATTTGAAAGCAAGAGTGAAATTAATATTTTTTCCGCCAGTTTATACAACTGCTTTTTAGACTCTGTTGTTTCAGAAGCACACGAAATTTGCTTAAAAATTCTTGATCATATTAAGGATAGGAGTAAGAAATTGGACACAGATGAACTTGTGAAACAGTCGCTCCCATTGATGAACAACATTTCTCGACTAAATGTGTTAGGAAGTTTTATAGCTATAAATTTTGACCGCCAACTTCTTGAAGAGAGTTACGAAAGAGCCGTCTACGTCAACGTGACGGTGGATCGTATTGCAGAACTCACGAATCTTCATCCTTTTTTATTGCGCGAAGCAGAGTATTTCAAACCACTCGAACAATAAAAATTTTCGTGGCTGCAAAATTTTCATCAGTATCCTAAGTCAGTTTCGATTTTCTTCTTGTAGCATGATTATATACGACAAAGTCATTGAAAGTTTGAATTCTTGCTGCTTGTTTTCGGAATGTAAGAAATTTGAACGTAGTGATATCGCAGATAAACTAGATGAAGAACAAATCATAAATGTCCTTTTCTCAATTCACCAGAGCCATATCAGAACTATTCGTGCCGATATTCGCAGCTTGTCCTCTAAGAAGCGCCCCCTCAACTTGAGTGATAGCGATTCTGCGGATGAGAGTGAAATCAAGCATAGAAAAACGCTTTCAATCTTTGGAAAAATCTGCAAAGCGAATCGATTAGGAAGTTGTATTAGAAGCATTTTCTCCGAAGTTACATTCATAACGGATATTGACGAATTACGGGCCGTTAACAAGTTCGTGTTAAATACTCAACCCGACACAAATCTTCACCCCCTTTTGATCAGACGCTTGTTGATCTAATATGAACGAATTGGCTCTAAAGCAGGCAAGATCCAACTTGAATGCTTTTTTCAATCTGTTAAACTTGGTCCTGAAGCAGATTGTTAGAAATAGTGCGGAAGAAGCCTTAGCCCCAGAAGTTCGCGCTATAACAGTAGGCGAGACAATCCGGAGACTCCAGGAAGCGCACAGTGATATCGAAGAACTCTTGTTCCAATTCTTTTTGAGCCCGAGCATCGATATCGGAAATATCCCAAAAAAGGTTATTTCTCAACGCGCCAACGAATTGGATTTGTACAGAAGAAGATTGGCCTTTTATCTCAGAATTATTTCAAAAAAACACTTCCCCGAAGTAGGTGAGTATCTACTTCTCACGAGTTTTGAACTTCAGGATAAGGTTAATACTGTAGAATTATTTGTTGATTTCGATTTTTTCAATGCTCATGCTGAACTTTTAAAGGCGATCCCAGATTTTGTGTAAAGTCCTCAAAGAATGCGCAAGATCTGAAATGTTTGAGGTTGTGCATAACTTAGTCTCGGTTAATCCATGTATGCTCATTTTCTTTAATCGTTATGGATCTACCATTGCTCATAAGCTAAGCCTGAACCCCTGTTTTGAAACCGTTGAAGAACTTGAAAGCTTGATGTATAGACTCTTTCATTATGTCTATGGAATGTATCAAATTTTAAACGACGTGCATCATCCTCTTTTCAATAACTGGAAATTATATCTCTCATCTGTACATAAAGCAAGCTGCTCAATTGCAAATATTTTATCCCAAATTTCCACCGTTTTGGCAAGTCTGGAAAACATCAGAGTAACAGAAATCTTTTATGCGCAGATCATAAAACTCGATAAGCATCTTGATGTAGTTAGAGCGAACGAAGAATTTCGAAAAGTTCTGATTCCATACAGTCCCCTTCAATTTCTCTGTGAATTTAGCGAAAGAAATAATTTGAGAACGAGCGTTCGCCCCGAATCTTCTGTTTTTCGAAATTCTGATTTCAGTGTAGGAATCACATTTGCAAGTGAGTTCAAATTTACGCATAGATTTGCATTAAATAACTATTTGCCCTTGAGTACGTCTGAATCAGAATATGGATCAGATCACTTGGAATGAAATAGCGGAGGTCCTCCCTGAAATAGAAAGTATCGCGCAATGGATGTATGAAGTCATTCAAGATCTCCAAAGAAGTCCGGAATTAACTTTTAACCGAATCTATTTTCAGCTGACTAACATAAATCTGAATGACAAAATCAAACTTCTGAATGTCCATATCCGGAATGAGCAAAATCGGGACTTGAAAGCCTTTGAACGTGATACCATATCGCATTTCTATTACATCAATGAAAGAATTGAGTATATTTTGTCTTCGGACACAGCTGACACTTTTGACCTGGCTGTACTAGTATTCAGAAATCCATATGAACGACAGATGAGATTAGACCACTTTGGATATATCTCAGATGAGAGCAATGACGTCAACCAGACTGATTCAGATTGAAAGTTCATGAGAAAGTTTGACTGTTTCTTGCAGAAAAGTTATGTAGTTCGTGAAATTCTGATTGTGTGTTAACTGCCTCAAAAGAAAGTAAAAGAAAAAAAGAAAAAACGCAGTGTGTGAAAAAGGCAGTATAGTTGGTCCTCTCCTCAGAGTTGTAACAAGCCAAGAATGGGCAGACACGACGAACTTTTTGCCAGCATCGCGGCTGAAACGGGAAAGCCTCTCGTCACCGATGGAAATAGTGGGGTAAGCACGAATACGGCTTCCGCGGGGCCGCCAAGTATCTTGAAAGCTACCACGAATTCGATTAACACCGATGTTGGCAGTGGCATTGTTTCGCGTAATTCCGACAGCATGACGAAAGAGAGTTTTGTGAATATCCCTGTTAGAGAGGAAGTGAATGAAGTCATTACTAAACGCTCAACTGAAGCCGAGAATGTGGGAGCCCCACTGAAGAAACAGGCTGCGATCCCGGAATCTGAAAAACCCATGGGGTTTTGGAGTCGTGATGACTCGGCGGGTAGCAATGCAGATACTCTTGAAAATAAGTATGCAAGATTCAAAGACTCCAATCGACAATCTCGGAGCGCCATGAGGAAATTGAATGAAGGGCCGAACAATGCGAAACAAAGATCCAGAAGTAGAGATAAAAGGCCGTCCGGGACGCAGAATGTGGTCAACCCTGCAAACGCACCCTCTCGTGCAGTCATCCCCTCTCAAACTCCTGTCACACGTAGCGTACCGTCCAAACCGGAATCGACGTCGGCCACAAGTATTTCGACAACGACAGATGCAAACCGAAATGGCCAATCGACTCTTAGGTCGAATTCAGGGAATGTTTTGTCGTCCCTTCCAGTTTCAAACCAAGATAATAGTATGGTCGTGGACTCCGATAGGTCTTCGCAATTAGCGGGAGGCAGAGAGAGCATTCCGATCGGAAAATTTTGGAACTCCACGTGGGGAAAAGTGTTACCTCTCCCGGAGAACAAATATCACCACCCAATTCGAGATGTGCTACTTGAGATCCCGTATGGCTACAAATTGGATAATACTGCCCACACGGGCATTTCCCCCGACATGAGCAACGAAGAACTGTGGAAAAGAAAGTTTGAGGGGCTTATTGCTGACCTCAAATGCCCACCAATCATCGAAGACCTCGACTCGGATTTGAAGAGAATCTGGAGATGGAACTATGACCCGGCAAAAGAGTCCAATGTGAAAAAGAACGAGATCCCGGATTGGGATCAACAGTGGAAAGAAGCCAAAGCCAAGAATGACGCGAAGAAGGACATCCCAGTGATTCCGACCACTCCAGCAGTCATCACACCGTCCGATGGGCACCACGTCGCCCATCAGGTCCGATCGTCAACAGCGAATCCCGCTCCTGAGCAACCCTCGGGGACGCATAGGTCGAAACAGATGGAAAATGGCGAATCAGCTTCCAATACGCAGAATAACTCTGAAAAACCAAAAGAATCTGTCTTGTCAAATGACGAAGCGATAGGGAAAGGGGGGAAGTCTTTGTACTCGGCATTTGACAAACCTCCAGAACAAGTCGGGTTGAATGGAACAGTGCAGGGTGCTTCGAGCTTTGCAATTAATAGTGACGACGATGAAGATGCATTGCCGGTGAATAGAAGACAGAAGTCCTGGGACCGGAAGAACCCTTATAGGCTTAGATCGCCATGGAGATCGAGACAAGCATCGAGAAAGAAGAGCGCCATCCCATGGAAGCATCCGGGATGGGAGGATCGAGATCAGACAAACAAAAACCCGAGAGGAAAGTCGGAACCTCGCAGTGCCAGATTTGGCGGGTATGGGAAAAAAGGAAAATCATCCAAAGGAGAGTTTCAGAACAAAGGAGAGGGCAAATCCTTCTCGAAAAACGGCCCTGAACAACAACGAGGGAGAAGTCTGGGTAGAAAAGGCAAAGGCAAAATGAAGGTTGATGACCTGCAGGGGAAGGGCGCGAATCCTCTGGGCAGCTCAAATGAAGTTGGTAATGATGCGAAAAATGCGAATGACGCTGAACAGGAATCAGGCGGAAACGCAGAAGATAAGCAACCTGAACAGAAGGAATGGCTCCCAAGATGGCTCTTCAAGTTCAAGAAAATGAATTCGGAACAAAAGTGCGGTGAAGTCGAGAAGAGTATTCAAGGTCAGGCGAATGCGTTTAGAGCTCAAGTGGCTCACACTCCCATAATTGATGCACAATCCGTCCTATTGGGTGAAACCTTCGCAGCTACCATGGTCCAACATTATAGTCAGTTCTATTTCAGATCAGCAAATCTGAGATTAGATGATGGCATTGAAGTATGTTACCTGCGGTTTATAAAAGCTACGCTCCAGTCGTTAACGAAAGAAGTGAGACTCCCTGAGTGGGTTGATGAAATGGAATCTCTGTTGAGTAATGATGGAGTCATGGATGATCTATTCGAATTCGCAAGAGAGTATGCGGAAGACTTCGGCCCAGACCTCGAACTACGCCTCTCTTCGAATCCAGGCTATTATTTTGCAGAAAGGGCGCAAGATCGGCTCAGGGATGACGCGGAGGTCGAAGATCTCATTATGATGAGCGAGGAAGCGAGAGCACAGAGAATTGAAGACGGTGAAGAACTCCCTGGTGACGTCGAAATTGATACGGACAAAAGCAAAGACAAGAAGGCGGAAATGAACAACTTACAGATTTATGACAGAATCTTTTTCAGAAACCTCGAAATCCCAGAAGAAGCCCTTCGATTTCCTGACTTGAGCGATGTCTGGTTATGGGATGAGCGGTATTATGTTTTACAGAAGGTCATCGTGAAAATGGAAGACTCTGGAAAGGTGATCTTAGTCGACGTTGACAGAAGACACAAAACGGATTACGAAACGATGTTGACAAACGTGAGATGTTCGCTAGAGGAGTTTGCGAACATGCCAGTGGTTGCTGCGGTCTGGCGCAGAATCGGCATGGGAGAAGCAGAATGGCTCGCGAACAAAAAGAACCCTGGGCCAGGAGGAGGAGGAAATGATCACGACAATAACAATGATAAAGGCATGGATGATCCTGACAATGATGACAAGGACCTTAATGATCAATTCAAACAAATGTCAAATGAGGAAAGAATGGAGACTCTGGATTTTATCAGGAAGATGAAGCAAAGGAATGAAATGGCTGGTAGAAAAGAGAATAACTCGGGAATGAACGCAAACGGTGCTCAGAGTGTCGGCCTCACACAAGAACAAACCCTGAATAAATTCTCGTCAACAACCGTGCCATATGTGAACTGGGAATTGAGTGGTGTCTATTCACAACTGATCATTATGAGTGTTTCCGCGGTATTATTGATTCTCCTCTTATCATGGTTAACCTACAGTTTTCGGCCATTTCCCTCAACGGTGAGTCTCAATGACATGGGGATGTTTTTGGGTATTCTCGGCGTAATGATCGTATCCCCGAGTAACGGAAGTCGAGTTTTCAGTGGCAAGTGGAGGAGATTCAGCCTGGTAGCCTTATTGTCCTCAATGGATCTAGGCCTAGCCAAATTCTCAACATTCATAGAAGACGATGGCAGTGTTTGTGTTGCTAGGGAAGGATCATTTCGGAAAAAACTTGGGGTCAACTGTTGCGGAGAGGTCCGAAGTTGCATTGCCGAAATCGGGAGCACCAGAATTTGGACTGGAAATCGTCCATTCCAAAGAAAAGATAAAATCGAAAATGACATAAAAACAGTCAGGAAAACGTTTGAAAAAGCCAATATTGAAACGCCGGATAGGAAGCACAAAAAGGAAGATTGGGCTAGTCTCTTCGTGAAACATAGATGGGAAGATATTGAAGGGCTGACCGGTCTCAATACGGAACTGTACAAAAACAGAACTCACGCACACTTGAGAAAAGAGATCCTGGGTCGAGTGGATAGGTTGAAAGCGATTGCGTTCATTACGTCGAATGTCAGAGGGCTCAATATCTCGAACAGGACTTCCTTCAGACAGCTGCTGCAAATTGCGAAACAAGCTGATATTTTCGTGGGTACAGAAGCGTCCGCTCCGAAAGGATTTGCAAATGGAGTTTACAGACGAAACGATTTCATCATCCTGGTCGCTGGTGAAGGTCACAAGTCAGTGACAGTCATGTTCATCCCAATCCGCCTAGCCGGAGAAATCACGGGAATTTTCTTTGCGGAAGACCGCAAGCCGAGCCTCCTTACTGTTTTAGGTGGCTATGGGTTTCTTGGATTTTATGGGATGCATCAGGGTCACACAGCCGAAAACAGGAAGAAGAATTTAGAAGCCATGCTCAGTTTATACAAGAAGATAGACTACGTTCCGAGGATGATTCTAGGAGATACGAACATGGAAGTCTGTGGCCACCCAAGATATGATATTCTTGCCTGCAACAATGGGGATCTCAATGGAGATTATCAGAGAGACGTTGTCGGCAGATCTTGGGATCCGCTTTGGGACAATGTTCCGGCGAAGCTGAATTTGCATTCCTTCTTCGCAATACAGGATTATAATAACACAAAAATAAGTCTTGTTAACCACGGGAAGCTGCGACAAATTCCGAAAAATGAATCTGCGGCCATCAATAACATCGACACGTGTTTCACATATTGTCTCAACAGTTCGGCAAAACCGTCTAAGATTGATCTCCTATTGGGAACGAAAAAAGATCTCAGCTTGATTGGTGAAGCTCGGACTCATGAGAAGCCGTTTTATAAGTGGGACCATCGTGCCTTTTCAGGAACAGTCTTTTCGCCGGCGACCTTCACTTTTCGACGAACACACCGACTCCCCCCTGGCGCGCTGTTCTCAATCAAGGACATGTCGAACGAGTCTGCCGAACGGCTAATGCATGACCTGATCAGTATTCCCGGGTGTGCGAAATTTCGTGACGCACAGGTGATCATGAAAGATGAATGTGGGGCAGAAATCTACAGATCAAAAAATGCTGATGAGGTTAGTGAAATTCCCGTCTTTACGGTTCGCGATGAGCTGGATTTGGGGCCAAACTATCTTGAGCCTGCATCGGAAGAAGTTATTGGAGTCAACAAGGATGAACCGGCGCCGTCAGGGGAAGATATACAGGAATGGCTGAATATGTCGAAGAAAGTCATGCTGAAGGCAGCGAGAGATCATGGTGTGAAAAAGAAACTAACAGAAGAATTGGGCAGGGCCTCTGGGAGGGAGGCATGGGATTTATTGAAATTGAATGCGGGCATCGACATTTTCAAAATCGTGGAAGAAGCGATAAAGACATCCGGCATGGATTGCGAGAGGCACTTACAAAACATCCCAAACAGAGGCTCGATAGCCGATCCCCCCTTTACGAAGAACCTCACAGAAAATTTAGAGAAAATTTCACAGGCGCAATGTGACGATTTGGGCAAGCCGATCACTGCCAAAGAGGTGAGGAAAGAGCGGAAGCTGAAGCGCAAATTGTTGATTCTACATAGATTGCCGCCGCTTCTCGACCATCTTCTGGCCGATTTGTATGATGGATGGCGCGAACGAAGGTCTGTCGAACTCTGTGACGTAGTTCGTAGGATAGTTTTTACTATGCTCCACAAGGGGCGCGGACCACGGGATGCGCCAGATGCGTACCGCTTTATTGCGGTCGCATCTGACGTCATCAAGCTTTACCATGCTATCATAAGCCGTCGTTTACGAGCCGTTTCAGCGGGGTATCTCCCGGCATGTCAGAGCGCATTTAGGCCTCCTGAAAAAGACCCGCGGGATCCTTTATCAGAGAAAAGGATTGGCTTCTCGAGTGATTTACACCACACGTGTATGCTGGCCATCAATAGGCACGGAAAACTGTATAGCGAAGCTAGGAAGCAGGAAGGAGGCTTCATGATAAAAATCAACCGGGATGAGCAGAAGGCTTTCCCGAGTTGGCAGACTAAAGTGTGTATCACGGGTATGAAGGAACTCGGATTTCCAGAAAATTTTATAAGAATCATGGAAGACCTGCAGGACGGTGAGGTCGCCAGCCTCCCGTCCGGGATCTTCTATTTGAGACTCAACCAGGCCTTATACGGCCCTTTTGGAATCCCTGGAGGGCTCCTAGAGGGGGCGGAGTCCTCCCCGGATCACTATGTGCTGTCCAGGGCCCTTACCTCCAGAGACATCTTGACGATTTGCAGAGAATTAGAAATCCGTGTCCCGCTGATAATCACAAAGAAGGATGGCATGGAAACAACAAAAGAAGAAATCAGGAGAATAATGTGCGCGCTAGACGCAAATTGGGAGAAATTTAGATTCGCGGTTGATTTCAAGAGTTTCGAAAAAATTCTGCTGGAAAATGATGATCTCCGCTGGATTGCGACATCCTTTGCAGTGCATGAATCATACGAGTTACTATTTGCAGATGATCAGGAGCTGTATGCGAATGAACTCACATGGGAATCTTTATGGCGTGTGGTAAATTCAAAAATGTTGAGCTTGGGGGGCAGGGAAAACATGTCAAAAAGTGAAGTATGGTCACTACCCGCCGCGAAAGGAAAAGGCGTTGGAATTTACACATGGTCAGAATGCCAATCCGAATTATCCTGCCAGCGACACGAAAAAGCCTGGCATTCCTTTGTCCAGCTCATTGCCCCGTTTATGGATTGTCCATGTTATGCCGACATTGGACATATGTTCAATTGTACAGTGCGCTCAAGCTCGCTATATGGTAATTTTGCCATGGGGATTTTTGATGGAGTATACCACCGCTTAGAAGATCGAGAAAATGCCAGTTGGGGCACATTGTTTGCCGGGAAGAGGTTTGCGTCTCTGGGATACACCAGCAAGTGTCTGAAATTGCAAATCCCTACTGTCCGTGCCATGAATGTCTTCAGATCCCTTACGCATATTTTCCATGTCCTGAGGCTCCCGTCAGATAGACTGGCAAACGCGCTTATTTGTGGCGTCATGGTGCAATCCTTGGGGGAGGACCGCAGCAGATTGTCCTCGAAAACGAATGACAGGAAGTGTGTCTCAAAAGGTAAAGAAAAAATGAAATTCCGTCTGCGGGATGAGCTTGAAGATATCCTTGAGCAATCGGCTGAAGAAATAAAGGAGTCACTGAGAAATAGTGCGAAAGCGAAAGCGCCACTGTCAGACTTTGAAATACAAGTCCAGATAAAAATGAGACAGTGGGCGGAAAGTGACGAGAGCAAGGCGCGCCTATCCGACGAAAATTTTAAAGGGGTAGTGAAAAACTATTTGGTTGGTAACGGAAATGAAGAAATACATGACATTCATCCAGTCGAAGCAGCGGTGAGATGGATCAGTCTCATTGGATTTGGTAGGATCACCGAAAAGGGATGCAGAATACTGGCTAAAGACAAAATCCACTCCAAATGGATCGCAGCTCGAGCTGCGGTGGAGACGATGTGTCTGCAATTTCCGCCAGAAACGAGACTGGACAGACGTCAGGAAGTAGTCCAACTTTTTGAGAAAATCTCGTCATGCGAAAACCTCGATGCCGATCCGACCCCGGAAAAGGAGTGGTTTGATACAGATGGGGGACCGGCGAATAGAACGCAAACATTCTGTGTGAATGGGCACAAATACATCAGCACATGCTCAGCCGACAGAATTCCCAGAATGAAACCAAAGCAGGATAAACATCTTGAAGAAGCGATATGTCTGGTGGCGAGAGAATCCGGAATACTGGGGGGGTATCCCAAAGCGTGTTGTAGGTTCTGCGGGGAATTTGTAAATGTCAACAACAACAAGGAGGTTCTGTCACATCTGGAAAGTCACTCGAATGCAATTTGCGAAGTGAAAACAAGTGGTTTGGACATGGCTGCGGCAAAGGACAAAAATAGGACAAAATTAGCTGAAGATATGTGCCTAAATCCTGAAATTATGGGCATATGGGCCAACGGAGGTTCGAATGTGAAAAAGAAGATGGAGATGAAGCATGACGGCAATTCTCCCAATGGGTTCGTTTTCACTGATGATCATGAAGGGGAGAACACAGCAAATTGGAGTATGGAGTCGAAATATCCGTGGTTGTGTGATGAAAACCAAGAAATCCCTACAACCGGCAGTGGTATTATGAATGAAGCTCAATGGCTATTAGTGGAGTTTTTCGAAGAAGACTCATGGAGTGTGATAATTGATTACGCGTTAACGAATGAATGGTATGAGTGGGACGACGAATGTCTCACGGATATTGAAGAAGACTTGGCAGTCGTTTTCCGAACGATTGTGGTCTGGCCGTCGGGCAAATGGGAAATCAAATTGATGAAGGCAATGTATCCGGGGCAACGAAGAGCGGGCATGCTGAAATCTGCATTCAGAAAGAAGATTGCAGTGTCACCTGGCCTAAATCAACAATGGCTCTCGGTTGAAGATGTCCAGTTCCTCCGAGATAACCCGGGTATTACGGTTCTTCCATTCTTGAAACGCTTCTTCAAAGCACATGTTGGGCTTCAGGATGCGAAAGCAGTTTGGGCCAGAAGTGACAGTGGATGTCAAAAGAAATTCATCTGGGATGACGGTAAACAGAGGAGACGAAGCGTTGCAGAAGGTCCGGCCTTTTTGAATAAGAACACGATTTTTGGACGTGCCTTAGAAGTGGGAATGAATGCTGCGGAAGCGAGTGTCCCAACGAGAAAGTCGTATTTAACTGCATTCCGCAACCTATCTGTAGTTCGTGATGATGGGGAAATTGTGAAAGCAAAGATCTCGAAGAGAGTTGTGGTTACGGAGGAGAACGTTGATGACATGATTATTCAGCAGAAGAAATGCAGAGCATGGATGTTGAAAGAGCTGCAAGATGCAGGTGGAGATGATGCGAGTGTCCTGAAATTTGCCGACCTCAAAGTCTTGTTTGGACCATTGATTGATGTCATCAAGAAGAAAGACAAAGAAGTTTGACAAATTGTGAACAGACCGATGGTGGTCTGGTTTGGGTTTTATCTGCGAAATTCAGTTCATTTGACAAGTTGTTTTTGGGCGGGCGATAAGCTTGCTTATTATGTGGTGAGTGGTCGACTTTGCTGGAAGTTCGGTAGGTTTAACTGCTTGTGTGGATGGGTCTCAGCGAGTATTTATCCGAACGAAAAACGAAGTATCCAACCGGCGATTCGGTTATGTTTGAGTTTAGTAATCAATTTGCGACCATCGTTCACGTTTACGATCTACATTATGAGTTTTTTGCGTGTATCTTGTTTGTTGAGCGTTGATTTGAGTTTGATATCTGTGGGCTTACGAGGGAGTACGACTTCCACTGGTACGATACGACTATTTGCGATTTTACGAAAGATTACGAGTTTTATTTTTGCGAAACGAACAGCCTTGGGAATGGATGAACCCCTGTATGATCCGCAGGAAGGCGAAAGGGCGTTAATTTTGAGCTTTTGTGCGAATAGATGGAACATGAATGAAGATAAATGGGGGGTCTCTCCGAAGCTCCTTTGCGAAGCGGAAAGACGATGGCTATTTGAGCATAATTTCCGAAAGAAGTGGAAGATTTTTGTGTCTGCCGTTCCACGCAATTTCCCTACCAATTGTTATATGCAGGGTTATTGGATTCACGTTGATCTTCCTGATCGCGCGAGATTGCTTTGGGTTGATCTTGTTCATTTCTCTGTCAAAAAATTCAAGATGGGCATGCTTCGTGAGTTGATACAAATTTTGAAGAATTTGTTGAACTCGGACCGCCCAGAACACGCCCGTTTTCGTGAATTATATACAGAGGATATTCTGAATAACCGGCCGTTTGTGCGTTGGACGGATACTCATGTTGGTCTCACACTCAGTAGAGGAGTTACGGTCAATTTGTACAGCAGGGCTGGGGGTCGCGATTTTAACAAAGTGCATATTTCTCACAACGGTTTGAATTCTGCGGTCAAAATGAAACTGAATTCCTTGGGAGCTAATGCCATGGGGGATTTCGATTGGGAATTGACCGTGAGAAGAGAAGTTGAAGACAGAGCACGAAGAAATGGTCTGGCATTCATCGGTCAGATTGATCGCCCGGTGGCAAATGAAGTGGCAAATGTCCAAAGCCAGTTGATGTTGCAAAATGGTGTGGAAGCGAATCCTGGAAATGGTCCGGAAATTATCCCTCCGGTCCCGGATCCTATAATGAATAATCATCAAGAAGCTAATGAGGTGAATGAAAACACTCAACAAGAAAACGCTGGTGAGCTCGCAACTCAAAATGAAGCTGAAGATGAGAACGGTTTAGTGCAAAGGGATCAGCATACCCAGGTCGAGGAAGATGTGGTGTTGGCAAACGGTCCAGGCCCTACTGGTAACAACCTGTTGAGAAGAACGAGATCAGAATTGGGTAGTAATGATGATGATCCAGATGCTGATTTGAAAAGACTCAGAGGCGATTTTGACGATGATCAGCTGACGCATGCCACACGGGAACAGGGTACACTCATGCAGATGGATGCTTCGAACCTGCTTTGCTTCAACGGCAGAATGAAAATCATTGCTGGGGACGGTGTTATGAGGTTCTATGATGCGCAAGACCAGTTCAAATTTCGAATGGAGATTTATGAGACCCAATCCATGATGGATGCCAAGAATGGAATGGTTGTGAAAAATGTTCAATGTTATACGGTGAGGAATGCAGAGATGCCGGTTTCGAGCGGGTCAGAAGGTGGCAGTAACAGCGCCTCAAGCGGAAGTTCGAGTACTAACAATCCTCCTGCTGATACTACAAATTCTCAATTGTCACCAGAGCTTATTGAAAGTGGAATTGATCCCGATGATTTGTGAGTAATATCTGTGCTGTTTGGCGATTCGGGTCAATTTTGAAAAAGGAGCAGGTGGTCCTGTGGCTTCTTTTTAATGCCATCTTTTTTTGGGTTATACTGGAAATTCTACTTTGGCGAGTGATTATTATTTACCGTCCGTTGAATTCTGCGAAATAAATTCGATTGGGCCATCCATTTACTGGATGAGTTTGTGCGTATCTTGATGGCGATGTCTGTGATTGAATACCTATTTACTTCTTTGCGGTGGTATTATCCTGGTTTGCCACGGTGGTTTGATGATATTGTTTGCGATTGCGGTTACTATCTCATGCTACGAGTTGGGGCCACGATTGGAGAGCACCATCGCAATGTTTGAGCGATTGGTGTGTCCAGATCTTTCTTCGGAGTGAAGCTGTATGCTTCAACATATTTCTTGGCCTTGGGAACTGGTTGTGAAGTCAAATTATTTATACATGCCCGTTTTTGCGAATCTTTCTCGATGGATTGAAGATTTTACCTGACTCTCTGTGACATTTGAGCTTGAGTTCTAGCGTTTTCGTTGCGGTTGATTTCATCTTTACTTTGATTGGGGTTGGACGGTTATCGATTGGAAAATATTCTCTGTGGAAATTATCGATGCAGGGTACGTATTTGGTCAATTGACATTTCTACATCATCCAACTCTTCTCTTTACGAGTGCTTACAAGATGAGCAGTTATGGAAAGGCGAAAGGAAAAGGTTCGTCTCCGAAAGGGGCGATCATGGCGCAGCCCTCTTCTTCTCGAAATTCTTCTTTGGGGAAATATGGTGGCAAATTTGGTGGTTTTTACAGTTCTCAGAAAGGGGGGTTTGGAAAGAGTATGAAAGGAAATATTGATGAGGGGTATGGTTATGGTTATGACTACAATTGGGAGTGGAAAGTTCAAATGGATGATATGAAGAATGTTCTCTTCTCGAAGACGTCTTTGGAGCTGAAAAAGAATGGCTCTGGTGAGAGCAGTACTCAAAAAAGAAGCCCCAGTCTTGCGAGAAAAATCGCTGCAAAGGATTTGAGCTCCTCGCCTGACAGGTGCAGTCCTTATGGGAGTTCAAGTCGAATGATTGATCGCTCTCCAAACGGTCGTTTGAAGAAGAAAGCTGATTGGGATCATTGGAAGCACGCTCGAAACGATTGGGAATGGAGCAATGGAAATCAGTGGGATGCTGCCTGGAATAAGGCGATCACGCCAAAGGATGATGAGGAGAAGAAAAAGTGGGATTATCATGACAAAATTTATGAGCAATGGAAGGCTGACAAGGCGAATGATCATATGAGTTCGGAAATGAGTGGGAAAGTTTCTGATTGGAGGGCGGATTGGCCGGAGTATGAACAAATGTTGGCATGTCAGTTGCAACAACAAGCAATGAATGGAAACGATCCGGTCTCGGAGGATGAATTCCATGATCCGTTCGCGAATGTGGAAGATCTGTCTGATCTTCTGGCTGATGATTTGGCGGTTGACTCGAAGAAATCGGAAGAAAAAGTCCCTGAGCTGCCATATGCTTCACGTGGTCGCAGCAGTCGCTCTCAACCGATCATCTCTGATTGGCAAGGAGGTGATAACACTGGTGATTTTGAATATGATTTTTTCACTGATGAAGAACTTGCTGAAGTCATTAAGCGCAAATTGGATCGTGAGTGGGAAATCCTGCCTAGTGTTCCCTACATGAAAAAATTTGTCATGGGAGGTTCCAGATTAAGACCTTATTGGGTCGATCCGGTGGCGGTGGAGTCGGTTATTCGTCGCAGATTCAAAGATGATCCACGCATGGATTTTTTTTCCGCTGATCCACGCAAAGGATGGCGGCGTTCCAGGAAAGACAAGAGGTTTGGAAGAAAGGACAGTAGAAACAGAAATAAACGTGGTGACAGCAGAAGAAGGCGTTGAACGTTGTTGTTTTCTGTTTTGGAAGGGGAGTCTGCCATGACTGAATGATGTGGGTAAAATGACAGTTGGGAATGGCTTCGTGTGGTGATAGGTGTGTGTACCCTGGGCTACGAAAATTTTGTTGATCGGGAAGCAGCTATTTCTGCTTTGATTGACAATAGGAACTGAGAGACGAAACATGGTCTGGATGTACTGCTTGGGGCAGATTGATTGCCATTGGAGAATGAGTATCTGGATGTAAATGTTTTGTTGTTGACCAATTGAATATTGTATGCGGAAGGTGTATTATGAGTTCTGTGCAAAGCCTTTGGGTTTGGTGACTTTCTCCAAAAGGTTAATGCTTTTGAAAACTGCAGTTAGTTTCTTAATGAAGATGTGTGCGAACGAACGTTTCCGAAACTAGTTTGGCGTTTTCGCGATAGTAACATGTATTGCATATGATCTGGTTTTATATGATCCTGGCGATTCGAATTATTCCTAGTTTCCAATTCATGCATCTGTATACAGAACCCTTTTGTTGCGATTTTTTGGTTGTTGTAACTTTGCATGGTGACTTGTTAATGGCGTAAATCCGGCTGGAAAATTAGTGCGATTATTGTATACCCATCTCCCCATTGTTTGTGAAAAGCCCATAGTTATCCGATTGGCGTTTATGCGATTCCGAATCTAGTTTGGCGCATCCGCAGTAGTCACAATGCTAATGAATGTATATCCCCCTTTTTGCTTTCTCAAGTTTTTCTTCTCATTGTTGCATGGTGGTTGTAAGTATCCCTCCGATTCCATGTGGGCGAAACTGAAATAAGTATTTCTGTGTTTTTGCGTGTGATGCATCAAGTTGGCGATTAGTTCTAGGTTCAATTGTAACGCGGCAGTGGCTGCATCGAATGAAGAGCTTATTGGTGAGCGCATGGACATTGACATTAATGGATTGGAAGACGGCTGAAAAGTCAGTGTGGTGGTTGAATCCCTCCCATTGATCGAAATTTGTCTGTGCCAAATGATTCTTCATTGCAATATTGCCTCTCCTTGAGGCGACATCCGGGGACAGGGATGTGCAATGAACTGAACTGAACTGAATTTCTTTCTTCAATTGCAATTTTTCTTTCAAAAAAGCTCATATTAGAGGTGGTTCTCCTGAATATTTACCCTGACAGTGCTTTCGAAGTAAACTTAAGCGCTTTCTTTACCTGTATTAATTTCTCTTCTATAGTTTTGCGTTCTCTTTCTGATCTGATCATTGTTACTGAAGTTTTGTAACTTTGAGGAGGAAACGGATTAAGTCTTTGCCGTTTGCGCCAAAAAAAAAAATGTCAACGTTGAGAGTCTCGACAATTTTGGGAAAAAAAATGTCAACGTTGAGAGTCTCGACAATTTTTGGTCTGGTGAGTGAATTGCATAATGGTTGTGCGTACCATTTGGGCCAAGGCTTACATCTACCGTTCTTCAGTAATAGTATTACTAATACTAAAAACTTGGAGGACGTGAAAACAGAATCAGATACGGTTGCCGAAATTCAAATCTCAAAAACTGCAGCAGACAGAAGACTCACAAACTACTGGAAAAGACGTGAAAAAGTCCTTTCCATCTACTCAAGCGAAGCTGAATCAGAAACACAAAAGACATGGGACTGGATTGTAGGCCGTGAGACAAATTTTCTTGGTTCTAATAGTAACGAGCAGACCCCATGGTGTTCGAAAACTGGTAAAAATGAAGACTGCGCACGTTTTGAAGATGCCCATCAAATCTTGAATGATATGATAACTCACAGTTACAAAACTTACAAACCCGAAGACTCTGCCACCCACAACAAAGACCACTTTAGGCCCTATTACAAATCTGACAAGGAGCAGTTCTTTAGTCTCCCGAAAAGAGCAACCGCCCTATCTCCTTCTATGTTGGTCCACGGGTCTCACATTGCGAGCGAAAGCGATAAAGTAAAACAAGAAGCCTACGCCAGCTTTCTGCAACTGTGTCCAGAGGATTGGTGGAAAGTGTTGAGAAACAAGGCCTCCGAAACGGTAGAAGTTAAAGGAAAAAACCAATGTGAGGAGCTTCACGGTAAAACGAAAACGGGGACTCCGCAGACATTCAATCGAAAAGAAATCAAATACATCCAGGATCTCCACATGGGTTGGCTGCCGATGTCGTACATGCTTTCGCTGATCAGCTACGTCGGTCATAAGACGGAGTTAGAAGAGGTTGATCCATACATGCATCTTCTACCCGACTCCAAAAAGACAACTCCTCTAAAGAAGTTGCCTACTTTAGATTCTCCTTCTGCAAAGAGTCAGGATGCAAATCCTCCTCCTTCTGAAATTGATTTTGATCGTTTGATGGCCTACTATTTCAACAGCAAGAGAGTGAGACTTCTCAATTTGCCGGAAGAGAGCGAGACAGTGAGTCAGAATTTCAATCTGCTGAAAAAGAGCAAAACTCAGAATAATAATTTGCTCGGAGGGGTCAATGCAGATGAGCAAAAGTCTGGCTCTGGTAGTTCTACAACTCCAGCGGATTTGATGTGGGAGAGTTTACAGCAACAAATTAAGTCAACGATTAAAGACAAGAAACAAGAAAACGGAAAGCCAAAAACTCATCTCTTCGCTTTCCATGATCATTTGGAATCGAAGAAGAGCAAGGGCCGTTTTTCGTTCGGTCTATTTATTTTTGAAGTGCAAGTATTTGCTGATCACAAATCTGAGAGTTACAAATCTGAGATAACAAATCTGCATGTTTTTGTGGTGCATCGTGGCAGCGACGGGGTTATTGATTGGACGAAGGATTTTAAAATTTGGAGCCGAAGAAAAGTTTTTGCGGGCGACGTCTTGCCGGATACTATCTCCGAAGAGATCAGGAATAATTTGAAGAGTCCGGAAATGAGAACACACGGGCCACTGGTTCGGCTCTACCAAAACTCAGGGACGAAAACGTTTGTGAACAACATATTTGAAACGGTTGACAATCTGCGAAGAAAGGTAACAGTTGCAAAATCAGAAACGAGAGAAACAAAATCAGAAAACGTCTTTCGTGTTAAAATGCACCACTTGGGTCATTCACTTGGAGCAACTTACGCATATTTTAGCGGTATCGTTGGGAAGAACTATAAGTGGTCCAACACTGCTACTAATCGCAACGATGATAAAATAACCACGACAGTGTCGCATCTGATGGGTCCCGGTGTGTTGCCCCGTCGTTTTACAAAGGAGCTGTTTGACAACGACCTGCTACCCCAGAACGTCTACGCTGTTGATAATCCCGAAGATGTCGCGCCGACGTCGCTCAAAAAGGGACAACTTGCGCTGGGTTTAAGAAGATGGGGATATAACGCAGAGAGGTTTGACACTCAGTGGGAAAAACAAAATATAGACTCTGATTCTGATCAGGACAAAACCACTAACACTGGCGACAAAAGTTGGCTCAGTTTCTTCCTCCAATATGTCCCATTCTCGGCTCAGTTTCTTCCTCCATATTCAAAAAACGAGACTGCCAGCACAAGCTCGGAAGAAACCCCAGGGGCGGCAGATGATGTCAACTGTCCCAGTCCAGATGATAATTCTCCCAATCTAAAAGGTTCTCCCAGTCCAGATAATGCCAATTCTCTAAATAATATTCATTCTCTTAGCGCATTATCCAGCTGCGCCGAATTGAAAAAGTATAGCGCCGAATCGGAAAAGTATAGCCCTTCAAGAAGGAATGAATACACTGCATTCTTCCACGTTCAGCTCCCCAATCCTTTAGCAAACGAAGAAACATTTGTGGGTAAAAGGCTTCGCCTGCGTCACTTACAACTCAACTTTTCACCGCCAAGTCCTAACAAAGAAGGAGAGCTGGATGCGGAAGTGTTGTAGAAAGAAAAAGCCCCTTGCTAGTTAAACTAAGTTTGAAAAAAGGACTTTTTTTTTTAAAACATGCAATGCAAGAATTTGTGTATTGTTGGCACCTTAGAAAAAGTCTCACAATGTTTGTTACTATGATTTTCGGTATACCAACTTAAATCCTGACTCTGTTTGTCACTGGTTGCAATCATGAAGCTCAGAAGTATGAAGAGGAAGTGTTTCTTTTTGTTTCTCGTCTTCTCTATCATTTGGATGTCTTCTTGTTCTTTGTTTTTGATTATAATCAGTTTGCTCTTGTCTTCTATTTCTTTTTTTTCTATTGAGCTGGCGGTCTACCTACATTCTTGTCTTCTATATATTTTTTTCTATTAGTATTGGATTTCTTCTCTGTGTAGTTTCTTTTTTTTTGCTATAACTGAATGCTTCTTTTTTTTTGCTATTCAATAGTGGCCAGGAGTGGTGCCCGTATATTGATATTGATACTGATACTGACACAGTAGCAGCATTGATTCAAATGGCTTTTTGCTTAAGTTTAAGTTTGGATTTCGATGCCAGGCAGTGGGTGGAGTTATTTTTTAAATCTTGATTCTAAAAAAAAAATAATCGTAGGTAAAAACTAAAACAAATTTTCAATCTGTAACTTTTAGTTATTGTAGTCTCGAGTCTAGTCTGTATTCATCAGTGGTAGTTATTGCAGTCTCTAGTCTGTATGCATTAGTTAATGTTCAGAACGTATTGCAGTCTCTAGTCTGTATTCATTAGTCAATGTTTAAATGTTCTGATTGAGTGGCTCTTTGTGCAAAAAAAAAAGAGATAATTTGAAATATTTTTGGCGGTGGAATTTGCAAAAAAAAAGACGATGGAATTTGCAAAAAAAAGACGGTGGAATTTGCAAAAAAAAAGACGGCGGAATTTGCAAAAAAAAAGACGGTGGAATTTGTTATTGGTGTACACTCTGTCTGTTCTAGTATAAAGCAGACCCTGTCGTAGTATTACTACACTATATAGTATTTTGTGGCAGTGTGCCACTCAATGTCGGAGGAATTTATATTCGGTTCTTGAGATTATTACGATGGTGTGTCAGTCGAGATAAATCAAATCAAATCAAATCAAATCAGTCAGTGTAGTATTATTATGATAGAGTGTTTGTTGGTGGAGTTGTGATTTCATTGTTTTCTCTTTTTTCAAAAAATGCGAAATCTTTTAGGTCTTGTGTTCGAACGCATATGATTTTTCGAAATCTTTTAGGTCTTGTGTTCGAACGCATATGATTTTTCGAAATCTTTTAGGTCTTGTGTTCGAGCGCATTTTTCCATCTCGCAGCCTGTTGTCAGGAGTCAGGACAGGTGACGTCCTGGTTTAGACTAAGTTGTGCAAAATATATTATGCAGGCTTATTTTGGAGCATTAATTTGTGCTGTTTGGATGTTGTGAAAGTTGTAGCTGATTGAAGTCAACGAGTGGTGTGCCGGCCGAGGGTGCGAAGACCGTAAAGTCCTCAGGAATGCGGTGTGTCAGGGCTGTTCTTGGATTGAAAATTTTTCTCCCTCCCTCCCACCGCGGGGGATTGGACGTTTCTTGTTCTGGTTTGCGTTCTCTATGATTACCTTGCAAGCATGTTCTGTCTGCAGCGTTTGCGATGCGATTTTAGTTCGTGATCTTGAGTGTTTAGGTTTGTAGTTCTGTATGGAAAACATGTCTGGCATGGATGCTGATCCCAGCGGCGACCATAAGCGGGAGCGCTGGCGGACGAAACATGGGGACTATCGCAGACGCTGCCTCCAATTGGTGTCTCCAGAAATCCGGATGCGTGGCTGAAGGCGTCTGTTTTGTTGGTGACGAATTTAAATAGGGCGGAAGGGGGGGCAAAGCGCAAATTAATTCTTAGACTTTTTTTCCATCGATTCTCGGCATTGGAAAATCATGGCGCTTTTCTTTCCATATCATCTCAGCACGGAAGGTTTTTCAAATTTCATCATTCCCAAAAAAAAACATCATGACATTCGCAAAAAAATCATCATGACATTCCGACTCGCAAAAAAAAACATCATGACAGTCATTCGCAAAAAATTCCCATTACGATTCGTCATGACAAAGCACGATACGATTCCCAATCATCATATTCCCAATCTTTCAGTCATTGTTTTCTTTTCAGTATCACAGTCCTGTACCTGTACCAGTCCAGAGATGGTTGAGCGTGATTGTTATTGAAGTGTTTTATTCTTCAACGTGGATCGATTTGGTTTCGTATTCGGTAAACTTAAGTAAAGAAGTGTCAATCGATTTTTTCTTCAAGAATCAACTCGTAAAGAAGTGCTTTCACAAACTTGGAAAGTATGACTTTTTAGTAAAAAGTCAAACTTTCCAACGTAAGTTTTTATTTACAGAGCTTGTGTTTTTCGTTTGAAGAGTCACTGGTCAGAATTTAGACTAGTCACAATTTTTATTTTGTTTCAGTGTTCAGAACTGTTTCAGATCTTTCGAGTTATTCTTTTGGGGCCCAACGATTGGGGAATTATTGGAACTTGAAAATCAGTAAAAGCATATTTGTCATTAGTATCGTGAATCAGTAGAATCATATTCGCCAAGCATTTTCGTCATCAGTATTGACATATGATTTTGATTCAGTAGAATCATACTCATCATCAGTATCGACATTTTGATTCAGTAGAATCATTTTCGTCATCAGTATTGACATTTTGATTCAGTAGAATCATACTCATCATCAGTATCGTGGATCAGTAGAAGCATATTTGTCATTAGTATCGTGGATCAGTAGAAGCATATTTGTCATTAGTATCGTGGATCAGTAGAAGCATATTTGTCATTAGAAAATAGAGATGTTCTGTCCGTTTCCGCTCGCCGAGACGTCGTCCGTCGTAAAGCCGCAGCCGGCCGCTGAGCGGCAGCAGCGGCAGCCTTGCGAGGATTATGGCGTCACCACGGTGTCAGGGGAAGGCTCAGCAGGGGAAGGCTCAATGTCAGGGGCAGCACCAGGGTCAGAAGACTTAAATGAAGTCTTCATTGACATCGACGGCCATGATAAAACTGACTCCAAAAATACTGCTGGGAGTCTTGAGGAGGAAAGGCTTCTTCAAGACGAGGAGAGTCATTCCTCGGAAATCAAATTGAGGCTTGAAGAGGAGGAAAGATTGAATCTCGCGAACACCACTGCTGAATGTCAACCAGCACAACAACAAGCTGACAGTAGTATTGAATGTCAACCAGCACAACAACAACAAGAGGACCGCAACAACAAGAACTCTGCTAGTAAACAAGAACTACAACAACCAGAACAAAAGCCCCCTTCTCCCCAATTCCTGTCTGCTGAAGAACAACAAGAACAAAAGCCCCCTTCTCCCCAATTCCTGTGTGAACAACAACAAGAACAAAAGCCCCCTTCTCCCCAATTCCTGTGTGAACACCAACAACAAGAACAAAAGCCCCCCTCTCCCCAATTCTTATGGTACTTCAATCCCCGAAAGGTTTACCTCGGGTGTTTTTTTTTGCATGGTTTCCCGCAGGTTTTCCGCTGGTGTTTCCTTTATTGGGAACTGAATGAAAACCCAGAAATTGGGTGGTATAGTGTTCCTTCGGCAAGGATTGCCTACATTTGGGGTTTGTTTGATGTAGCAATCAGCTGCTATTTCTTATTGTTTCGGATGCTGCCGAGAACCTTCCAAGTTGTGAATGAAAAGAATAGATGGGTTAAGAAAGAGAGGGTGGAGGGGTATGAGATTAGGGTTGAGAAAGAGAGGCTGGAGGGGTATGAGATAAGGGCTCCTGAAAATCTGAGGAGGGGTCAAATTTGTGACAACACTGTCAATGTCAAGGAGGAGAGTAAATTGGAGATTCAGAATCTGAACAACTCAAATCTTGATGACAAGGAGAACAACAGACTTGACATAGAGAACATCGAGAAAGCCGATAGTCCAGTTCGCGTCGATATAATGAGTCACAACAGTGACACAAACGAGATCGAAGAAGGAGACGGAAACGAGATCGAAGAGGGAGACGACAACGAGATCACCGACGACAACGAGATCGCCATTGAGTCTACTACAAGACCCATAGAAGTACCAACAGAAGGCAAGGCTGAGCCGGTTCCTGACACAGCTCCAGCGTCCTCCACAAAGTCTACTGGTACTTCGGAGTCGTTCCCTCGACAAAGCTCTTCCGATGACTCAGAAAAGCAGGAAGAAAAACAAATGAAGAGCTCTTCAGATGACTCAGAAAAGCAGGAAGAAAAACAAATGAAGAAAAGCAAAAAAACTTCTTCTTTCTCAAGCGAAGAAGTCGCTTCTTCGCCTTCACGAGAAACGACTTCAGGACGTGAGATGTCCACAACTGATGGTACTTCACGTGAGATGTCAACAACTTCGCCACTGATTCCTTCGCGTGAGTCAGTGATGGCGTCCGATAGTACTGCATCTGCTTCTGATTCTGATGGTCTGACTTTGGATAGTAATGACAGCGCTCGGAACAAAATGATCAGTAATGACAGCGTTAACAAAATGATTCAGAAGTCTGATTCTGAGAGCCATCATAGTGCGAGCCAAGAGTCTTCTTCCAATGTGGCTGCGAGCCCTTCTTCCAATGTGAGCCCGAGCCCTTCTTCCAATGTGGCTCCGAGTCCTCACTGTACTACTACTACTACCGAGCCTAATTCTCGTGACTGTACATTCATGCATCCTGCTTTCAGTTGGGCAGCACCTCATAATAAAAAGCATCCTAGACTGCCTATTTCAAGTCTCGACAACTTTTCAAGTCTCGACAACTTTTCAAGTCTCAACAACTTTCAAAAAGAGAATAACGACTCAAGTTTTCATGGCCCAATCCACTGTGTGTCTATTCTTTTCTACAAGGAGCCCATAGAATTTATTTTAGATCTTGTCGAAGATATATTAGCGCAGCCTACTCGGGGGATGAAAGTTTTGATCCTAGGAATGGAAAAAGCGACGCCCAACAAAGAACTTTATGTAGCTAAAGTCAAAGAACTGATTGAAAATCATGAGAGGTGTTTGGAAGAGAATAACGGACTTGCTCCAGATGAAGTAGATCATGATGGTTCTTTCAGTACGATGAATTTGATGGGGGAGTACTCGGGTCTAACTTGCGCAGACAATAATGGAAAAGTCAGCAAGAGAGATTCAGACGTCGGAACAAACAACCGCACCATAATATCCCATTCCAACCGTAGTCCCCGTGAAAGAAATGCTCGGTATTCCCGCACCATATCCCATTTCTTATTCACAGTCCACAATTTAAGAAAAAACGAAATCCAAGGCACCGCCTCCAACCACTTCGAAACACAGGTCGCGGCTGAACAGTTTTTTCCGAGAGAATTGCATAATTCCGTGATATTCATGAAAGTGGATGCCAATCTCAGAATGAGTAGGAATCTTTTGGCAGAAATAGAATCTTGCTATTCTACACTGTCGGAAAAGGAAAGATTAGGCGCCACTTATTATCCCCCCGTTATTTGGACGGCGGCTGAACCGGATAAAGACAGAGCCATAGCCGAATTTACAGTCTCCAATATAATGTCAATCGGAGGTTGTGGCTTCACAGACTTTCAAATGGGTTTTGTTTGCGGAAGTTTAAAAGGTTTAATCCAAGTTGGGTATACTTGCGCTTCGATTCTCCCAGAAGACGAATGCTTGTGGCTGATGAAGACCTTGTGTTTGCCCCCAGAATGTGTCAAAACCTATAGGCTAAATGCTATGATCGTCAGATTGTTTTTTCCGTTGTATGTGGAATATTCCAAATCGGATCAAGTTTGTTGTGCACCGAGAAAAAGAAGAACAGAAGATTCTTGTGTCGGGGAAGACAGGAATCCAGGAGAACAGAATCTAGGAGAACAGAGAGAGAAGAGCTCTAATTTAGCCGCAAAGAATCTAGTAGTGGGCCAGAATCTGATGATGGACTCAAACAGAGGTCGAATTTTGACCAACAACGCAGCTACTAATACTACTATGCCAGCTACACTTAATACTATGCCACAAGTTTCAAAAAAAACTAATCGAGTACTCACGGATCTCGAAGCAGGTCTCCTAGGCAGAGAATTTGAATCAGAGGAGAATGATAATCGACTTCTTCTGGAGCAGAGTCAGCAGCTTCTTCTGGAGCAGAGTCAGCAGCTTCTTCTGGAGAGAGAGAATGATAATCAGAACAGGGAAAGAGTCTCGAAACGAGTCTCGAAACTTCAAGATGATATTCACGATCAGAAAACAAATCAGAACACGAAAACAAAGAAACAAAAACATATTAACTCCTATCAATTCATGACCGAGATTTTTCTGATGAAAGCAAAGAGATGGCAGCTTGGAAACTGTGAAGACACCTTTTTTATCATGGAGTGGCTCTACTATGGACCTAAAAAAACATTTTCCTCCATGATGAATCAGAATGAGCCCTTAAATGAGCCCTCAAATGAGCCCTCAAAAAATGAGCAGCAAAAACTAAAACTCCAAAAGAACTCGTCAGAAGACCAAAAACAAAACTCCAATCCAATGAACAAAATGCCAGACAATGATCCTTCATTCCAGCAAAACAAAATGTGGAATGATCCTTCATTCAAAATGTGGAATGATAAATTGGATCCTCCATTCCAGCAAAAACTATCTACCTCCATGTTCAATCCTTCTTTAAAACAAAAACTCGGTGGATTTTTTTATCTTGTGGATACTATTGCGAGATACTACATGGTGTTTTCGCCGATACAGATACTCCCCAGCATCATCGTCTTCTGGACCCAAAACCACAAAGCCGTCTATCACTGGGATTGGCGATCTTTTTTACCATTGTGGTTTCAGCTAGTGTTTGGTTTTCGTTTTGAAACCGCCGCTGCGGCGGGGAGTGTTGCGGTTTCTCAGTCGAAACTGGCAGAAGTTCGGATAAGGTTAGGCAAGTGGTGGTGTGTACAATGCTCTTCGTGGGACAAATTTGTTCTTGTGTCTTCTCTATTATCAATCCTGGCAATGATTGTATTGTCAATAGCAAGTTTGGCGATCGTTTTGAGGATGCGGAGGTTGAAAAAAGAATGCTTTCCACAACTTTCTTCTGGTTCAAAGAATGTTCAGAAAGAGAAGAAGGAGGCTTCTGCCGAAAAGGAGGAGACGGATGAGACTGATGTTGAGACTGGTTTAATTGCTCAAAAGGCAAACAATGGCAGTCGTTGGCACATTGGCTTCCAATACAGTTTGTTCTGGTTCCTCGTCGCACTTGCAATTGGGCCAATGGGTGTCCCCCCTGTCCTATCCATTTATCTATTTTGGTCCATGTTTGAACAAGGCATCAAGGGAACAGGAGGGGTACATCGACCTGTGCAGATTTAGATTTTTTTTTTTTATTCAGGGCCCTGATCAAGCCTGGAACAGGACTCCGGTGCATCGACCCAGTCTGCAGATTTAGGAGTCAGTGCAGATTTAGTAGGACATAAAGTGATTATTTAGGACAGAAAGCTTAGTCTATCAGTGGGCATATTTTATTGGAAGAAGTCAAGCAAGAAACGTAGGGAGAAGTCAAGCAAGAAACGAATTTAAGTCAAGCAAGAAACGAATTTAAGTCAAGCAAGAAGTCAAGCAAGAATCATGAAGAACTAAAAAGCAAGCTGATCGTAAGAATAATGATGCAAGGATATTTAGTTGAATGCAAAAGTTGCTGATCGTAAGAATAATGATAGGATATTTAGGTCAAGATGGAAGAGGCTTCAAGTATAAGGAAGATCGCTCGCAATTTGTCGATAGAAAACTGTAGAAAAATTGTCAACTCGGATATTGGAATGCCAAATAAGATCTGAAAAAGAAAGGAAAAAAAGTTAGTCAACTTCTTCATCTCAATGGTCGGAAGTGTCTGAGCAAGGGAAAAAAAAGAAAACATTGACAAAAAAAAAGTAAGAAAATGATATGTAAGGGAATGAGGAAAAAAAACAAAAAAAAGAAGGGAAAACGAGCACTAACCCTGGACATGGAGGATTTCGGATAGTCAGTTCCTTCGTTGGCGCCGCCGTGAATCCTGGAAAGGAGGCACAGCAGCGACGTGTACTTGAAGAGCGAATAAGTGGAAGGCGTAGGAGCATGAAAGCGCAATGCGGAATGAGTAAGGCAGAGCTGATGAGACACTCGTGTCACAAATGGGCGCCAGATTCGAAGAAAGAGTTGACAAGCGACAGAGGCGAAGTCAAGAGTCAACGCAGGCCAAAGGATAGCAAAAGAGAGCTGAATCGTGGAAGTGTGTAGAAAGGGAGGCTGTGAGGAGGCAAAACAAAATGGACCATCACACATGACGCGGCGTAGTCACGTGATAGTAGCTGGGTTATGGAAAGCAGCCAGGAAGCAGGAGGCACAAGCAGCGCTCGGATGAAGAGAAAGAGGAGTGATATGAAGATCTTTTTTTTTGGGCAAGTCGAGAGTTGGCTCGGATAGTGAATGCTAGCGCAAAGTCAGGACCAGAAGCGAAGATAGCAGCACTGAAAAGCCATGCGGTGAGAGGCCAGAGTAAAGTTTTGGTCGCATGGAGTGACAAGTCAGAGCAAGGCGTGGAGGCGTTTCACAATGGGCACTAGAGTGTCGAACGAAATCGATGATCACATCATGTGATTCACATGGAACTGTACACATTCAAAAAAACAAACTCATTCACCGAACATATGAAAAAAAAGTGGCTTTTGATCGATGACAAGGTATGAGAGTTCTGGGGGCTGCGGCGGTTCAAGAAGGAGAGTTCTTAGAGCAACGGATGAAGAAGCAGAAGGGCGAAACACAAAAAAGAGACTTATCGGGAGCGACGTATCATGATGGGAAAAATACGGCGAGTGCGTTAGTCACACGAAGGCGACACTATCTCGCATGATAACGAACTGACTAATTTTTTTTGCGAAAGCGTCAGACAGTATTTGCATGATAGTCATTTTGAAATGGGCGCAAACGGTTGTTAGTTAAACAGTAAAAGAAATGTCGCGTTTTTCTTTGATGCGCAGCATTCGGCTGTATTCCGAGAGGCGAACGAACTAGTCTAACTGACTAACAAACTGATGGACTCAAGGAAAAAAAAGGAGCACTAATCTTCATCAAGTGATCACTCTTTCCGCTAGATTCTAGCGTGGTTTTAGGTAGTCATGTTATTTATGAGTCCATCTCTTTAGCTTTGTGATGATTGCATGAGTCAGCCCATTGGGGCACCAAAAAAAAAATGTCATCCATGATCCGATCGCACGGCATTGAAAAAAAAGCTTATATACATGATATTGAATATTCTATAGTTGAACAGTATACATTTCACGACAAGAATCTAGATGTGATATATTAGTGGAAAATATAGACTACGATGCTGCAGTGACATTTACAAACTAGAAGTTACATATTTTATGACAAGAATTTGAAGAAGGGTTGTATGACAAGAATTTAAAGAAGAGGCATTGTATGATATTCGTAGGCTGAGCCGTCCCCGCACGGGGAATCGGCTAAGGCTTGGCGTCATCATTCTGACATTCATGCCAATGGGCTAAACTTGGGTCGAACGATGTCTCTTAGAGACTCTCTAGACCTTGAATTGCGAAACAAGGTGATGTGAAAGTCTTGCGAAATCAATGTGATGAGAAGTCATTGTCTAAGGTCTTGGGGTAATACTAAGTAATACATTGTGACGAGTGGGAAGTCCTGTATTGCGGCGAGTCCCCTGTGTATTGCGGCGAGTCCCATGTGTATTGCGGCGAGTCCCCTGCCCATGTATTGCGGCGAGTCCCCTGTGTATTGCGGTGAGTCCCCTGCATAGTAATTTTTAGGTGATTCATCCAAGGCGAAACTGTTGGCACAAGTGGCAAGGTAGTCAGTCTTTGAAAAAAGGAAAAGAAAAATCCTTTGCTGTCTTGAATGAAGAAGCAGGCCGCAGCCCAGCATTACTTCGTATGCGGTACATTCTCTCCTTCAGTCGGATGCGGTACATTCTCTCCTTCAATCGGGCACATTCTCTCCTTCAGTCGGAATCATGCGGTAGAAAAAAGATTTGTATTCAGTCAGAAGAATCGGAGACTCGAGGACCGTAAGACTATATGATATCCTTTTTAGATTGGAGGTTCATTATTCCGGCTTACTTCCGGCTAAGTTACGGTATCATGTGAAATCGCCCCGGACGGCCGCTGCCACTGAAATTTTCATCAAATTTCAAAAAAAAAATGCATTTTCAGAAATTTTCAGTCTAGTCGATTATCTAGTATTGCAGTGCTGGCGTGTTGTTGTTTGTTTAATGATTTTATGATTTTTGTGTGCAGGAATTTGGTGGGGTTCTCAATGCCGACGTGTGACGTCGATGAATCATGAGTGAAAAACTTCCTGGAGCCGTTTTGATTCTGAGCGAGTCTGTTTCTGAGATGTGAGGGTGAGTGAAAGTTTAAAGGTCTGCTTAAACCATTTAAAATTCAATTGTGATGCATGTTTAAACCATTTTAAATTCAATTTTAATGAATGCAAAAATAAGTTGTGACTTCGTTTTGATCAGTGTAATAAGTTGATTAATTGTGATGTGATGCGGGAATGGGGGGAAAATTGGATTCGGGTGTGGTGATGGTTGTGAGTATTTGAGTTGTGCAATCATCAGGGCGCCAAAGTCAGGGATGGAGGGCCTGATGTTCGGTCCTGGTCTTCCTGGCGCTGATGCGTCAGATCATGGATTGGTCAAGTTCGGGTCGTTCAATATCCCGGTAGAGCTTGCTTTAGAGGTTGTCAAGCTTCCTCGGGTATCCAAAAGAATATCTGGGCAGTTTATTAAATTTTCAATTCTGTGCCTACATGCTGGGTATCAACAAATGGCCAAGAAGTTAAGTTCTGGGGCTTCTTTGGGGATTAGTGACGAGATCACGGGGGTTGATGGGAAACGGTTGAGCATGGATAGTCTTGGGTCTGCGTATTCTGTCGGCAATGATTTGGAACTTCTCAAATTCAAGCTGAAACTAATCCTACAAAATGCACAGCGACAGCATATGACGAAAAGAATAACAGAAGCCGTGCGTGCTGGAAGAGGGGTTTTCAGTCATTTAGAACTTGACGGGACGCCATGTCTGGTGAGGTATTCCTTCCTCGAAGACGACGGCACGGCGAAAACGTGGGGCAGGCGTTCCATGGAGCTTCTAGGTTTTGTGCGTTGCGTATCTTGGGGAACGTCAGATGGTAAAACACTCGTAGCAGACGTGTCGTTCACGATGGGCCGTCTGTGGCAGACAACAGACCTGCGCGCCATGGAGAGAGGACACAAAACGCATCAAATATATGAGGAACTCAGACAAGAATGCCAACATGTGCGAGATTTGTGCGAGGAACCTGACAGCATGATTCGAACTTTCTCCCTCAGTCATTACGTCGTTGATGGCGCAGTGAAATCCGTTCTCACGAATTGCGTGCCTTTGATACATAGAATAACCAAATCGCTTCGCGATTTATATATTACCGACGCATGCTTTACCCATGACCTTCATGGAGCCTTTGAGGACGCATGTCCAGAGCTTTCGAGCGATGCCACCAAAAAAAACCTCAGACGCGTGATATGGTCGCTGTATGATGGGAAGCAAATCCTCCTCGATCAATGCACGGAATGGATGGAGCTGAATTACATGCAAGTGAAAAAAGAGAACCTCGCCCCCTATGACTACAGTGAGTTCGCTGATCTTGAAAGGCCCGACCTCATAGACAGATTGAACGCGGCGCAGCTTCGTTACGTGGGTGAGTTTTTGTTTGGTTGTGTCACGCTAGCAGAAGCGACGCGAGTGATTCGAGAGCTAATCTCACTGCTCAAGGTAGTCACGTTGTCTCGGTTCGGAGAGGTTTGCGCACCTGCCGCGTCGTTATGCCTCTGCAATATGGTCGGCATTATTCCCGAACTTATTGACTATTCGCTTCAGCATAGCCAAAAGAGATACGCGCTGACACGTGCCAGAACGAAAGAGGACGAATATGATATTCTTGACGTCATTAGGATTTGCTGGGTTGTTTCGCGGCTTCGTTCTTTCGAATATATTCTACGACATGTGCTTGCTGATTCGTCTATTGCCTCCCTCGAACGTATCGACATGCCTGCCCTTGTAAAGTCTCGCCATTCGTTCCAGAAGTTGTTACACCGTCGGGATCGGAAGCGGCTGCGTGGTCATTCGGACCAGGATCTGCACAAGGTCGGCGCTGCATTGGATGCACTTACGACTCGCATCTTCTTGGCAATCAGAAGGAAGCTAGAAAGTCCGCCCCATTGTTTTCTTACGTTGGGTCTGCTGGACCCTGAAGAATACACTGTCGAGCATATGTTAGATAGAATATCGAGATATAAAGGCCGACTGGATGAGGGATTTAGCGCGCCATTAAAGGAGCTCTGGGAAGCGAATAAAATACTGCCTGAGGATATGCTCTCACTGTCAGACTGTTGCAATTGTATGCGACGGAGTCCGCTCTGCACGATGGCGCAGGAACGAGTGCATTCGGTAACGGCCAAAGTAGTGCGCTCCCAGCATGGCTTGTTGAGCGCCGGCACTGTAAACGTGCAACAATGGTGCGAAAGACATACTACGTGCAATAATTTGAAAGATTACCAGCAGACCGAATACGCCGTATCTTATGACGAGCTCGCCAAGGAAGTCAATGTCTCGAACTGCAGACTTCGCGTGCATACAGAGAAACGCGGTGAAATTATTAAGAGTAAGAGCATCACTTTCGAAGAGGTTCAGAAAATAAAGAATGTGTCAGCGCAAAGCATCCCAATGATAGAGAAACTCCGCTTGGAATATAAGTTGCGAGACAAAAAAAACCGAAACCAACTCGCCGCGATTGATGAGAACCATGAGAACGCAAAAGAAGACAGAAAGAGGGCGGAGGCCATCATAGCTCTGAAAAATTCTTTCCCAATGAAGAACACCGAGACGATACCAGTCAGCGCCGAACATGTGATGAGTGGTCTGCGGTCGATGACCGACGTTCGCATCAAAGAGCTGGCCAACAATCTCACACGACAGGCTCCGGATTTTGTCATGCAGGAGGATGATTGGACTCCGAGCATGCCTCCACATATGTCTCTTAGCCCTCTCATCAGTGCACCCATTGCGCTGATTCTGCGCGCGGCGGCGAAGTACGGCAAGGCGTATGTTATGGGTAGGGTCTACGCTTATTTCCCAGATTCTGTCAGTGATTCCAGTCCGCGGGCTTTTCGTATTAATTTCGTGAATCTGAGTCCGTATGTTCTCTTCGTCGAAAGATTGAACATCAGCAACGACCCACATGACATGAACGTATGCATTCTGGGGAAGTCGGGCGAATTCTTAGAGTTGTCAGCGATGGAGCCTGGGCATGGTTTTCTGATCACACCCACAAAAGATGAAGGCACGCATTTGATAATAGAAACACAGATAACGCGATTCAAGCATGATGTTGCTCGGATGGAAAATCTGCGACGCACTCTGAAAAACGACGCAGCAAAGGACATCAAGCGAGACACTACAAACACTGACGAGAATAATTTTTTTTGTCTGCGGACTGTAGATGAGGAGAGGTACCGTCGTGCTATTGGTCGTCAGCGTACTATTGAAAACTACACAGCAGAGAGGGAGAATCTCACCCCAGAGCGGCAAGAACAGCTCGCGAATGATCTTGCCAGTGCGAGGGAATCCATGTCGGCGTTCATGGCTGAGAATCTGAGCGATTTCAAACTCGTCACGAGAGGCGGCGGCTGGACTGTGCAGCATCATGATGTCAGCATTGATGTTTTTCGATCTGAGCCCATCACTGGCAAAGCGCGAAAATTTCTCAAGCGATGCAATCTCAAGGAGGGTGGGAAGGATTTCCGTGTCACAGTTTTCAAGGATCATAAAGGCGGGTGTCAGTTCTATTCCAGCGTGTTGCAATTTCTCTTGGATCATGGTGCAACCGGTGAAGAAGCCAGCCCGACAGAGTCACCGTGGTCGGTTGCCAGCAGGTTATATTTCGACGAAATGTTTGCAGACAGATTGAAGTCGTGGAGATCATCCGAGCGGTCCGCGTTTGAAGAAGCGCGCGTGGACATGAGGCAACATTGGGACCGGTTCTTCTGGATTTGTGAAAAAACGTCATTCTCGCAGGAATTCTCAAAGCAGGGCGATGTATTGGATCTCGATGACGTGGAAGATGCATGATAGAACTCGACACATGCCGTGAAACGATGCGAAATGATCATGGTGTCAAATGGTGCAAAACTCATATAAGTTTCCAGTGATAGAGCTATAGGGCCATGGTCTTGGCTTGAGTTCAAGAGAATTCGACGCAGAATTTGACTTCGGTAATTTGATGCATTTGATTGCAAGGGAATTTGAATTTTTTTGGGATTCGACGGATGCCGTTTCGTGTGTTTTGGGAAAGGGAGAAACTCTCGCGAAAGCGTATCGAGAAACCAGAGAGAGTTTTGGGCTGGGTGATGAGTCGAGATTTTATCTGAGCCATGAGCCCAGAAAAAATTTTATGGTCGTCTTTGAAATCATTTGTCTGGGGAATTTGCATGCCTTCGAAAGTGCTCTACTTTCGTTTGTATTCATTTCTTTCATTTGAATTCGTGACGATGTCCTCTTCGTCTTCCTCGTTTCGACGTGCCGGAACTCTGACTCGGACGAATGCCGAGTCAGAGCCAGATGCCGAATTGACGCCGCAAACAAGTCCGACTACGAGAAAAATATGCCACACATTTTTCGGCGGAACTCCTTCAGTTTTCGAAGAGGAAGACTCATTATTCTTTGATGACATCGCCGTAAAACGTATCCATCAGCCAACTTTTTCGGGGTTATCAACTGTCAGGAGTTATTATAGGGTGGAAGCGTTAACGGGGCATGGCCGCGATTCTCTTGTGCGTCTCACCTCGGATGTCAGTATGGATTTCGATATAGATTCTCTGTGGGATGCAACTTTCATTGCCAGATCCCTGCAGCATATTGTAGACTGTGGAGCATTGCATGAACATGGGAATCATCAGACACAGCACGAACAGGACGCTCTGGCAACATACGAGCAAACGCTTGCAAGTGATTATGGGAAATTTTGGAGCCGAAACGTCTATAGGGGTTTCGATGTGCAGAAACTGAGACAGACCACAATTTTCAATAGAATCATCAACACGTCCATTTGTAAGAAATGTTCGGCTCCGCTTGCCACAAAAAGATATACTCATCTCGCTGGTTGGATCCAGCGTGACGACTTGCCGAAGACTCCGCGGGGGTGGATGAACGAAAGATTCCCCGCCAAGTTGTGCTTTCAAGAAGAAAATGGATTGCTTCGTTTGGAAAACACGCCTGAAGTCATTGATTTGGAATCTTCGCCAGAGCCCTTGATGAGAATGGGTGAGCAAATAGCACGTGCCTCATCATCCTCATCTTCTTCTTCAATGTCGTCGTCATCTTCTAGCAATGTGAGGCAGTCCGTGCCGGAGTATAATGGTGGAAGCGGTCAGACTGTTCGACAAATGCTGAGGCCAATGCTAAAACTCAATGAGGAAACTGAAGAACTGAACAGCAAAAGAAGACGGACAGAAGGAAAGCGCGACTAAGTCGAACCGTGATTCATTTGCCACATGCAGTATTGATATCGATCCCCATCAAGTATCGAGAATGTGACTCGGTAAAAAAATTCATTGACCTCACCGTGGAAAGAGGAGTTGGAAAAGGATATTATGTATTCGATGTGATATCTGAGTTTTTTTATCTGAGCTTTTTTTCTTTATTTTTTGTTCTTCTTTTGGGCTGCCAGCTTCACTTGAAACGAGATTGGAAGAGAGACCGCCAGCTTCGCTTGGAACGAGATCGGAAGAGGCGATCTGAGACTGGGCAATCTGGGAATCTTGCTAGAGCTCAGACGTCGTGAGTTGATCACTTTTTCGAGTTACTCGAAAAAGAATTGTACTCCCCGTTCTCTAACATGGGCGAGAATTCCATGACTGACTGACTGACTGACCTTCCAAACTTCATATAATAACGAATCCACCAATCAAAAAATATAATCTGTGGCTTTTTTTGTGCGAGTGCGCGTAACATTCTCGCACTGGTAAGAGCTCCTGGGTAGAGAGATTTAAACTTAAGGTAGAGAGATTTTAATTTTTGGTAGAGAGAATCCAACTTGAGGAAAAATGTTTTCGTCATCTGGGTTTGCAGACATGCATTCCAGTGCTTCGAGTTTCGCGGAGCTGGAGCATCCTGGCGCAGAGGGCTTCAGCGCGTTGGATGATGTCATTGGAAAGGGATCTCCAAAAGAAAAGGAGGAGACAGGATTTGGTTCGCAGATGGCGGACAACAACACTGATTCGCAAGCAAAAAGAGACAACAAACTCGGTGCTGGAAGTACTGAAGATGCAGCGGGCGGGTCTGAAGAAGATGAAGAGGGCGGGTCTGATGATGCAGCCGAGGTATAATTGGATTGGATATTAATTTGATTGTGTGTTGACTTGATCGAGTAATAATATGATCTGGAATCTGTTTGAGTAATAATACGATCCGTCGTTGGAGTGCTATGGTCGAATATTTGGGCCAGGTTCCTGGGTGCTAGTGTCAACAAATTGCAAAAAAAAAAAATCTCGTCGAAAAGTCACAGAAAAAAACTCGCCGCAAAAATCTCGACGCGAAAATCTGGCCGAAAAGTCGCGGGGCCGCTAAAATTTGAGCAGTTAAAATCATGGCAAACCTTGAAAAATTCGCTAAAATTTGAGCAGTTAAAATCCGGATAAAATCCTGAAAAGTTCGCGGATAAAATCCGCATAAAATCCGGATAAAATCCAGATAAAACACGATTAGAATCCGGATAAAATTCGGATAAAATCGCCGAGCTAAAAAAAAAAAAAATCGGCGAAAGTCGCCAGTTAAAATCCAGTTAAAATCCAGTTAAAATCCAGTTAAAATTCGCATACCAATGCGTTTTACAGTCAAAACGGAAAATCGCGAAATTTCGGAAAAAAATTTTTTTCAAAATTTTAACGAGATTTTATCTCGATTTTATCTCGATTTTATCGAGCTTTTATCTCGATTTTATCGAGATTTTAACTGACCCCTCGCGCAGATTTTATCGAGATTTTATCTCGATTTTATCGAGATTTTATCGAGATTTTATCGAGATTTTATCTCGACGCTTTTCGCTTTTTTTTTTGGTCCAGAAAAAATTTGGCTGGGAAATTTATCCTGCTTCTATCTCGATTGTATCGAGATTTTATCTTCGATCCCGCGACTTTATCTTCGATCCGCCTCAATGCCAGAGCTACACCTCAAAACGTGGCACGGTGCACGAACGCCGTGCGCTCTCAAATATTATGCAAAAACCTACCCCAACGTGCTAAAAATCCCCCTACACTCATAATCCAAAGAAAGTTGCGCAAGTGCAAATCATTCTTCGCAAAAAAAAACCTCTGCAGCACCAGGTCAGCACCAGGACTAAAAAGCAAGCGGCTAAAAAATCAGCCAAGGCAAAGAAAGCTCGCACCAAGGTCAAAGCGAAAGCTATTACGAAAGATGATATCAAAGACCAAGCCACAGAAATGCTGACAAAGAAAAACTGGAAAAAAGGGATGAAGCCGAATACTTCTCATTACGAGCGGCCATTGTTCGGGGATAACGGAACCTTGTCGGCGATCGAATTTGTCGGATCTTTTCTACAGAAGAAGAAAGGGACAGCGAAGTACATGGGTGCCGTGGTTCCGCCTGATCAGTGGCTCAAGATTCAGGAAACTATTTGGAAGGCTATGGAGGAGGACGAGACGCGGCTTCTGAATTCTAAAGAAGTTAGGCCAAGCATCCAACACATAGTGAAGAATGATTTCGAAAAGACCTTGCCACACAAGTTAGAGTTATTAAGGGAATGGGCAGACGAACATTGTATGGCTATCGCGCCGAATCATGTGATCAGCCAGGCTATGAAAGCCGAATCACCGAAGAAGGCTCTTGCCGAAGTGACGAAGAAAAAAACTGCTGAAGAAACGAAACAAGAAAAAAAGAAGAAGATTGAAGAAGAAGCGTTTGAAGATATGTTGGGCGCGGAGCTGGCTTCTTTGCAATCAGCGCAAGAAAATATAGCAGGGGCTTTGGGCATGGGTGACAATCTCAGTAGTTTCGGTGTTGGCGGTGCTTTGGAAGTCAAGAACTCTCTCAAGGCGGCAAAGAACATTCTCGCAGCGGCATTGCCTAATGGATCAGAAAAAAACACAATCGATGGCGGATCAGAAAAAACCACGACTGATGCAGATGTAAACATGGAAGACGCGAATGTCAGTGCTGGAAATGGAAACAAGCGTGACAGGGCTGGAAATCCTATTTCATGTGGCAACCAAGAAGCAGAAAACAACTCAACCAGGGCTGGGAAACTGCTGCCATCCCCGAACCAAAAGCCAACAAAGAAAAGAAAATCATTTTTGGACGACATTGATGATATGATTGGAGAGGGTGGGACACTCATGGACTCATTGGATGAAATGATCGAGGAGAACAAAGATAATGACTTCGATGATTACGCCAGGAAACTCAACCGAGCGGAAATCGAAGAAATAGCAGCACTTGTACATTGCGGAGGTGTGACTCATCTTCAGTTCAAGTCGCTCTGCAATATTGTCCACATTGGTATTGCTCTTTGCTTTTGGTCTTTGCTGCTTTCTTTTTGCTTTTGGGTGTATATAAATTCTGCATTGAAAAGCTCTTGCTTATTGAAATAAAAATATACAACCCACAACACCAAGCCAAAAACTATATATCTTACCAAAACCACCATCTGCAGGTCATACCATCTACGGAAAGACGGGCTCGATTATGTTGCAGTTGGCCCAGGTGATTTTCAAGCAGCTTGGAGATGATTTGACTACATTCACGACCGTGCCTAAGTGGTGTGAACGTTACGAGCCATTCCTTGAGGTGGTGTCTCCCAACGTGCTGAAATTCAAACAGTTTGCCAAAATAAAAGTCGAGACACTCGTGCAGATGGACAATCCGGAATTCAAAAGACTTCTCCAGTGTCCGCATGTGAAACATATTTACAGGGCATTCATCGAAGGACATAGTGATTACGTTTTCAGTCAAGCGATCCAAATCAAAGTACAGGCAGTCTGCAACGTGTACCAAAAGACGGAGAAGAATGTTCCTCGGACAGACAAACACTTCCAAAAGGTGTGGATGGAGACGAAGCAGAAGGATTTTGTTTTTTCCAGCTTGTATAGATGTTGCCCAGAGGATCTCCTCATTCCGAATCATATGGAGTTGGCATTGACAGGACAGAAAGTGGGGCTGGAAGAAAAGGCATTGGCAGGTCCTAGATGGGATATTCAGTGTGCACGGGAGAGCTGCATTAAAACATGCAAAGAGAAACTCGGGGACCTCAAACCAACAATGTATAGTTTTCCTGGCTGCTATGTTTTGTCTTTATGGGTTCTATTAATTGCAAGGCCTATACCTGCACCTGCAAGCTGTCGGGCTTGTGCAGTTTTTCGCATGTCATTGCGTTTTCGTTCGTTTCGTTTCTCAAGAAATTGGCCTAGTGTATCTGATTGCGGTTGCTCCAATGTCTCTGCAGTTTTCTGCTGTGATGTCATGTGTCGGATTTCTGCTATGGTGTAAGTGCCTCGCGCTAAGTGTCTATGCCAATTTCTAAACAATAAAACCCAACCCAAAACTCATTTAAAACCCATACTCAAAACTCAATTAAAAACCCACTATCAGCCTTCGAATTGCGCCACTTTGCCGCAAGTACGGGAGTGCTTGTTTGAGAGAAGAGGTGACTGCTATGGAACGAAAGGCAATGAAAATTGTAGAAGAAGAACAGGCAAAGGCTGATAATGTGCATACTACGCTGACAGTTCCAAAGACTTGGATCGAAGGAAACACTGGCATCGACGCTCAATACAAGGCTATGAGTGATTTCATGGAAGGAAAGATGCGAAGGGACACTGCTTTGGAGATTCGAGGCCAGTATCAATCTGTTCGTAAGCTCATGGATGCGCAAATGGACAAAGACGGAATTGCTGAGGAAGGAATGGATGAGCTCCTAAAAAAAATGGAAATCCTTGCAAACAAGTTCGGAGGTATTGATCACACTTTTCATTTTGGACAAAGCTCGATGCTCTGGCTTTTCATTCATTGTTGCCGTTTTCGACTTTTTGAATTTTGCATGTGTGATTTGTCTTTGCTTTTCATGGGTCTGGTGGCAGTGTGATCGCATATTTGCGGCGTGTTGTCATATCGGCAGCCTACTAGCCTTTCCGTTTCATGTTGCAGCTGTTTGAATTTCGAGAAAATATGGCTCGTTCGTGTTCTGAAACGCAGCGGATCTTATTCCAAACAAACCACACCCCGCGAAAAACGACTCAAATCATTTTAACAAAAAATCTCCCACAGGTAACAGGGACAAAGTTGCGCAGTTGGCCGGGAAAATCACGGTTGCCAACCGATCGACGTTTCTCATGACTCAAACGCAATATGCCTTGTGGATCCAGATCAAAAATCAATTGGTGAGCTGAATCACCAAGAAAGCCTCACAGAGTCGGTGCGCTGAGAAAAACGCCGATCTGTGAGCTGGGAAAAAAATTGAGATCAAGAAAACAGTTGGTGAGCTGAAAGTCACTCTTATGCT
>Ga0099797_100015_pt1 | contig 78235 bp, 53 predicted proteins | sample Uncmet_Sort48C_1_FD_89871 | JGI IMG/M metagenome (GOLD analysis project Ga0099797, IMG submission 89871) | Marine eukaryotic communities from CALCOFI LINE 67, Pacific Ocean - C012_Sort48C_1 | ecosystem: Environmental > Aquatic > Marine > Oceanic | place: Pacific Ocean: Monterey Bay | collected...
CTGCCGTGGCTGTTTCTCCCTGTGGACAATGGCTCCGAGTCCCTAATACAGAACTCCCCGTCACCCTCTTCGCAATTATCTCCAGGCTTTCCAAGAAGTTAGCGTTCCGTGTTTTGTTAGCCTGCTTCATGTCCAGAAGGGCATCAAAGATAGAAGAATGATCCAAGATAGAAGAAATACCCAAAGGGTAATGAGCCAAACTTGCGGGATCCTGTGAGTTCCATGCTGTCAGCCAGGCTTTCAGGGTGTTGATTGGACCTTCCTCGATGTTTGGTGATCCTGTAGAAGCTGACAGCAGCACGGCTGCTGCATTTTCGAAAATCGTGAATGGGTCATCGTCTTTTGAAGAGTTTTTTGGTGACTGAAAATGATGATCGTCTTTTGGGGTTGTGTTAGAACACGGATCACACTTTTCCGTCGACTGCAACGATGGGGACCAAACAAATGCCTTTACGAAGTCCATAAATCCAAAATTATCTCGACACAATCGGATACGATTCTTCTCCAATTGCTGCGTTTGCCATTGTACTAAGCCTAAAGTATCTTTCTTATCTTTCTCAGAAGGCTTATTATCACTTTTTTTTATTTCTCCCCCCTTTACAGCACTGATTTGCACAACCCCGCCAAGAGTTATTATCAGTGGAATTACCCAGCAAAAGTGTTTGTTTCTTTCGTTTCTTCTATTCATGTAAAGTCTTGCGTTTTGAGCCAATCTTTCGTTTGGAGCCCGTCTTCTCATTTCTGCTTCTTCTGAGTCTCTCCGTTCTGCTCCTGAGTCTGTGTTCTCATTCTCTCTGCGATTTTCGTGATTTGCACCGTTCTGCGAAATCAACGCATCGATAGTGTCTTCGTTGGTAACCTCTGCTGTGAGGACATTCCTGACTCCATTCTTAGCATGCATATTGTCCTTCATGAAGTTGAACTGATTTGCACCCGGAAACTCTGGGAGAGTCTCTGCGATATTGTTTTCCGGGGTCATCTTTGGGGAATTCGCGGAAGCTTCTCTGAACGTCAAAATCCTGTCAAATCCCGCTGTGGAAAATTCTGTGTTAAATTCTGTATCTGTCAATTATAATGAATTTCAAAGCTACACGGTGAAACTCGAATTTCAATCCATTGATGATATCTTCGAGAATTCGATGGCAATACCAATAATTAGCTGGAAATGGTGATAAAAATCAAATCAGGCTTTTTGGGAAAATATTTTTTTTGGAGAAGACAAACAATAATATATCATTGAAGTTTTGGATATCATTGGATAAAGTTTTATGGAGAAATTTTGGATATTGGATATGAAAGAAGAATCGGCCCCAAGAAAACAACGAGACTTGAACAACGAGACTTCAGAAGAAACAAGGATCGAGAAACACGCTTTGTAACTACTATCTGCATGCCCAACAGAGTTGAACTCTTTGAATTTTGACCCACAATGACATGATTGCTGCCAAAAAGAAAATGCTTGTTACTTTTCGTCGCTTTTACTGCGCAACGCCTTGCAAAAATAAAAAGGATGCCCATGACATTGACTCATGAATCTCTCGATATGTTTATAAAAAAAATTGCTCGACGGTGCTTAATGCTTCTCCATATGTTTGCTTAATACTTGACTTCATGTCTCGCGATGAAGATACGTCTCCATATGTTTCAGTATGTTCATATGTTTCATGCACTTTTGTACAGTTTCATGCACTTTTGATTGAAACATGATGCACTTTTGATTGAAACATGATGCTTAAGCTTTCTCGAATCAGATTCATATGCAGATCCTTCTTTTTTTTCTCGAATCATAATGATTCTGAAGCTCGAATCTTGAAAAAGTCTGCTACAATAGTACTGTATTGACTGAACAGGTCTGCTATAATATAATACTGTATACACTATGACTCCTCACATTGTCACTTTTGCTCTGATTCTTGACCCCGAATCCAGGACACTACCACACTCCCTGCATCGGTGACGCTGCCGCCCGTGCTCACAGATTATATACCAGCACCACCACACTCTTTGCAACTGCTACGCTCTCGCCAATGTCCACATAGACCGCCGCCGCCACATTCCTTACACCGGCTCCGCTGTCGCCCGTGTTCGCATAGACTGCCACCGCCGCACTCTTTGCACTGGGTCCGCTGCCGCCGCATTCTTTGCACCGGCTCCGCCGACGTCCGTGCTCACAAAAACTGCCACCGCCGCAGGATCTCCACTGGCTCCGCCGGCGTCCGTGCTCACATATACTGCCACCGCCGCACTCCTTACACTGCCTCCGCTGCCGTCCGTGTTCGCATATATTTTATTAGACTGCCACCGCCGCACTCTTTGCACTGGGTCCGCTGGCGTCCGTGCTCACTGCACCGCCGCACTTCTTGCACTGGCTCCGCTGCCGCCGCATTCTTTGCACGTGCTCCGCCGACGTCCGTGCTCACAAAAACTGCCACCGCCGCAGGATCTGCACTGGCTCCGCCGGCGTCCGTGCTCACATATACTGCCACCGCCGCACTCCTTACACCGCCTCCGCTGCCGTCCGTGTTCGCATATACTCAATTAGACTGCCACCGCCGCACTCTTTGCACTGGGTCCGCTGGCGTCCGTGCTCACTGCACCGCCGCACTCCTTGCACTGGCTCCGCTGCCGCCGCATTCTTTGCACCGGCTCCGCCGACGTCCGTGCTCACAAAAACTGCCACCGCCGCAGGATCTGCACTGGCTCCGCCGGCGTCCGTGCTCACATATACTGCCACCGCCGCACTCCTTACACTGCCTCCGCTGCCGTCCGTGCTCACATATATTGCTGCCGCCGCAATCTTTGCACAGGGTCCGCTGCCGCCCGTGCTCGCATAGACTGCCGCCGCCGCACTCCTTGCATCGATAACGCTCCCGCCCATGTCCACATAGACCGCCGCCGCCACATTCCTTACACCGGCTCCGCTGCCGCCCGTGTTCGCATAGACTGCCACCACCACACTCCTCACACCGGCTCCGATGCCGCCCATGTTCACATATACCACCACCGCCACACTCTTTGCAGCGACTGCGCTCCCGCCCATGTCCACATAGACCGCCACCGCCACACTCCTTACACCGGCTCCGGTCCCGCCCATGCTCGCATAGACTGCCGCCGCCGCACTCCTTGCACCGGCTCCGCCGACGTCCGTGACCGCAAAAACTGCCACCGCCGCAGGCTCTGCACTGGTTGCGCCGACGTCCGTGCTCACAAAAAATGCCACCGCCACACGGCGTGCACTTGCTACGCTGCTGCCCATGCTCACATGTATTGCCACCGCCGCACTCCTTGCACTGCCTCCGCTGCCGCCCGTGCTCGCATCGACCGCCGCCGCCGCACTCCTTGCATCGATAACGCTCCCGCCCATGTTGACAGAAACCACCACCGCCGCACTCCTTGCATCGGTCGCGCCGTCGCCCATGCTCACACATACGGTGTGCTCTCTTGGTTCGTCCTGAGAGATGGCCTTGTCCTCTCACAATAACAGAGACGGGCAGATTCGCCGCTGAATCGGAAACCTGCTGCGCTGACAGTGACTCATACACCTGGAACTGCGACACAGTCAGGCTCTCACTTGCTGCTTCACACACTGCTTCACACGCCAGACTTTGATCAGGTACCGCCTTCTCTGCTTCTTCCGCCTTCTCTGCTTCTTGCTCCCCCGCTTCCTTCTCCTCACAGATATCAACCGTTGCAGTCGTATTGACATCGTTAGCAAATACACCCACTTCATTGGCATCGCTAACAAATACCGCGCCAATGGAAATACATTGCAACACTATCATAGACATCACTAGACTTATTGGAATCGGAACCCTCCGGCTGGCACTGAGTCTGACACTGCCTTCCGCAGACTCAGAAACTCTTTCCGTTCGGCTTTTTTTTCGGCCTGACATTCTTCCGGCGGTATACAGCATACCACTGGGAAACATCGTTTTTCGACTTAAAACCTCAATCAATGAATGACATTGATACTTACGATTATATACACATTACGATTTACGATACTGATCGAGTACTTGCCTGCCATAGTTAAAGGAGATTCGTCTGGACTTTGCAGCCTTAAACTGGGTTCTTTGAAAAATTAACCCAAAATATTATTACCGCTAGCCTAACGTCTGCCGCGCGTGCAAAACAAAAAAAAAGGAAAATTTAAGATCTCTCTCCGAACCCTTGCGTCGAACTCTTTCACTCTCACAGACTGCGCCGTTTCCGATTGAAGTTTTGGATATTGGATATGAAAGAAGAATCGGCCCCAAAAAGAACAATGAGAAAATTTGGAAGGACCGAAACTTTACACGCTTTTACCTTGCTCTTATCATAATCATACGCCCAACAGAATTCACTTTTTTGAAAACTGTTTCTGCCATTCGAGTGCTTTCTTGAAAACTGTTTTTACTGTCAGCGCATATGATTGCTTCAAAACTATACATCGACTTTCAAAACTATACATCGACTTTACTTTACACAACGGCTGTGATGCCATACGACGACTTTACTATGCATTGCATTGCAAAAAGGAAAAGGCGCTCATGACTCGTGAGATATTGCTTGATATCGCTATGCTTGATAGTATATTGTATGCTTATATGTCTCTATGCTTGATTATATACTGCGAGCTGCGCGGTGCTTAATACTTCTCTACATAATTTTCTGCTTTATGTTTCTCGACATTTCTGCTTTACGTTTCTCGCCTGAAGGTTCGAGATCCGAGATCGTCGATCGAGTTTGTTTTTATCGACCTGTGTATATATGATTCGCGATGTTCATCTGTTTCTTTTTCTGTCATTGAATGACTCACGCTTTCTCGAGTGAAGTTTTTTTCTCGAGTGGACTTTTTCGCTCGAATGAAGTTTTTTTCTCGAATGAAATCTTTACAAAGTCTGCCAATACTGTGTGACCCCTCACATTGTCACTGCTGATGATGTCCTTGCTCTGATTCTTGACTCCGAATCTGAGTCAGACATTACCGCCACCACACTCCTTGCATCGGCTCCGGCGACGCCCATGCTCACAAAAACTGCCGCCGCCGCACTCTTTGCATCTGTGATGCTCCCGCCCATGCTCACATACCCCACCACCGCCACACTCCTTGCATCGACTGCGCCGACGTCCGTGCTCACAGAGACTGCCACCACCGCACCGCTTGCATTGGCTCCGCCGACATCCGTGCTCACATATACCACCACCGCCACACTCTTTGCAACTGCTGCGCTCCCGCCCATGCTCGCATAGACTGCCGCCGCCGCACTCCTTGCACTGGCTGCGCCGTCGTCCATGCTGACATAAACCACCACCGCCGCACTCCTTGCATCGACTGTGCTGCCGCCCATGCTCACAAAAACTGCCGCCGCCGCACTCTTTGCATCTGTGATGCTCCCGCCCATGCTCACATACCCCACCACCGCCACACTCCTTGCATCGACTGCGCCGACGTCCGTGCTCACAGAGACTGCCACCACCGCACCGCTTGCATTGGCTCCGCCGACATCCGTGCTCACATATACCACCACCGCCACACTCTTTGCAACTGCTGCGCTCCCGCCCATGCTCGCATAGACTGCCGCCGCCGCACTCCTTGCACTGGCTGCGCCGTCGTCCATGCTGACATAAACCACCACCGCCGCACTCCTTGCATCGACTGTGCTGCCGCCCATGCTCACATACACCACCACCACCGCACTCCTTGCATTGATGACGCTCCCGCCCATGCTCGCATAGACTACCGCCGTCGCACTCTTTGCACCGGCTCCGCCGGCGTCCGTGCTCACAAACACCGCTACCGCCGCAGTCTTTGCACAGGGTCCGCTGCCGCCCGTGCTCGCATAGACCGCCGCCGCCGCACTCCTTGCATCGATAACGCTCCCGCCCATGCTGACAGAAACCACCACCGCCGCACTCCTTGCATCGGTCGCGCCGTCGCCCATGCTCACATAAACCACCACCGCCGCACTCCTTGCATTGGCTGCGCCGTCGCCCATGCTCACATATACCACCACCGCCGCACTCCTTGCATCGACTGCGCTGACGCCCATGCTCACACCTCCGATATGTTCCTTTGGTTTGGCCTGAGAGACTTGCTGCGCCTGCTGCACCCGAATCGGAGACCTGCTGCGCCTGGGACTGAGACACAATCGCACTGTCATTCACTGCTTCACAAACCACACTTTGATCAGATTCAACTGCCGACTTCCATACTTCCACCTCTGCAGCTTCTGCCTGCTCCACAACTTCTGTCTGCTCCTCAGCTTCCTGCTTCCCACAGATATCAACCGTTGCGCTCGTATTGACATCGTTAGCAGATACACCCACTGCGTTGGCATTGCTAACAAATACAGCGCCGACGGTCGAGATACAATACTGCAACACTGTAATAGACATCACCAGACTTATCGGAATCGGAACCATCACGCTTCGGATAAAAATCTCAATTCGTCCACTGAATGACAATGACGCGAGTCATAGAATGATACTCCTTACTTACCTGCGATATATGATTCAAAATTATGACTGGAGAACTTATAAACTCGCAGAAAGTTTGGAATTACGAGTCAGCTGGAAATCAAGACACTGCTAATGTACAGCTACCGCATGCCAGCAAGGAAAAAGGAAAAGCTTGAATTGATTCCGCTCCCAAACTGCCCACTGCACAGACTACCCTATCAACGATCACGTGACTTATAATGAGTCTGACTCATTAATTCGAGCCTGTGAAGAAACATATTTCGGCCCCAAGAGAACAGCAAATCTTTCGAAGAAACAAAAAAGGAAATGCTTACTACTATTCGCCGACTTTACTGTAAATTTGCTTTGTCGCCATTCGTCGACTTTACGGCGCTTTACCTGGCCCTTAAAAAAAAAAAAGATACCCATGACTCATGAGTCTCTCGATATGTTTTTCAAAAAAATTGCTCGGCGGTACTCAATACTTCTCGACTGAACATCGGCGATTTCATGTCTCGCGATGAAAATACGTTTCCATAATGATATTGCTTCTCGAATGAAAGTTCTTTTTTTTTTAAGTTCGAATCTTGAAAAGTCTGCTAGACTTACACCGTGACTCTTGACATTATTATTGACGATATCCTTGCTATGATTGTCTCTGAACCTCAGACACTACGGTTACCGCCACCGCACTCCTTGCATCGGTGATGCTCCCGCCCGTGCTCGCATAGACCGCCGCCGCCGCACTCCTTGCATCGATGACGCTGCAACCCGTGCTCGCATAGACCGCCGCCGCAGCACTCCTTGCATAGGTCACGACGACGCCCATGCTCGCAGATACCAGCACCGCCACACTCTTTGCAACGGCTACACTCCCGCCCATGTCCACATAGACCGCCACCGCCGCACTCCTTACACCGGCTCCGCCGACGCCCGTGCTCACATATACCACCACCGCCACACTCTTTGCAGCTGCTGCGGTCCCGCCCGTGCTCGCATAGACCACCGCCGCCGCACTCCTTGCATCGATGACGCTGCCGCCCGTGCTCGCATAGACCGCCGCCGCCGCACTCCTTGCATAGGTCACGACGACGCCCATGCTCGCAGATACCAGCACCGCCACACTCTTTGCAACGGCTACGCTCCCGCCCATGTCCACATAGACCGCCACCGCCGCACTCCTTACACCGGCTCCGCCGACGCCCGTGCTCACATATATCGCCGCCGCCGCATTCTTTGCACCGGCTCCGCCGACGTCCGTGCTCACAAAAACTGCCACCACCGCACCGCTTGCATCGGCTTCGCCGACATCCGTGCTCACATATACCACCACCGCCACACTCTTTGCAGCTGCTACGTTGCCGCCTATGCTCGCATATATTGCTGCCGCCGCACTCCTTGCATCTGTCGCGCCGTCGCCCATGCTCACATACACCACCACCGCCACACTCCTTGCATCGACTGCGCTGACGCCCATGCTGACATAAACCACCACCGCCACACTCCTTGCATCGACTGCGCTGACGCCCATGCTCACATACCCCACCACCGCCACACTCCTTGCAGAGACTCCGCTGACGCCCGTGCTCGCAGAAACTGCCACCACCGCACCGCTTGCATTGGCTTCGCCGACATCCGTGCTCACATATACCACCACCGCCACACTCTTTGCAACTACTGCGCTCCCGCCCATGCTCGCATAGACTGCCGCCACCGCACTCCTTGCACTGGCTGCGCCGTCGCCCATGCTGACATAAACCACCACCACCGCACTCCTTACAACGACTGCGCTGCCGCCCATGCTCACATACACCACCACCGCCGCACTCCTTGCATTGATGACGCTCCCGCCCATGCTCGCATAGACTACCGCCGCCGCACTCTTTGCACCGGCTCCGCCGACACCCATGCTCGCAAAAACTGCGGCCGCCACACTCCTTGCATCGACTGCGTTGACGCCCATGCTCACATACCCCACCAGCGCCAAGTATGGAGACACAATACCACACCGTCATTGACATCACCAGACTCATCGGAATCGTAGCCATCACGTTTTTGATAAAGTTTTAATCTCAATTCGTCCACTGAATGATAATGACGCTTAGCTTTAGGATGATACTCCTTACCTGCGATAGTATATGACTCAAAGTTATAATATTAACTGGAAAGCTTAGACATAGACATAGACAGGGGCTCCGGCCAATGCCGAAGGTATTGGGCTGACTCAGAAAATTCGGAATGACAACCCAGATGAAAATCAAGAAACTGCTGTGCTGCTGCATCAATACATACCGGCAACCTGCAAGGAAAAAGAAAAAACCTGAATTATTCTTCCGCTCCCAAACTCCACACTGCACAGACTACCCTCTCAATGATCACTTATAATGAGTCTGGCTGAGATTCGAAGAAATAAAATTCGGCCGCGAGAGAACAGCAAATCTTTCGAAGAAACAAGGATCGAAACTTTACACGCTTTATAACTGCTCCTATCATATGCCAAACAGAGTTCACTTCAGTTTTAAATTTTGAGCTCAATTTTGTCATGTGACGTGACTGCTGCCAAAAAGAAAATACTTGCTACTATTCATCGACTTTACTTTACACAACGGCTCTGTTACCATTCGTCGACTTTACTGTACATTGCGCTGCAAAAAGAAAAAGATACCCATGACTCATGAGATATTGCCTGATATCGCTTGCAATGATATGTATACGCAGCTTGATACTGCTCGGCGGTGCTGAATTATTGCTTCTCCATATTTTTTGTGTTTTATGTTTCTCGGGTGAAGATCCGAGATCCGAGATTGCCCATTGAGTTTAGCTCTAGTCTCTCTCGATATCATGTATTTTCCGCGATTAGTCTACGTTCTGAATTATTGCACGTTCATGCTTTCTCGAATGAAGATCGAATCTTGAAAAGGTCTGCTATTACACTGTGACTCTTCACATTGTTATTGACCAGCATCCCTGGTCTGAATCGACTCTCAGTCTCAGATACTACCGCCACCACACTCCTTGCATCGATGACGCTCCCGCCCATGCTCACAGATACCAGCCCCACGGTCCACACTCCTTGCATCGGTCACGACGACGTCCATGCTCGCAGACACTAGCACCGCCACACTCTTTGCAACTGCTACGCTCCCGCCCATGTCCACATAGACCGACACCGCCACACTCCTTGCACCGGCTCCGCCGACGCCCGTGCTCACATATATCGCCGCCGCCGCACTCTTTGCACCGGCTTCGCCGACGTCCGTGCTCACATATACTGGAACCACCGCACTCCCTGCAATCGCTCCGCCGACGCCCATGTTCACAAAAACTACGGCCGCCGCACTCCTTGCATCGGTTATGCTCCCGCCCATGCTCACATATACTGCGACCGCCGCACTCCTTGCATCGACTGCGCTGACGCCCATGCTCACATAAACCACCACCACCGCACTCCTTGCATCGACTGCGCTGACGCCCATGCTCACATATACTACGGCCGCCGCACTCCTTGCATCGACTGCGCTGCCACCCATGCTCACATAAACCACCACCGCCGCACTCCTTGCATCGACTGCGCTGACGCCCATGCTCACATACACCACCACCGCCACACTCCTTGCAGAGACTCCGCTGACGCCCGTGCTCACATATATTGCCGCCGCCGCACTCCTTGCACATCGTACGTCGACGCCCATGCTCACATACACCACCACCGCCGCACTCCTTGCATCGACTGGGCTGACGCCCATGCTCACACTTCCGATATGTTCTCTTGGTCTGGCCTGAGAGATTGCCTTGCCCTCTCCCGAAGAGAGGCAGACTTGCTGCAGAATCGGAAACCTGCTGCGCTGACTCATACGCCTGCGACTGAGACACAGTCAGACTATTACTTGTTGCGTCACACACTGCTTCACACGCCAGACTTTGATCAGATACCGAATTCCATGCCTCAGATACCAACTTCCATACTTCCACCTCTGCAGCTTCTGCCTGCTCCACAGCGTCTGTCTGCTCTGTAGCTTCTGCCAGTGCCTGCTCCACAGCGTCTGTCTGCTCCGTAGCTTCTGCCAGTGCCTGCTCCACAGCGTCTGTCTGCTCCATAGCTTCTGCCTGCTCCACAGCTTCCCTCTCCCCATAATCATCAACCGTTGCACTCGTATTGACATCGTTAGCAAAGACGCCCACTTCATTGGCATTGCTAACAAATACAGCGCCGACGGTCCAGATACAATACTGCAACGCTGTCATTGACATCACCAGACTCATCGGAATCGGAACCCTCCGGCTGGCACTGACACTGCCTTCCGCAGACTCAGAAACTCTTTCCGTTCGGCTTTTTTTTCGGGCTGACATTCTTCCGACGATATATAGGCTCAACATATGAATGACAATGATGCTTACGATACACATTTAAATTATGATTTACGATACCGATCAAGTACTTGCCTGCCATAATTAAAGGAGATTCGTCTGGACTTTGCAACTGGGTTCTTGGAAAAATTAACTCAAAATATTATTAATATTACCGCTAGCCTAACGTCTGCCGCGCGTGCAAAACAAAATTTAAAACAAGGCAAAAGTCTGATCTCTCTCCGAATCCTTGTGCGGGCCTCTTTCAATCTCACAGACTGAGTTTGAATCTTTAATCTAGAGCTTCAATATTATAACTTTTAACTTTCAACTCGCAGAACAACAACACTCAACATCACACTGGGAACATCCTCATGACATACTAACACTGAGAACATGGCAACACTGACACCATGGAACGGGATTCACTGTTACTGAGACCCTGGAACGGGATTCACTGTTACTTCAGTTTTGCTTTTAGTCTGCCAGACTAAATTTTAATAAAGCTTCGTCTGGTAATCGTGTTGAACTCAATCAATGGCATAAACTCATTGAATGAGTTTATGTATTCAGAGGCTGTATTCATGATATCTGTGTTCTCTTTCAGATTCAGAAATCAGAATAGACATAGACATAGAATAGAATATTATCCGGGGCCAAAATTTTTTTTTTCGACTGTCAGTCATCGGACCTTTTTTCCTGATATCTAAAGTCTAGATAATTAAATTATGATTAATTTCACCAACTAACTTCAGGCTATTATTACTAATCTGCTGCGCCTCCTGCACAACACACCTGAATCATAAATTTTGTCCGCCTGAGTCTTCTTGACGCGGCACGCCCATAACTACATCTCAGAACTGACTCACTTCAAAACTCTCTCAAATTCAGGACACTGGAAAATTGTGAGTATTAATCGGAATACTTATCTTGTCAATGTTATTAACACTTGTCACTTCAATGACAAGGCAACCAAAATGATTCTGGGAGCGTCAAAAATCAGAATCAGGATAGATCATATCAGGATGTCTCATATCGTTTTGTTTTGTCATCATATGATCATGTTTAACTTAGCCCAAATTATTCACTGTTACTTCAGTTATACTTTTTTCGCTTGGTGATCGTGTTGAACTCAATCGATAGGTCATGTCTTTAACTAAATGAATCAATGGACCATCTGTATCTGTATCTGTGTAACTCTAACTTAATCAATGTGACATGGAACTTTCCTTCACGATATCCACGACACTGGTCTTACTTACGTCATACTTACACACTAATGGTTAAATGAATCCGGCACCAAATGAGTCTGGCTAATAATAAAACTTAAGACGCAGCACGACAGTACTCTGTGGAAGCTTAAAGGTCTCTCACAAGAGTTGAGGTTGGCACGAGAATGTGGAAAACTCTCTCATATTGACATTCGTTCTTCCTGATCCTTCTTCATTATTGATTGCTGTCAGTGCTGTCAGATTACTCCCATCTTGCAGATGCTCATTACCATCGTGCGGCTGCTGACTTTCTTTCTGTTCATCTTGTTTTTTCTCTTCGCGCTGGCTTCCATCTTGTTTTTTTTCCTCAAGCTGGTAGACTTTTTCCGCCCCGAGATGGTAGACCTCTTCGGTCTTCACGAGAAAGCGCGCTCCCTCCGCCTTTCTTTTTTCTTCCGATGCCTCCTCTTTAGCCTGCATCACTCTCGCAGTTCCTTCCTCCTCTTTCACCTGCATCGCAGTTCCTTCCTCCTCTTTCACCTGCGTCGCAGTTCCTTCCTCCTCTTTCACCTGCATCACCCTGGTAGCACCTTCCTCCTCTTTCATCTGCATCACCCAGGTAGCACCTTCCTCCTCTTTCATCTGCATCACTCTTGTAGTACGCGCCCTGGTCTGTTCTTCTGTAGCTGAGGCCTCCGATATCTCTGTATCTCCACTCTTCTCTGTATCTCCACTCTTCTCTGTCTCTCCACTCTTCTCTGGATCTCCACTCTTCTCTGCGACAATCTTCATATCGATGTTTTTCTCATCATGATTTTTCTTCACATCATCCATCGAATCGAAATCAGGGGCCGAATTTACTTGGTGACCCCGAGACATAAAAGATAGGCTGCCGCCACCGCATTCCTTGCACCGGCTCCGCTGACGTCCATGCTCGCATAGACCGAACCCACCACACTCCTTGCATATACTACGTCGACGCCCATGCTCGCATACACCTGCACCACCACACTCCTTGCACACGTTGCGCGTCCGCCCATGCTCACATATACTGCTTCCGCCACACTCCTTGCACCGGCTCCGCTGACGCCCATGCTCACAGATACCAGCCCCACCACACTCCTTGCATCGGTCACGACGACGTCCATGCTCGCAGACACTAGCACCGCCACACTCTTTGCAACTGCTACGCTCCCGCCCATGTCCACATAGACCGACGCCACCACACTCCTTGCACCGGCTCCGCTGACGCCCATGCTCGCATAGACCGAACCCACCACACTCCTTGCATATACTACGTCGACGCCCATGCTCGCATACATCTGCACCACCACACTCCTTGCACACGTTGCGCGTCCGCCCATGCTCACATATACTGCTTCCGCCACACTCCTTACATTCATTACGCCGCCGTCCGTGCTCACATAGAGCGCCTCCACCGCACTCCTTGCACAGGTTGCGCCGACGTCCGTGCTCACAAAAATTTCCACCACCGCACAGCCTGCACTGGCTACGCTGCCGCCCATGTTCACATACACTGCTGCCGCCGCAGTCTTTGCACAGGGTCCGCCGGCGTCCATGCTCGCAGAAATTGCCGCTGCTGCACTCCTTGCATCGACTACGCTGACGCCCGTGCTCACAAAAACTGCCACCGCCGCACGGCCTGCACTGGCTACGCTGCCGCCCGTGCTCACATATACTACGCCCGCCGCACTCCTTGCATCGACTGCGCTGACACCCATGCTGACACATATTGCCACCGCCGCACTCCTTGCATCGACTGCGTTGACGCCCATGCTCACATACACCACTACCGCCGCACTCCTTGCATCGACTGCGCTGGCGCCCGTGCTCACATATACTACGTCCGCCGCACTCCTTGCATCGACTGGGCTGACGCCCATGCTGACATAAACCACCACCGCCACACTCCTTGCATCGACTGGGCTGACGCCCATGCTGACATAAACCACCACCGCCACACTCCTTGCATCGACTGGGCTGACGCCCATGCTCACACCTCCGATGTGTTCTTTTGGTTTGGCCTGAGAACCTGCCGCAGCCTTGCCCTCTGAGTCTCACAATGACAGAGACTTGCCCGAAGAGAGGCAGACCTGCTGCTCCTAAATCGGAGACCGAACCGGAGCCCTGCTGCACTGACTCATGCGCCTGGGACTGAGACACAGTCAGACTGTCACTTGTTGCTTCACACACGGTTGCCAGACTTTCAAGCTTCCATGCTTCAGATACCGACTTCCCTGCTTCTTGCTCCGCAGCTTCTGGCTGCTCCCCACAGTTATCAACTCTTGCACTCGCATTGACATCATTAGCAAATACACCCACTGCATTGGCATCATGATCGCTAACAACTACAGCGCCGACGGTCCAGATACAATACTGCAGCACGGTCATTGACATCACTAGACCTTTTGGAATCGGAATCATCCAACGGAAACTGAGTCTGCCCTTCGCAGAATCAGAGACCCTCCCTGTTTTGCTTTCTTTTCGGGCCGACATTCTTCCACCAAATAACATCACGCTTTTGATAAAATTTAAATCTCAACTCTTCAGACTTCCACTAAATGATAATCATTGACACGAATTCAATCATAGAATGATACTCCTCACCTGCGATACGAATCATTATCTGACATAGGATGCCTGCCAATGAAACGACTCAAAATTATGACTAGAAAATTTGTCTTTGATTTTAGTTCTCAGAAAATTCGGAATTTCGGCATGACAACTCAGATGAAAATCAAGAAACTTCTGCTAGGTGCGGCCATACCAACAAGGAAAAACTTAAGAAAAAACTTTTGAATTGATTCCGCTCCCAAACTGGACGCTGAACAGACTACCTTAGCAGTGATCACCTGTAATGAGTCTGACTCATAAGAACATGGGTTTGCTGTTACTTCAATGTTTAGCTTTAATGTGTCTGGTGTTTATCTTGAACAATGTCAGTGTGATGATGGATTTCGGCGACACTTGCGCATAATTGGCTGAACCTGGCCATCGCATATAATTGGGGCCGAAAACTTTAGCTGAACATTCTCACTGCCTACAATGTTTGTTTTGCAATACTTTTTAAATTTTTTCGCAATGAATTATGAAGCTGACACTTGCGAAGAAATACTGTTTGTCAAATTCAAAATTATCTCTGAGCTAGACTTAGCTTAGGGCTAAAAGACGCGCGCACTCGTCCTCACATATTGTCATATACCGCTACCGCCGCACTGCTTGCACTGGATACGCCGGCGTCCGTCTGGACATAATATACCGACACCGCCACACTCCTTGCAATAACTGCGCTGCCGCCCGTGCTCACCAAAACTGCCACCCCCACACCGCTTGCATTGGCTCCGCCGACATCCGTGCTCACACCACCGCCGCAATCTTGCTCCCGCCCGTGTCCACATAATCTATAGACGGCACCGCCGCCGCCACACTCCTCACACCGGACCTCGTCCCGCCCACGCTAGGATAGACTGCCGCCGCCGCACTCTTTGCACCGGCTCCGCCGACGTCCGTGCTCACAAAAACTGCCACCGCCGCACGTCCTGCACTGGCTACGCTGCCGCCCATGCTGACATAAACCACCACCGCCACACTCCTTGCATCGACTGCGCGGACGCCCATGCTGACATAAACCACCACCGCCGCACTCCTTGCATCGACTGCGCTGACGCCCATGCTCACATAAACCACGGCCGCCACACTCCTTGCACTGGCTACGCTGCCGCCCATGCTGACATAAACCACCACCGCCACACTCCTTGCATCGACTGCGCTGACGCCCATGCTGACATAAACCACCACCGCCGCACTCCTTGCATTGACTGCGCTGACGCCCATGCTCACATAAACCACGGCCGCCACACTCCTTGCACAGGATCCGCCGGCGTCCATGTTCACATAAACCACCACCGCCGCACTCCTTGCATTGGTGACGCTCCCGCCCATGCTCGCATAGACTACTGCCGCCGCACTCTTTGCACCGGCTCCGCCGCCGCCCATGTTCACAAAAACTGCGGCCGCCGCACTCCTTGCATCGACTGCGCTCCCGCCCATGCTCACATACCCCACCGCCGCCACACTCCTTGCATCGACTGCGCTGACGCCCGTGCTCACATATATTGCCGCCGCCGCACTCCTTGCATCGACTGCGCTGACGCCCATGCCGACATAAACCACCACCGCCGCACTCCTTGCACCGACTACGCTGACGCCCATGCTCACATAAACCACCGCCGCCACACTGCTTGCAGTCGGAACGCCGGCGCCCATGCTCACATATACTACGGCCGCCGCACTCCTTGCATCGACTGCGCTGCCACCCATGCTCACATAAACCACCACCGCCGCACTCCTTGCATCGACTGCGCTGACGCCCATGCTCACATATACCACGGCCACCACACTGCTTGCAGTCGGACCGCCGGCGCCCATGCTCACATATACTACGGCCGCCGCACTCCTTGCATCGACTGGGCTGACGCCCATGCTCACACCTCCGATGTGTTCTTTTGGTTTGGCGTGAGAACCTACCTTGGCACCCTCTCACAATGACAGAGACCTGCCCGAAGAGAGGCAGACTCGCCGCTGAATCGGAAACCTGCTGCGCTGACTCATGCGCCTGCGACTGAGACACAGTCAGGCTCTCACTTGCTGCTTCACGCACTGCTTCACACACCAGACTTTGACCAGATACCGCCTTCCATACTTCTTCCTCCGCAGCTTCCTGTTTCCCACAGATATCAACTGTTGCAATCGTGTTGACATCGTTAGCAAATACGCCCACTGCATTGGCATTGCTAACGAATACCGCGTCAATGGAAATACAACGCAACACTGTTAATATGAACGCTGATATTGCAAAACCCTTGCTGAAACTGAGTCTGACGCTGTCTTTCGCAGACTCAGAGACCCTTTCCGTTCGGTTTTTTTTTCGGGCTGACATTCTTCCGACGATATACAGGCTCAACATATGAATGACAATGATGCTTACGATACACACTTACGATACTGATAGAATACTTGCCTGCCATTAAATGCAACTTCTTGGAAACTTGGATGAACTTCTTGGAAAATTCAAAATTACCGCTAACATCTGCCGCGCGTGCAAAACAAAAACCACGGAAAAAGTCTGATCTCTCTCCGAGCCCTTGCGTCAAACTCTTTCAATCTCACAGACTGCTTCGCTTGCGATTGAAGTTTTGGCCTTTGGATATGAGAGAAGAGTCGGCCCCAAGAGAACAACGAACAACGAGGAAATTTGGAAGAAACAAGGATCGACACTTTACATGCTTTTTAGCTTGCTCTCATCATAATCATATGTCCAACAGAATTCACTCTTTTTAAATACTATCTGAATGCCCAACAGAATTCACTTTTTTGAAAACTGTTACTGCCGTTTGAGTGCTTTCTTGAAAACTCTTTTTACTGTCAATGCATATGATTGCTTCAAAACTATTATAGTTTTGCTTTACTTTACTTTACATAGCTGTGACGCTGTGTTACCATTCGTCGACTTCTAATACTGAGCAGCTGCATTGCATTGCAAAAAGGAAAAGGCCCTCATGACTCATGAGATATTGCTTGATATCGCTATGCTTGATAGTATAGTGTATGCTTATATGTCTCTATGCTCGATTATATATTGCGAACTGCGCGGTGCTTAATAGTTCTCTACATTTCTGCTTTGTGTGGTTCAAGTTTTATGTTTCACAGTTTCTCGACTGAAGATTCGAGATCCGAGATCTGAGTTTATTATTATCGACAGATATCATATATGATTCGCGAAATTCACCTACTCCTGCACAATGATTCATGCTTAAGTTTCTCGAATCGTATGAAGATCTTTTTTTTTTTCTCGAATGAAGATCGAATGTTGAAAAAGTCTGCTATAGTAGTACACTGTGACCCCTCACATTGTCACTGATGATGATGTTCTTGCTCTGATTGACTCTCAATCTCAGATACTACCGCCACCGCACTCCTTGCATCTATGACACTGCCGCCCGTGCTCACAGATACCAACCTCGGGCCCACCGCACTCCTTGCATCGAGTGCGCTGACGCCCGTGCTCGCATAGACCGCCGCAGCCGCACTCCTTGCATCGGTGACGCTCCCGCCCATGCTCAGATACCAGACCCACCACACTCCTTGCATCGGTCACGCTCCCGCCCATGCTCACAGATACCCGCCCTACGATCCACACCCCTTGCATCGGTGACGCTCTCGCCCATGCTAGCATAGACTGCCGCTGCCGCACTCCTTGCACTGGCTGCGCCGTCGCCCATGCTGACATAAACCACCACCGCCACACTCTTTGCAACGGCTAAGTACGCTCCCGCCCATGTCCACATAGACCGCCACCGCCGCACTGCTTGCATTGATGACGCTCCCGCCCATGCTCGCATAGACTACCGCCGCCGCACTCTTTGCACCGGCTCCGGCGACGCCCATGCTCACAAAAATTTTAACTGCCGCCGCCGCACTCCTTGCATCTGTGATACTCCCGCCCATGCTCACATATACCACCACCTCCACACTCCTTGCAATAACTGCGCTGGCGCCCGTGCTCACAAAAACTGCCACCACCGCCACACTCTTTGCAGCGGCTACGCTCCCGCCCATGTCCACATAGACCGCCACCGCCACACTCCTTACACCGGCTCCGGTCCCGCCCATGCTCGCATAGACTGCCGCCGCCACACTCCTTGCACCGGCTCCGCCGACGTCCGTGCTCGCAAAAACTGCCACCGCCGCAGGCTCTGCACTGGTTGCGCCGACGTCCGTGCTCACAAAAATTGCCACCGCCGCACGGCCTGCACTGGCTACAAGGCCGCCCATGCTCACATATATTGCTGCCGCCGCAGTCTTTGCACAGGATCCGCTGCCGCCCGTGCTTGTATAGACCGCCGCAGCCGCACTCCTTGCATCGATAACGCTCCCGCCCATGCTGACATAAACCACCACCGCCACACTCCTTGCATCGACTGCGCTGACGCCCATGCTCGCATAGACTGCCGCCGCCGCACATCTTGCATTGGCTGCGCCGCCGCCCATGCTGACATAAACCACCACCGCCACACTCCTTGCATCGACTGCGCTGGCGCCCATGCTCACATAAACCACCACCGCCGCACTCCTTGCATTGGCTGCGCTGTCGCCCATGCTCACATATACCACCACCGCCGCACATCTTGCATTGGCTGCGTCGTCGCCCATGCTGACATAAACCACCACCGCCACACTCCTTACACCGGCTCCGGTCCCGCCCATGCTCGCATAGACTGCCGCCGCGACACTCCTTGCACCGGCTCCGCCGACGTCCGTGCTCGCAAAAACTGCCACCGCCGCAGGCTCTGCACTGGTTGCGCCGACGTCCGTGCTCACAAAAATTGCCACCGCCGCACGGCCTGCACTGGCTACGCTGCCGCCCGTGCTCACATATATTGCTGCCGCCGCAGTCTTTGCACAGGGTCCGCTGCCGCCCATGCTGACATAAACCACCACCGCCGCACTCTTTGCATCGACTGCGCTGCCGCCCGTGCTCACACCTCCGATATGTCAGACTTTTGGTTCGGCCTGACAACCTGCCTTTGCCAGCTTCTGTCTGCTCCGCAGCTTCTGTCTGCTCCCCAGCTTCTGTCTGCTCCGCACCTTTCTGCTCCCCAACTTCCTGCTTCCCACAGTTATCAAGTCTTGGGCTCGTATTGACATCGTTAGAAAATACCCCTACAACGCCAATTATGGAGATACAATGCAACACTGTCAATGTCATCACCAGACTTATTGGAATCGGAGCCATCACGCTTTGGATAAGAATCTCCATTCGTCCACTAAATGATAACGACGCGAATCATAGAATGATATTCCTCACCTACGATACGAATCATAGAATGCCTGCCATATGAATCGATTCAAAATTCTGACTGGAAAATTTGTCTTTGATTTTAGTTCTCAGAAAATTCGGAATTTCGGAATGACAACCCAGATGAAAATCAAGAAACTACTGCTGCATGCCAGGAAGGAAAAAGAAAAAGCTTGAAATTATTACTGTTCCGCTCCCAACGGGGTTACAAGTAACGTTACAACAGAGACTGCACGATCAATGATTATGATCGCGTATAATAAGTCGCAGAGTCGCATGATGATAACATATCACTCAGACCTGATTCGATTCGAATCGAAGAAATATTGGGCGGAAATTTCAAAAGAAAGAGCCTGAATCTTCCGCGCTCTGTGAGAACATAGAGTCTGAACATGGCAACACTTAGAACAGGGGTCTAACTTTACTGTTACTTCAATAATTATACTGTTCAGCTTGAATCTGTCTGGTGTTTACCTTGAATAATGTCAATGCGATGACGATGGATTTCTTTGCAATATCGGCGACAAGTCTTGCCCATGATTGGCTGAGACATCGCATATGATTGTCGCCTATCACAGTTACCCAACGACGACTAAATCTTAAGTTCACATATGATTCAATGTCGCGCGGACTGACAATGCTTTTTTCAAATTTTTTGCAGTGATCATATGGCTTTTTTCGCATTGACGCTGACACTTGTGACGATTCACGAAATACTGTTTGTCAAACTCAAAATTATCCCCATTGAGGTAGACTTATGATAAGTCTCATCTTAGGGCTGAAAGGTGCAGCACGATAAGATTTGAGCTTGGACTTAAATTAGCTGTTTCAGCACGATACTGCTGAACACTCTCACACAAGATTTGAGTTTGAACTTACACTCGCTGTTTCTGTGCCTATGGACGGAGAATTTAACACCTCCGTCGGCGGACGCTCGTCCGACTCTTCCTTTAGATTTTTATCGCGGCACTGCTTGCACTGGATGCGCCGACACCCGTGCTCACATATACCACCACCGCCGCACTCCTTGCAATAACTGCGCTGGCGCCCGTGCTCACAAAAACTGCCACCACCACACCGCTTGCAGTCGCTCCGCCGACACCCGTGCTCACATATAGCACCACCACCGCACTCCTTGCAATGACTGCGCTGGCGGCCGTGCTCACAAAAACTGCCGCCACCGCACCGCTTGCATAGGCTCCGCCGACGCCCGTGCTCACATATACCACCACCGCCGCACTCTTTGCAACGGCTACGTTCCCGCCCATGTTCACATAGACCGCCGCCGCCACACTCCTTACACCGGCTCCGCTCCCGGCCATGCTCGCATAGACTGCCGCCGCCACACTCTTTACACCGGCTCCGCCGACGTCCGTGCTCGCAAAAACTGCCCCCGCCGCAGGATCTGCACTGGCTCCGTCGGCGTCCGTGCTCACATATACTGCCACCACCGCACTCCTTGCACTGCCGCCGCTGCCGTCCGTGCTCACATACACTGCCACCGCCGCACTCCCTGCACCCGCTGCGCTGCCGTCCATGTTCGCATAGACTGCCGCCACCGCAATCCTTGCACCTATCCCGCCGACATCCATGCTCACATAAACCGCCGCCGCCACACTCCTGACACAGGGTCCGCTGCCGTCCGTGTTCACAAAAGCTGCCACCGCCGCACGACCTGCACTCCCTCCGCCGACGTCCGTGCTCACATATGCTGCCACCGCGGCACTCCCTGCAATCGGTCCACTGCCGTCCATGGTCGCACTTGCTTATAGCACGTTTCGACTCGGTTTTGGTTTCCGAATTCACGGCCCCCTTTTTTCGAATCTGCCGCAACACAAGACTCGGATCTGCTGCTGCTTCAGAGACCTGCTGAGGAGACATAATCCCACTCAAATCAGCTCCAGACGAAGTCATATTGTGCAGCTCCAGACTCAGAGTGTCACTTTGGATTTCTGAGTCTGCTTGAAATACGGCCTCGGGCATAATTATACCCCTCACGCAACCTTCCTGCTCTGGCATTGAGGGAATCGGCACTCCCGACACAATCACGCCCATAATGACACAACACATCAATAATATGCAACTGCTCCATCTGATCCTAACCGAGAGTTTCTGAATCTCCAAGACACGGTCACCGTCGAGCATTTGCCTCGATATATTATGCGACATAATATATCGAGTCAAATGCATGACGCAAATTATTATTATTCCCCAGAGTCACAATACTCTTATCCAAGATATAACAACGATGAAGCTGAGCCCTACAATAAAGGCTATACTATAACCTCGGCACTGGAATGGACTTATGTTTGACATTGCTGTCACGTTAATAACACGGCTATTATCAGCTCAGCTTCATGAAATAAGCCTGTCGCTTGCTTTCAAATTGAAAAAACACTTTGAAACTTATGACTGGCGATCAAATCTGATACCATGAAAAATGACTATGATACCGCCTACCATCGATCATATGGGGAATTTACATCGAAACTCGCAGAAAGATGGAAAAAAGAAATCGCCCGAACTGCAATGCTGCCAATACACATACGAACAGAACTCTCTCCGAAAAGAAATGCCAAAATCTGGAAAATATTATATGGTCTCCAACCATCGCATGATTATGGGTCTGAATCTGATACAAATTTGACAACACATACCATCGCAACCCGGGCCCCACAAAATGCTTACCAATCCGCAAAAAAAGACGATTACAAAAAGTCCAAAAAGACGTCTGCAACACGCGATATTCCGCATTCCTATTGTTGACATATGATTCGTGCTTCGGCACGTTATTCCGCCTTCCTCCTACATGTATTGATCATGGGTTACTGAGTTTTATTATGCATGATATTGATCATTTGGATGTATGATGTTGACACTTGCGCCGCACTTCTATGCTGACACTTGCGCCGCACTTCTATGTTGACACTTGCGCCGCACTTCTATGCTGACACTTGCGCCGCACTTCTATGCTGACACTTGCGCCGTACTTCTATGCTGACACTTATGCCACAGTCTGGCGATCTATGAACAAGTCGGCATTTGATATCTATTTTTTTTTGCGCGCTGTGCTCCTGCGGCACGTGACCACGGAATTGAATTTCGTAAATCTGTCGTATGCCTTAACACTAATAGTATGCTCTCACGCGTATGATGTGACTGCAGGCCGTGAGATGATAGGAGAATCGTACAACTCCTCAAATCGCAGTGGTGGTAGACACGACAATATTATACACTCTCGCAAAAGACTTTTTTTGTTGTTGCCCGGTAAGGAGTCGGACTATAATTAAATCTCTTGAGACCTCGGGCCTGGTTTTCTCTGATGTGCTATAGTTTGTATATCAATGATCATCATGATCGATACTGTACGTGTGGGGCCACTTCGAATCTTGACTTCAACTTTCCGCGAGCAGCCCGCTGCTACATTTAATCCTGAATCACTGACACTTGGCCGCATTTAAGCTACGTATCAGATTCCGGAAATGACAAATCACTGGGCCACAACAGAAACACAATCCTTACATCGGTCGCGACGACGTCCATGCTCGCAGATACCAACACCACCACACTCTTTGCAACTGCTACGCTCCCGCCCATGTCCACATAGACCGCCACCGCCACATTCCTTACACCGGCTCCGCTGCCGCCCGTGCTCGCATAGACTGCCACCACCGCACTCCTTACACCGGTCCCGCTGCCGCCCGTGTTCACAGATACTGCCACCGCCGCACTCTTTGCACTGGGTCCGCTGGCGTCCGTGCTCACAGATACTGCCACCACCGCACTCTTTGCACAGGGTCCGCTGGCGTCCGTGCTCACAGATACTGCCACCACCGCATGCTTTGCACTGGGTCCACTGGCGTCCGTGCTCACATACACTGGAGCCACCACACTCCTTGCACTTGCTCCGCCGGCGTCCGTGCTCACATATATCGCCGCCGCCGCACTCCTTGCACTGGCTCCGCTGCCGCCCGTGCTCACAGATACTGCCACCGCCACACTCCTTACACCGGCTCCGCCGACGTCCGTGCTCACAAAAACTGCTACCGCCGCACTCCTTGCACTGGCACCGCCAACGTCCGTGCTCACATAGACTGCCACCGCCGCACTCTTTGCACCGGTTCCGCTGCCGCCCATGCTCACAGATACTGCCACCGCCGCACTCTTTGCACCGGTTCCGCCGGCGTCCGTGCTCCCATACACCGGAACCACCACACTCCTTGCACTGGCTCCGCTGCCGCCCGTGCTCACATAGACTGCCACCGCCGCACTCTTTGCACCGGTTCCGCCGGCGTCCATGCTCACATAGACTGCTACCGCCGCACTCCTTGCACTGGCTCCGCCGCCGCCCGTGCTCACAGATACTGCCACCGCCGCACTCCTTACACCGGCTCCGCCGACGTCCGTGCTCACATACACCGGAACCACCACACTCCTTGCACTGGTCCCGCTGCCGACCGTGCTCACATAGACTGCCACCGCCGCACTCTTTGCACCGGTTCCGTCGGCGTCCATGCTCACATATACTGGAGCCACCACACTGCTTACACTGGAAGCGCCGGCGTCCATGCTCACATATATCACCACCGCCACACTCCTTGCATCGACTGCGCAACCATCCATGTTCGCACCTACCAGTCTCTTTCGACTTTGCGCCGAGGCTACTACTACTCGTGGTGCTACTTTTCGTAGTGCTACTACCACTCTTTACCCTCACAGAGGACTCCTTTCCTCGAGTGTTTGTGACAGACACTGCTTCACAAGTCTTGAGACTTTCAGAAGTCTTGAAACCAAATAATGTTGCTTCAGATGATTCTTCAGAGTCTGCCACCAGACTTCTGAGTTCAGCCGGCTTTTTTCCGCCTGTTTCAGATGACGCCAGACTTCTTCCGCCTGTTTCAGATGACACCATTAAATTTACAGTAACTCCCATCGGCAACACTTCGTTATCAGCAACACCCATCATCACGTCGACACCAATGACGCAAACTACTGTTCCTTGCGTCCATAATATCCCCAAATGAAAATGCGCCAATGATAATCTGATGAGTGGCTCTCTCAATGTCAAACCACTGAACATCATGACTTTTTGTCAGATCTGATTCTGATCTGATTCTGTCAATTCGGATCTTCTGGAAATCGAAACGATTTTTACTGAAGATAGTAACAATTAAACATGAAACGTGATAAGTATGTTAGATATGTTGAGGCTAGCGAACCTGAACCAAATCTAGATAATCAATCATAAAGCGTGATAACGAGTCTTAAGACTTGTATGGACTTATATATATCGTATTATTATAAGTACCTGGCCTGGCAATTATGATTTTTTTCGAGAAATTTTCGAGTTCGGAATTCTTGTCAGAAAGGAGTCAACTTCTCAGAAATTTTTGGTCGAAACTTAGCCATTTTTTTTTTTGCACAAAGAAAAAAAACAAAAATCGCTGCTCCCCACCCACTTTGAACCGCAACGACAACATCGACTGTCAGCAATTGAATCCGAATCAAATTGCTGGAAGACACGCAATTTCCGCTCGAAGACTGCACGAACCACCCTCTCAAATTCAGACAATTGAATTCAAAAAAAAGTGCACTCAAAAAACGATAGCGCCATAGCTTTCGAGCCAACACCAAAAGAAAGAACAACGATACGAACCATGGGAGACTGCCACAATGAAGAAGACACAAAGGGAGACTGTTGCGCAACTGTCACAATGAAGACATACTGTATGTGTTGGTTTGTTTCAGGAAAATCAAATGACTCACATTACTCAGCCAAGCCAAGGATTACTATCCCGCAAGCAGCTTTGCAATCGTGGTTTTCTTTTTCTTCTTGACTCTGCCACTGCCACACTCTTTAATGATATCACCTGTAAACATCATGAAGTTTACAATCGCCGTGACCTTTTAAATGTTTATCATATAACATCCAGGACCGATGCATTGTCCCGATCAGTCATCTTAAATTATTCATCATGCAGGTCACTACGTCGCGATCGTTCGTTCGTGGAGTCACTGTGTCGCGATCGTTCGTTCGTGGAATCACTACTGTCATCGCGGAAACTGCTCAATAATATTGGAATACAAATTGCTGTAGATTATACCGGATGCGTTTTGCTTCCGTTCATGTTTTTTTATTTCTTATATGATATCGTATAATATGCACATTCGTGTTTAGCTTTAATTCGAATCATGGCTACTGTACTGTTATCATGCTCTTGACGCGCGATTGTGGCACTCACGCAGGTTTTCTTCGCATTGATTCAGCTGGCATTGATGACAAATTACGAGTATATACACCGGATACGAATTGCGCAACGCTGACAATTAGCATCATAATCATGTGTGGAGATTCTGATTGCGCATGAGATTAATTTCTGAAATCAAATCTCAGCGGCAGAGGCTAGCCGCACTCCTCACATCGTTGCGCATGAGATTCCAAATCTCAGCGGCAGAGGCTAGCCGCACTCCTCACATCGTTCACGACGACGTCCATGCTTACATAATCCACCGCCGCCGCAGTCCTTGCAGATGCTGCGTCGACACCCATGCTCACAGAAACTGCCACCGCCGCACTCCTTGCACCGGGTTCGCCGTCGTCCATGCTCACAAAAGCTGCCGCCGCCGCACAGCTTGCACTTGCTTCGAGCTCGTCCATGCTCACATATGCTCCCGCCGCCGCACTCCTTACATTGAGACCGACCCCGCCCATGTTTACATAGACCGCCGCCACCACACTCCTCACATAGATGGCGCCGGCGTCCGTGCTCGCATACACCACTTCCGCCGCACTCCTTGCACTGGCTGCGCCATCGCCCATGCTCACATATACTGCCGCCGCCGCACTCTTTGCACTCGCTGCGCCGCCGTCCATGCTCACAGATAGAACCACCACCGCACTCCTTGCAATGGCTGCGTATCCGTCCGTGCACACACAGACTGCCGCCGCCGCAATCCTTACACCTACCCCTCTGCCGCCCATGCTCACAGATACTCGAGCCTTTGCAATCCTTGCAAAAAGCCCGCTGTCGCCCATGTTTGCATAGACTACCGCCGCCGCACTCCTTGCAGACGGTGCGTCGACGCCCATGTTCACATATGCCGCCGCCGCCGCACTCTTTGCAGGAGCTCCGTTCCCGTCCATGCTCACACAGCCTGGCAGTGCCTTTGCCGCAATCCTTGCACCTACTTCGAATACGATTATGCTCGCAGATACTCGAGCCACCGCACTCCTTGCAACGACTCCGCTGCCGCCCATGTTTGCATAGACTACCACCGCCGCACTCCTTGCAGACGGTGCGTCGACGCCCATGTTCACATCTTCCCGGCTGTCCAGTCGACAATGGAGCTGTTGCTATTGTTGTTTGCATCGCCAGTGTCACTGACACCCCTGCAATCATTATCATAATGGAAAAACTCCAATACATCGCCACCGTCAGCACCAATATGGGGAAGAGATTGCTGAATTTGAGCTTTTCTGTCTTCATTTTTTTTTGAGCTCGATACAGAAACAATTATACAGAAACTACATTGACATCGTCAGAGAAGAATACTTTTTTTTCTTTTTTCTCACGATACAGCTGCGCCTTAGGCCTATGCTTTTTACATGTCGCAGATTCAATCAATATATAGTAACAGCAACGACTATGCTATAAGTTATAGCAATGATGTCGCAGAAATTTGAATCAATGCATGTATGGTGAAATTATAATTATTACCTGTGTCAATACTATGCTCTACGTTTCGTCGATGTGATCATGATTCTTGCTGCCTGGCATTACGATGTACATAAAAAAAAGCCCTTGCGATGTACACTTATACCTGGAATTGATTTTGTTGCTGAGTCAGATTTTTTTATTTTTGTGAAAAAAAAGACTTCTTAGACGACCAATTTGCGACCGAAAATACAAATACGAAAATGAATTCAGAACACGCTTCCGAAAGAGAGAAACCTTCGTACACATGCCGCAAAATCAGAAAAAAGTCGAACAATGATTTGACTTGATAACGCCTCGAGAATAACTACTAACTTCCATAGGAATAGTCACCTTCTACTCGTAACGCAATGCAAACAATTTCGCAATGAGTCACAAGTAACTTATGCCATGATCTGATTGAACCTCGTACCACCATTGTTTTCTGCAATTGAAGTTCTGGACTTTGCGTCCACTGCTTCCACTGCTTTTTTCTATCGACATGCTTCTTGGGAAGCTTAGGTGTTTATCGTCACAGCAAATTGAAGCTCCATGACAACAAAATTTTTAGACGTGGCAAGTCAGGGCTTCTTGGCAGCCCAGACCACGGCGTTGATGATACTACGGCCAATACTAATAGAATATGGCTTTTTTTTTGAATCAGATCTGGACTCCAGATTCCCGGCTCAGAGAGCATTTTTTTCTTGCACCCTGCGGCTCTGAAAACGCCGAACATTACTGACATGGTTTTCACGGATTGATATCGCGACCACTTAATGACTCTCGACATCACATGGTGATCACTGATTGGTATGGTGATCGCGGATTGATATCGTGATCACTGGATCTTGATATGATGGCCACGGATTGGCACTTATGGTAGTCGTGGACTGATATGCCACTATGGTGCTTACTGATTGACATGGTGATAACTGAGTCTTGACATGGTTATATCCCCTCCCGGACTCGAACCCAGGTCGTCCAATATAGAGACCGGGGCTATTCCCGAAAGCCTACTGGTGCTGGGTGCCAATGTCGTCACTGTGAGATATGTCTCACCATTTTCACAAACAGGCTGACTCTCCATGAGAAAAAATCCCATCCAACTGCTTCTTTTACTCGCGTATATCGCGTTTTTCTCTATGATGAGGCCCGGGACGAAGGCCCGATGGCGTACAATGCATCACGCTGTTTCTGACACTGTTTCACCTCACTGTCACATAGCAGAAATCACGTTAATAAACATTCAAGTGTATTTTGCATTTCTCTCGATGATACACATTGGCGTTTTCCAGCATGTTATACACCTCATCGCTCAAACCCAACATCCACGTTTTATGGCCGTTGTTATCGAGCAACTGATTCCGAATCAGATTCGCATCGTTTACTTTCTTATTCTCCGTGTTATGAAGTCCTAATCTCTTTCCAAATTCCTTTCCAAATTTCCCCTCACCAAATTGCAGCAGTCCAAAACAGGAACACGATGCACAGCCTTCCTCTATCGAGTCTATGGGTCCAGTACTACTTCCATCTCCGCCGGTGGCACAATTACTAAGTTTGATACTCCTATTATTCACTTCACGGATTTCGTGGGCTCTCGTTAATAAGGGAGTAATCAGTGCTGTTAGGGTTTCGACTTTTGGGGTGTTTTTCACTTGTGTTTCGCCTTTTGGACTATTTTCCACCTGTGGAAACCATTCTTCAAAATACTGTCCGGATTGAAAACATTCAGGTAACAACTTTTCTTGTTGCTTCGACTCTTCACCCATAGCAGCCGACTCTTCATCCATAGAAACCATCTCCCCCGCGAAATCGAGAATCAAATCTAAGCAAACTGTTACTGTCATAGTTGGAATACTATCAGTCATGTTATCATTCAGAATCTGACTTTCATTACTCGGCAGATTAAAAAGTTTGCAGCTGGCTCTGTATATTTGATCCTGCAAAATAGTACTAGGAGCACCGAAATACGGATGCCACTGTCTCCCCTCTTTTTTCACTCTTTCACCAACCAAACGCAATAGCGGTAACAAATCTTGTACCACGCTAAAACTTTCGACTTTGTAGTTCAAAACTCCTGATTCTCTCGCCCTTTTCTTCTCCACCTTAATCTGATCTCGAATCCTATCGAGATCGCGATTGAAGTTAGTTTGTTGGTTTTGTAGCTGTAATTTTTGTTGCTCGGTGAGGAGGTTGTCTGGGTGCGTTTGACCCAGCTCAGCGATCTGTTTTATGAAAGGAATGCTCTCTACGTTCATCTCGCTCATGGTTTTCTTAGATTTTTCCACATGAACAAAGAAACTGGATACCAGTTGACTCAGATAGAGTTCCACCTCTTCAGAGTTCTTTTTTCTCAGCTTGTCGATATCGATGCTGGGCATGGGCCAGTCTTCGATTTGGCTTTGAGGATTTCGCTTTTCTATCTCATTTGTCATTGAGGACTGGTTCAGGTCGTTCGTGAGATTGGTTTGGCCTTCTTGTCCTCCCCCCGAAGATTGTTTTGCGTCCTTCTCCGATTGCTGTTCTTCCTCCTCTTCGGGCACTAGATTTGCAAAAGTCCCGGTTTTCCATTTTGTTGACAAGTTGCCATCTTTCGTTTTTTCTTCCGGCTGACGCGCGACCTGAAAATCCTTTGCGACATTCTGGAGGTATTTGCCAACCCCCGCAAAGTTTCCTTCCTTGGCCATGGCTTCGATACCTTCTACATCGATTTTTCGAAATTGCATGGGCTTAGCTTCACCTGTAAGTTTACAGGTGTCGGCTGTTGAATCTTTGTCGCCTTTTTCAGTTCGAGAACTGTTTTTGTCACCAGTTCGAGAAGAACTATTGTCACCAGCTCGAGAAGAACTGTCTTCATCACAAGTTAAAAGCTCTTTTGAAATCGATCGTCGCTTGGAAGGCTCCTTATTGGCATTGTCATTATTGGCTTTTTTTGCGACTTGACGGAGATACTCTGCGATTTCCGTTTCATTCATGTTGTTTACTGCGTTCCAGTCAATATCTAGTGGTTTCCTTTCTGGCTCTTGGGATGATCCTTGTGAGTCTCCCGATTGTTTTTTTTTATCCTTTTTATCCCCAGCACAAACATCTGCGAAGAATTCGCCAAAGCTTCTGTTGTCTGAATCTTTTGACTCATTATTCCTTGTGTCTTTTTCTTCTTTCTCATTATCCGTCTTAGTACCTGATGCAACTTCTTCTTTCATCTGTGCCAGCTCTTCTCTCAACAGTGCTCCTTCTGCATAAGGATTTCGCCCGGAGATTTTGATTTCTTCTGCGCGAATATTGTCATTAATCGCTACTGGTCGCGAGCGAGGGTCACGACTAGGCTTACCCGATTGAAATTCGGGACCATGACTCACATAATCCACAACATCTGAAATGGTGGTGTAAAGACTCAACATCAGCGGTAGTAACTGAGTTTTGAAGTAGTCGTCTTTTTCGACCGCTTTTAGATCTGTGAAGAAGATGGGTTCTGACTTCTGTTCTGGATCGGCAAAACTCCTCAACTCATCTTCATGATATTTCAAAGCAAAGTATAAATCTGCATAATGGGCTTCTGTGTTTTTTTGACCTATCTTATTTGTAGATGAGCCTCTTGGAGTTTGCAGAGATAATAGAAGATGCTCGCGAAACGCCGTGCCAAATCTCTCGCGTATAAGCGCGGCTATTAACATACTGTCGAGAATTTGCCTTCTGTGTTGGTCTTTCTGATTCTCAGAATTCATCGACCCCCCGCTATGATTATCCTGCAAGTCATCCAACTCCATCTGAGTGAACTTAATATGCGCTCGCCTGATAATAGCTTTTTCGAGCTCTTGTCCTGCTTTTGATTCTCCTATTGTTGCCGGTTGTCCGTCAGAGGAGCCTGCTGCTTGTCCGTCAGAGGAACTTGCTGCTTGTCCGCGAGAGGAGCTTCCCGCCATTCCATCACTAGATGAAGAACTTCCTTCCCTTCCTCCATCCCCTCCACAAGAGGAAGAATTCAAATTCCCTATCTTCCCCAGCAATTCCCTTTCCATCTTTCGTTTTTCCAGCGCACGTTTCGCATTATTTTTATCCATGTCGCTGCAAGAAAGTTGTGGACAGCACTTTGCGACTTCGGCTTCGTCAACATTCCCATTTTCATCAGTACACGTTTTCTCTACTCGTGCTTTTAACGCATACGGGCGCAATTTACCGTCTTTTTTTCCCTGTTTTTCCCACTCCTCATCCAACTTCTCCATGTGTTTTTCCTTTTCATCTGTCTTCTGCCACTCCCCGATTGCGTCAGTAATTTTCAAGATAGCGTCGCCGGAGAACGAAATGAGGTCGATTAGGTGCTGTAGGTGACTTTCTGAAAATGTTTCTGAACGAGTTGCGGTTGAACGAGCTGCGGTAGAATGATACTCATGATATTCATCCACAGCATACTCGAACAATTTTTTGAAGAAGTTTCGAAGTTTTTTCAGGTCGGAGATATCAAATAAAGCACTTCTGATTCTTCCATTCCTCGAATAATTCTTTGAGTGTGATGTTTTCGTCCCTCCGAAATTCCCTGGTTTCGGATGAGTTACAGTTGGAACAGTTCTAGCGGGAGGACCAGTAGTGGGACCGCGAAGTATAGTCTGAAATGAGTTTGACCGCGAAATCGCTTTGATGCTATTATTGATGCCCTTATTAATACCACCAAACAAATCCACTTTACTGCCCGAACGTTTAGGTCGTGTGCTCTTTTTAGCCTGTACATCTAAATTCTGAGTGGCGTTTTCCAGCTGTTTTGTTATGGAAGCCATTCTTTCTCGCGCTTGCTGGAGTTTGGACATTGGAGCGGCGTATTCTGGGGCTACGGGCATGTTAGTTAGATCATTACTCGAAGTTCCAAGACTGCTGGAGCTTGAAACAAAACCTTTGCCCAAAAGACCCTGTTTGTCAGATTCTTTCTGAGGTGGATAGATATCGCTCAATTGAGAAAGCGACTGGGTAGAACTTGATGGTGTGGTTAAGGGCTTTGTCGCATACTGAGCATGTAGTATGTTCGCTGGTGTGGTTAGCACTATGTTAGCTATCTGAGTATTGTTCGAAGTCGTTGTTTGGTCAATAGAAGGCGTACCCTGTTTACTTTTGTCTTCGTGAGCAGGTTTTTTCTTCGGGCGTATGAGCGCAGCCATCAAAATTGTTTCCAAATCTGTCAAGATCTGCTCTGTCTCCGAACGTGCTGGATCTGTAATTTGTTCGTAGATCGTTTTTGTAAGATCCGAATCGTCAGCGTTGGAATTCGCACCTTTCGGCAATACACCAGAAGACTCTTCTGTACTAGAAGCCTCTTCTTCATCATAGCTCCCCTTTTTCTCGAACTTTAGCCAGGTTCTCAGCTTTGCAAGTTTCTCTAAACGATCCTTTCTCGACTCTGGAGGCAGCCGATTCGGATTGACAGCTGCTGTAAGTGTACCAGCAACGGCCTTCATCGGAGCAATTTTTCGTGTGGTGGGAGTGTTCTCTGCGCTATTCTGTTTTGATGAGTGCTGCTGTCTATTGATTCGAAGAGCTGCAGCCGCTGCATGTAAAATTTGAATCGGATTGCTTCTCTCGTCTTCTGACAGTTCTGAAGTGCTGTTTTCGCCCGTCATATCGTTCAAAAAAAACTCATCGTCAGAGTCGTCATCGCTATTATCCCCGTTATTGTTTCCACTCCGGCTATTATTTCCACTAGATTCTGCCCCAAGATTAGCAGCGTCATTCGATGTTCGGGGTGACGATATCCGAGATGCCATCTCAGAAATCCAATGGGTGGATGCGGAGTCGCATTTTGCGGAATCGGATATGCGCGCTCCGCCCGGTACATAACTGGTAAAATGGCCAGGAGCTGTCCATGCGTTGCCAAGTGTCTGTCTGCCAGGCATATTCGCTGTCCACTTCATGACGGTGTTGTACACACCACTTTTCGCGGAACGGTTTTCAGAATTCGTGCTGTTATAATTCAGACAACTGGAATTTTCGGAATTCGAGATGAATGGAAATCCACAGCCGATACCGCCGAGAATAACGAATAGAATCACCAATAGAATTCCTAGACACAGGAGCAGACATTTCGAGAACTTTGTTTGTCTTTTGTCAGAGAGGAAGGCGGTTTCCCGTGTTCTCTGATCCTGTTGACCTTCTTCCTCTAATCCCATGAGAGACCTCTGTTCATCTAATCCCATGAGAGACCTATCGTCATTCATATCGTTTCCTATGTTTTCTATTTCGATTTTGATAGGTTCGTCCTCTTGAAAGGGACATTTTTGTACGAGACCGTGGCAACGGTCCCGATTACAACCGTGACAACGGTCGAGCATCATAGGCAGAGCTGCCTCGGCAACATCGTGCTCATTTTGGAGAGACATTGTACTACCACTAACCTTGACGTCACCTGGTGTGAAGCAGTATGACGTCACTATGAAATGCGTTTTTTTGAAATGCGATCTCGGTAACACTGAGACTATGAGAGAATCAGATAGACTTTTTTTAGTGATGGATTTGGAATCCGATTAATTTTCTATGGACTGGAAATCCGATTTCTATGCGTAGATGGATTGGAAATCCAATTAAGTTTCTATGTGTAGATGGATTGCAAAATGTTAAAACGTAGCAACGATATTTCTTGAATCGTAGTTCTAGCCACGATATTTCTTGAATCGGGTTTCTTGAATGGTGGCCCTTCTGAAATGCTCACTCAGTTCTTATTCAAAAAAAGATGACAAAACTTCTTTTTTTTTTGCACAAAGATAGTCACGGACACAGCAGTATGAAATCGAATAGAGTTCTTGAAATCGACTATAATGAAATGACACTTCCTGGAATCGAATAGAGTAGAAGGTCTAGAATCGAATAGAGTGAAAGGTCTAGGATCGCAAAGAGTTAAAGAAGATTGTGTTGGCGCGGATGGAAGACACTGATGAATGAAAAACAGCACTCCTCTCAAAAAAAATTCTCTCATGATTTGTATCGCAGAAACCTGTATTCCATGTGCTTTGCGAGGAGCCTCTCTCTCTATGTGCACCATCATGATCCATGCGTCCACTCTCACTCTTTGTATTAAGTACGCACATCGTCTCTCGAGTCCTCTCTGTGCATGTGATACCGTATTACTATACGCGCCTTTGAAATTGTTGCTCAAATTTTTATGCGCTTGCCATGGCCGACAAATGATTCTCAATGACAGTTTGTACGAAAATACGAATGACACCGCTGAACGACGCTCAAAACAAAGCTGCTCAAAACGAAGCTGTACACATGGAATTTGTTAGACTAGTGATCGTGACACGATACTTACTGGAAAAAGATTCAAATTCCGAGAAAAAAAACACGTTTTCCGTTCTTGATGAGTGGCCCTTCTGGACCCACGGAATTTCTTGACTGAGATGATTCATGTTTCATTGTCTAAATTTAAGTGACTTTCGGACGTCACACGTCGACGTCACTGTCACGTCGTTACTATGGAGTCATTCACTCCGTAACTTCCACTAAATTCCAGAATTTGGTCTCAATTTGAATGTTGTAGCCTCGTACAGCAGCTGACCAGCCATAACAGAAAACTTCACGAACCACTTGTCTGGTGCATGAGATTCCTGGTTGTGGCCCATGTGATTCCTGATTGTGGCTTCCTAAGTTATTTCTTTCCTGATTGATGCTTTGAGTTTTCCAACTCTGACTTGAGTTCATCTCTGACTTGAGTTCTGATTTTTGATTCAATTTCTTGGCTTCAGACATCGGGGGTCCTGTGACCGACTGTCTGCGATAGCCTTTCGATTTTTCTTTTCTCGATTTCGACTTCCATTTTCTCTGTTACGACTTCCTTTTACCAAAATTTGAAAACTAATTTGATCCGTTACCATACACATAAGAAATCTCAATTAGAAAACTTCACAGACCCACCAGTCTGACCCACTGGTCTGCATAATCGACGAGTGATACGGCTTATCAGCCTTCTGCAATAGCAACACAGGCTATTTCCCTCAACACAGCTTGTTTTCCTCGCTTTTCCTTGAGTTGCTCTATCTACAAAATATCGACAAGTAGTACAGCAACAAACTGCTTCATTTAAGTAGACTCGGGCGCACAGCCGACAGCTGGCTTCTTGACAAATTTTTGAAAAGTGGACTCCTTGATCAACTCTTTTTGATTTTACGCGGGCAATACGCGCTTTTCTTCAATCATTGGTGACGTGACACGTTGTCCATTTTGGCAACTCTCTAGAGTTTCTTTTTCTTTCTTTCATACTATATGGGTTTACTGTAAGTATTGCTTCATAATTTTACCATTTTTGTAGCAGGATGATTCAATTGCAGTACCTTTTACATTCCGAAATACCTTCACAAGTTTGATGCTTCATAAGTTTATCGCTAGCGGCCACACCACTGCGAACACGCTGTCCGAGATAAAGCCACGCCGTATTTCAATTTCAATTGGGCCTTAAATACAAAGATAAGTTACACTACTCAGATAAGATATCTGTTCCTTCGATCTTGAATGCTGTTTCTGTTGACTCTTTCTTGAGAGCATAGACAGATTTTTTTCAGTTCATGTCAAGCCAACGCCTCTCCTTCTCCTCTGTTTCTGCCCCTCTGCTGCTTCACCACCCTTCATCCTCTCAGCTATAATAGCCTTGTCAGCTTGCAGAATTTTCTGCGTCTCTGCTTGCACAATAGCCCTCTGCCTGTGTACTTCAATCCGCGACCCTGCAATGAGAGCTCTGTCCATTGCTTCAGCGGCATCGTGTCTCGCGTTCTGAGCAGCAGCCCTCTTCGCTTCTTCTAGAGCAATCCTTTTTTCTTTTTCGCTGTCTTTTTCACCTGTTGTACTCTCTTTTTCACCAGCGCGCTCTTTTTCACCCGCATTCTCTTCTCCCGCTTCTCCCGATACTTCTCCCTCTCCCCCACCAGCATCCTCTTCTCCCTCTGCGCCACCAGTCCCGTCAGAGTCTCCATCGCTACGAATACTTTCGTCATCCGGGGGAGGCCTCACCCCATAAATTTCCACCTCCTTGCCCATTTTTAGCCTACCTTCTACATGATCCAAATAGTCGTAGTTATCATAATAGTTCAACATCAGTTTCAAACGGGCTTCAACATATTTTTCAGAGTTTCTCCCTTTCTGTATAGGTTCGTTCGCAAGTGTCAATTCAAGAGCCCGTTGCCCAGTAATCAAACCATCTTCATTCCGGAAACGGACACGGAGTTCGTAAGGGGGATACTTTTCTGATGCAGCAGCTTTTTCTTTTCCTGATTTTTCTGATTCAGAAGAAGACTTGTCAGAAGTAGAAGACTTGTCAGAAGAAGCAGCAGCATTCGCGGAGCTATCAGCGGCTTCCCACATGATCATTTCCCCAGGCTTTTTCCTAGGGCTTATATACACTCCCCCCGCCTTTTTCCTTTCCATAATCATCCCAACAGCGTTTTTCATCAATTTCTGAATCGTATTGATGATAATGATCTTGTCTTTCAGGGCTCTGATTCTAAAAGCGGTTTTCTCAGATCGTTCTCTTAATTTGTCGGGTTTTCTCAAGTCCAGGTTTAGAATTTCCGAAGTCATTTTATTTTTAATATAAGCCATACCTTCTGTATCTTTGACAGAAGATTTGAGTTCAACCCACTCTGCGGCCTTAACATGGGTGTTTAACTGCGGCCCGCTTGCATGGGTGAGGTTATTGTATTTGCGGTGAGTTTCATAATTCGTCATGAAGTTTTGGAGTTGTTTTAGGGAGTTTTCAATTTGCACAACGACTTCTTGTCTACTATTATTCATGCTTTGTTCTTTTGGGAAAGAAGAAGAGGAAGAATCCCCTTCCAGTATCTGCCTAGCCTTTGAAGAAGTTCTTCTCAAGGACATTTTTTTAGATATTACTTGACTGGGAGTGAGAGGAGCAAATAGACTGCTTCTGCTTTCTGAGCTTTCTGAGTCTACTACACCCGTTAGTTCTTCTTCCACACACATGCTCTCAAAGTCCGAAAACTGTTTAGAGAGAGGGGCTATAGCTTGAGTTAATTTTTCGTTTGCCGCTGCACTATTTACCGCTGCTACTTCATTCGCCGCCGCAATGCCTGCCGCCGCAATGCCTGCCGCCGTACTATTTAGCTTTTTTCGTTTCCTTTCTACGCGTTTTTCTAAGTCTCTTCCGATCTTTTGTATTTCTCGAACTTTATTTTTTAGCCTGGTAGCCACATCCTCTAGTAATAGATTGAAAAAGAAGAGAAACCGATCTCGCGCGATTGGGCCAGAGTCTTCGCGTTTTTCGACGGAATTTGCAGAGACCAGAATATGGGCGCCATCGGGGGTTCTTTTTGATTCAGAAGAGAAGTTTAACCAACCACCGCCGTGATCGGGTACAACATAGCGTGTGCTTGTTGGGAATAATTGGGCGAGCGCGATGAACAATTTTCCCCCATCAGCCGAACCTGTCTCGTTTGCGAAAAAATCGTACTCGAAAGAAAGTTTTAGGATGGAAGAGGCGAGGACGTTGTTTAGAGGAACGTTGTTTGAACTCTGTTCAGTCTGACTAGAGGCAAGAAAATTTGAAGCCGTACTATGTTGTGAAATTGATGTTGCTTCTCGCTCACTTGTCTCTCCATCTGCACTTGTCTCTCTTTCCTCACCTGTCTCACCACCACCACAATCCTCATCACCCTCCTCCTGATAAGAAGAAAATTTCCCCAATCCCATCCTGTAGTCCCAACTTTTGACGATCAATTCTTGTATCAAAGTATTATTCTTCTCAAAAAGTTCCCTTAAAATCAATTGATTTTTCTGATTTTCGAAGCTCATGGATTTGTGAATCCCTGTACCCTTCCCAGACCAATCATGCGGCGGCTTCTCCCTGAAATAAATATTTCTGTTATACCACGTCATAAAGTCTTTACCATTGGACATGAGCAACGCTTCCAGAGAGGTATAGATGATATCGACAGCAAGGAGTTTGTAGGGGTCTGTTTGGAACGTTTTGGCGTCTTCTTCTTCTTCTTCATCTTCTGCATTGGGATCTTCATTTTGTTCTCGGTTGTCTTTGTCTACTGCTGCGCTTGCGGAACGTTGTGACGTCTCTGGTTTCTCTAACTTGTTCTGCTCCCCCACCTTTTTCTGTTCCTCCTCTTCCTCAGTCTGTTGCTTAAGTTTCTTCTTGTACAGGTAATATCTTTTCGCTGCATCTAGAAGCGTCTTCGCACTCTGAAAATCGACTATGTATTCAGTATTTATTTTTGCAGTACTTGAAGGCTCCGTGAGCGTAATAAGCCTATCATTCGCCAACGCGTTTACAGAATCTGTCAATTCCTCCAAATAAAACACCCTTTGTAGCTCTTTTTGCATTATATTGGGGTCTTGTTCGAGTAATACTACTGCGTTGGCTGTCGCGCTACTGTTATTCCAATTGGCGCTATTGCTGTTGGGAATATTCCCTACAGCTGCAATATTGCTGTTTCCAACAGCAGCAATAGCATAAGAAACCGGAAAGAAGTCTGGCAATGGTAGAGGTACACGCTGAAGTTTTAGAGACCTATCGTCTGAACTTGGTGTAGCCTGAGAGACAGTAGAACCAGTTGAACTCCTCACCAGTCTCAAACCATTCCTCGGAACGAAGTCATCTGCTATTTGGGAAGGAGGATCTTTAGAGGAGGCCTTTCTTTTCCCTATTTCTATTTTCACTTCTGTCAACATTTTTGAAGAGCCTCTTCCATTCTCCCCGAGATTCAGGGGGATGAATATCTTAAGCTCATAAGCCTCTTTCTGTGGTTCTTTCGTCTTTCCTCTCTTATTTTTTGACTGCACCGTCACCATACACTCCACCGAAACTTCGATCGCTCCAAGTGGATTTCCATCGCCATCTTTATCTCGATATTGGTATTTTAGATGCGGTAAGCTCTCCGCTCTCCATAAGCCGTTGTTATAATTATCCTTACCATTCAACTCTACCTTCACCAAGCCAGGTTTTGTGGCGCCTTTGGTGGTGATTGCGATGATAGTTCGGCTCTTAGCGATGGGATTGAAGCTTTCATCTCCGCCATTAGCCGTGCTTGCTATAAGCAAACCGGAAACTAATCCTTTCAGTCTCAAAATAATTTCTTCCTTCGTCATTTTACCTTTTTTAGCGCCGTCCATAATTGTCGAAAAGAGGTTTTCGAAAGCAGGGGCGAGGCTTCGAGGTCCATTCTCAAGTTGGTGCCACGCGGGCTTTTCGAAATTCGCAGACAAAGAATTACTGCCGCCCATTTGCTGATGACGCTGTTGACGCATAGCCTTATTGTTAAACTGGTTCGATAATTGCCTTTCTGCATCGTCGAGGAGAAGCATGAAAAAAAATAGAAACCGTTCGGAGGAGAGGATATGTGGTGGGACACCAGAAGACGGTACACCAGAAGGTGGCACACCAGAAGGTGGCACACCAGAAGGTGGTACTCCGGCAGTTGCAACTGGAAGATTTTCTCTCTTCTCAATTTTCTTCTCAATATACCCATATTGCGTGGATTCTGGAAACAACTTTGTCACAAGGGAGTATTGCTCTTGATCCCCCATACGAAAGTCATACTCTGAAGCGTATTTGACTAGAGAGGCGATCAGCTCGTTAGGGACAATTGTGATGCCCTCCTGACTAGTCTGACTTCCTCTAGCGTTAGGATTTCTATTCATCATGAGGGAATTGACAACCAATGCCTTTAGGGCAGCCTTCGACTCATCTGCCCTCGCCATAAGATCAGTAATGAGATCTTTGCTGGTGTCGAATTTCAGAGCATCTGACTCTTGATCTTTCTTCAATTTCGCAATTTTCGCCGCGTCTTTATCGTTCTTCCAGAGGTCGAAGCCGCGGAGCAACATTCGCAATATCGGTAAGAGATTTGTAGTTGCCGTGTTTTGGTTTATATTGTTGCAATAGTAGAGTGTGGAATACAGAGGCTCCTCCTTCAAAGCAGGCAACGGCTTCCATCTGTTTCTTTCATTGGCATCGCTTTGATAAGAGGGTCTTTCTGCCCCTCTTTCAGCCTCGAGTATGAGCAAAGAATCCACCGCGATAGATATTATATCCAATGTTAATTCCTTGAAATCATGATACTGCTGATAGAGAGCTTGTGTTGAGGGCTCTCCTAAGTGCTCTGTTAAGCGATCTTGGAACTCTGCCAATGATTTCGCTTCTTCGGATATGGTTTCGTCTGATAATAGAGTTCGTTCGCCTTTTTTTCTGGCCTCTTGGCGTTGTGTCTCTTTTGCCACTGCAATTTCGAGTTTCTTTATCTCATTTTGAAGCTTCTTTTCTTTTTCTGTTTTTTCTTTTTCTATTGCTTCGAAATCTGTATAATAATACGCTGTAGCAGCGTCAAGGATATTTTTTGAATGTCTGAGAGTACTTTCAGCAAGGCTAGCAGCATTGCCGTCGCCTTGCATGAAAGTACTTTGCCCAGCAGTATTGAGGACTAATATACGTCCGATAGCTGTAGATAAGAGTGCTGTGCTGTTGTTATGAATTCCATCAGTTTGCCCGAATCCACCAAGTCCCAACAAATTTTTGAAACTCCTTGAGCCTTTAAGTTTTTTCTGCCTCTCTGCGGCTTGCGTCTCCACTGTGGAAAGATTCTGCAGTGTCGGCGAATTCTGCAAAAGTTTCACCATCAGCTCCTGTGTTATCCAGCCATTTTCCGAGTCGAGGACGATTTTATTGATGTCATGTACTTCAGGAGCATGCTCACCGTGTTCGGCACCAGATTCAGCAAGAGATGAAAAAAGTTCAGGAGATGGAACGACTTCAAGTAACATGAACTGTTCTGCGATTTCCTTTTGTGAAGCGTTGGCAAAAGGTTTTTTTTTCAACCTCATGGCGCCAGCGAGAGCGTTTTTCTGAGAGAGTGTGGTACTCAGCGTACTTCTTTTTCCCATCCGTAAACTTTGCGTGTTTGCATTCTCATCATTAGGCCCACCACGCGTCTTAATTCCATAAGCTCTCGCGTTTGCTTCAGATTCACTGTGATTCACAATAGCCTCAATAATTTTATCCAAGAACCCATCAGACATTTCTTGTATCTTGAGAGCTGCTTCTTTCTCGGGGAGATTTGGGACTTGTTGCGCCAAAATAGCAATATTGGCAAGCGTCGTTCCATTGGTGGAAGATTTGAGCAATGTTCTAGCATTCAGCCATTTGTTTGTCTCCTCTGCTCCTACAGATCCTCCCAAGTTCAAATCCTTGGAAGAATAAGACGACAGGCTTTGTAAGAGTAATAGAAACCTCTTCAGGTCATCGCCTTGGAGATTCAACTCGATGGATTTCTTTAGAAGGTTTTCTTCTCTCTTTGAGGTTCCAGCAGATTTGTCTTCTTTGTTCTCGCTTGAGTCGCCTTCTTTCTTCTCCTCACCAGACTGAGCGCCTTTCTGCTTCTCAGCTTCTGTCTTCTCAACGACGAAAATTTTCTCTCTCACAGACGCTTCTGCTATCAACTGGAAATGCCTGACGAAATCTTCACTCTTTTTCAATTGCTCATACACCGATTCAGGGGGCAAGTGTTGCCCTTTTTCAAGCCATGTCTTCAAAGCCGCCTCGCCCAGGCTTGCCCTTTCCAGTCTCTGTCTTTCGACTCTTTCTCTTTCTTCTTCTGCTAGGCGTTCTCTTTCTTCTTCTGCCAGGAGTTTCTGTAAGGCCAGGCGTTTCTGTTTTTCTTGTTCAATTTGAATTTCTTCCTCAAGCTTTTTTCTGTCTTCCGCGGGTAAATTAGGGTCTGAGTCTATCTGCTGTTGGATCTGATTGATCTGCTGACTTTGTTCGCTCTGCTCATTGGCATTTTGTTCAATATTGACGGCATTATCTTCATTGAGTATATTCCTCTCTGAAGTATCCACAGATGAAGTAATTATGGGATCGAAGCTTTGAAAAAAATCCGCCGCATCGATTTTTCCAATCGCCCCCTTTGCGATATTCATGATTTCCTGTTTGAATTTTTCCGCAGTGGCGCCAACGTTTTGGCTGTCATTCTCGGCATTCGCCGATAAACTTTCGAGGAATCTTCGGAAGGTTTCCAAACTGAAATCTCGCGGTGGTGACACAGGCGATGACTGTCCAGAGTCAGAAGAGCCCGAAGCAACCTTATCCATGATCTTTTTCAAATTCGTTAGGGCTTTTTTATCCACTATTGTTTTTTTTTCACTGGAACTGGAAGCAGGATCACCACCAGAAGTAGGATCTGACTCAACCACGCAAGTACTTCCCAATTCCTTATACACCGCTAAAATGGCATTCTTTCCAGAATTCTTCCCACCATTTTCAGCAATCCATTTTCTTACAACATGCGCTCCAGTCTCGACCCATTTCTTCTGGGCTGCTGCTGTTACTCTTTCCTGCTCTTTGTTTGATGCTTGCTGTGCTGCATTTGAATTCAATGAACTCACTGACCCTTGCCTTGACAATCCCCACAAATTCAATCCCACCTGACTCAAATTCAATCCCTGAATAAAACGTCGCGCTTTTTTTTCTGTTTCGTTTAGTTTAGTGCTGTTTACCAGTAACGTCATTTCCTTTAGCATGTTTGTGACTTGATGTAACTTTTCTACTTTTGCCGCTAGCTCGTCTTCAGGAACTCCTTTACTTGAGTGCTTGACGTTAGCTCTCGCGATCTCGTGATGTGCGGACAACGTTTTACGGATTTGTTGTAATGCAACTAAAGTGCTTGCGCTTTCTTCTGACTTATTTAAATTTTCTGATTTATTTAAATTTTCTGGAGTCATCTCTTCTTCTTCTGACTTCAAACTTCTCGCCGCGTCCTTGACAACGATGTCATGGAAGATTTTCAACGTTTGAGAGTCGTGATTTGGATTGGACAGTTCTCTGTATAGAGCTTTGAGATTGTTGGCGCTAGCAGCATTCTCCTCTCCCATCTGTCCCATATTAATTCTAACAGTAGCGGTATCTTCTTTATCTTGCAGCCAATTATTCAACTTCGTTAGTTTTTTCGCTGTACTAAGCGAGTTTGGCTGTTGTAATTGTAGCGACGACGCACTCTCTTGTCCTTCTTGTCTTTGTTCTCCCCCTTCTTGTCTCCCTTCTCCCCCGACTTTGAGCAGACTCCTTCCTCCGGGACCGGATTGTAAAGTCCTCAAAAAATCCAAAGCGGGCGTTGATAGCGAAGATTCCGGATCAAAGAGCGGCATCCAGCCTTTCACTTTCGCAAAAGCATTAGCCAAATAACCTTGTGTTAAATAATTTTGTGACCAAAGCCAATATCCGATTCCCGTGGTCAGCCCAAGCCCTACTACGGCCCCGACGACGCCTAAAACTGTTTTTTTAGGGAAGTTACCTTTCTGACCTCCTTGGTTTCCGGCTTGTTTACCATCACTTGTTTTTTCCAACTGTCCTCCATGATCATCTGCCCAAGTTACACGTCTTTTGTTTCTGTCTTTGGAATCCTGAGTACTATCTGAAGAAGGCTCAGAGTCCTCAGAAGAAGAACTCCCTCCAGTATCAGTGCCAGCGCCAGTGTCTCTTCCATTATGAACATTCTCACCCTCAATCAGACCCATCATGCTTCTCTCAGTAAGTAGTTTCCCAGCACCTTCGCCTGTATTGGTACCATCAACCGCCGCATTTTTATCCGATCCACCACCCATAAATGGCGAGCACGCCGCCAGTCCCCCAAGAATAATAATCGCAGGTATGAGCCAGAAGAGATGCTTCTTGATTTTTGCAAGGATATGCAAAGTCTGCTCTTCTTCCTCTCCTGAATGTGATTCTGGATCTACATCTAGGTCTTGAGTTACATCGTTATCTGCATTATCTGCATTTTCGCCACTGGCGACAGGATCTTCGTTTTCTTCCTTTTCATTCACATCTTCGTTTTCTATCTCATTCTCTTCCTTATCATGATCATCAGTACTCCCGGTTTGTTGACCTTCCGTTCCTTCAATCTCATCTGGACTCTGCTTCTGAGTATTGATGCCATCATCCAAATTGATGCCATCCTCCAACGTTCCCGTCTCCAAGCCTTGGAAAGACGTATTTAAGGACGTATTTCCAGTATCTAAACCCGCGATAGAGTTCGGCGCTCCAGTATCTAAAACTGCGGTTTCCAAATCTGCAATACTAGTCATATCTGCAGTTTCTGATCTCTTCTTCTTATTCGCCTCAGCATTCTCGCTATTCGCCTCCGCATTCTTCTTATTCGCCTCCGATTGGGCCGCCAGAGCTGCAGTCGCACCACCACGCAACATTGCGCTTACCATGCCTCCTTGACTTGAAGTCGTGGATTGTGCTGAGGTAGTGCGGTCTGTCTTATTGAGGGCGGTGTTGTCATTATGTACATCAGTGTTTTCTTCGACTTTCGTGCCTGATATTATCGATTCTCCACTGTTTTCCAACGCATCTAATTCATCGTCACCTACAGGTCCTCCATTATCTTTTTTCGAGCCAGTCTTTGATCCATCATCGGAATCATTCGGGTTATAATCCTTATCTCCCCCTTGCTTATTCAAATCATTCCGACTTCCCAAATCACTTCCCAAATCATGCGCACCAGCAGCCGCCGCCTCCATCAACGTCTCTATGTTGGCAACTTTTTGCGCGTCGACTTGGTGATTCTGATATTGGTTGTCAACAGCTCTTTCACCAGCTGTAGCTGGAGTACTACACTGGACGGAAACTTCCCCTTTTTCGAAGATCATGAAGGCCGAATTAACACCCAAATTGGCACCCAAACGAAGCTCTCCCCCGGGGGAACGCTCGCCGTCATTGTTATAGCCATCATTGTTTTTGGATGTGCGTTTTCCGTCGGAGGAGGCAAGGTCGGACGCAAGATCGACGGTTTCGAGGGAGGTGCGGTCTGCGATGGCATCCGGAACAGAGAGTTGGTTTTGGGAGATTTTTTTCGTGGGAATACATAGATTCGGATTAGTCAACGTTTCAGCAAAAGCGGATGCGGCAGCTGCGACTGTTTTGTTTATTGGTTCTTCCAATTTTGAGTCTGATTTATTTTCTCCGTTTCCTTCTCCCGCAATTGAATCTGCTCCAGTAACACCAGCATTCACAATAGGCAGCCCTACCACCCTCGCCATGATGTCGCGAGTTTTCGATTGAGATGGGTTATTTGATATTTCTTGCGCGGGAGGACCAACAGCTGAGTCTATCATTGCGCCTGGCCCGACGTCTGGCCCAGAAGCGACTCCTTCCGTGAGGATGCCAACTTTGTCGATAAGTGCACCAATGCCAATACTCCCAGGAATTGTGCAGTCTGGCGTTTTCGCTTTTGGACTGGTTGCTGTATCAGTCCCTTCATTGGCATTTGGACTGGTTGCAGCATCAGTCCCTTTGGTGGAATTACTGGAAGTAGTTGGAGACATAGTCTGAGCAGTTGTATTCCCAGCAGTGCTCGTTGTCGAAACAGTGCTATTACTGCTAACACTCTTCGAATTACTGGTGCTCCCAATGGTCGCCCCGTTACCACCACTCGTAGAAGAGTCATGCGCAATGGTCCCATTTTCACACGCAGCACTATTTTCACACGCAGCAGCACTAGGCTTAGAGTCATGCGTTGCAGCCGCCAAAGTACCCATCAACATGTCGAACTGTTGATTCATTAGCACCATATCTTCCATTCCGGGGGCTGTACCCGCGCCACCACCTGTATCCCCGCTCATATTACCATCATCATCAGAACCAGAATCAGCATCTAAATTAGACTCAGACTGGCTTTCCACATTCAACACATCTCCATATCCAGATGGCTTATCCGGTATAAACTGCTCTTTGAGTTTTTCGTCTGTAGCGTTTTCATCTGGAATGAATTCTTGCTCTTCTTGTTCGTTTTCTGACTCATCGCCTCCTCCTCCTCCCCCTCCAGGGGTAGATCCTCCTCCTCCTAAAGGATTACTATTTGACTGTTGACCAACGGCATCCACCCCAGAGATGTCATTTGCAATCAGCTGGATGTTGCTTTTGTCTTCTGTGAGGGGTGGAGCCTCTGTTTTTGGCGAGTCTTCCGCCATTTTATCGGCGCCTGTTGCTTTACGTCGTGACTCGATTGGCATATGGCACTTGTCAATGGTTCTGAACTTGCGGAATCCTGATACACTACCAGATCTGAACTACGCGGAAACAGAATGAACAATAAGAGAAAATAAACACCTGATACAACTTAAAATCCGATGCCTACAGCTTAAAACCCCATGACCAGGATATCAACAAGAACTGTGCTAAACCCCACCGGTAAACTGAATTGACGGACGACGTGACTCAACCTGTCTGGTCAGCCTGTCAGGGTGAAGTTACAAAAACAGTTCTTTTTTTTTACAAAATAGCTGTGAACTTGAAAATCTTGCTGGAGGGTTACATAAAGAAACGATTGTAAACCTCAGTATTCAAAAAATACTTCAAACAAAACAATGAGTAAATTGATGCAATACGTGAACTTAACTTTGAACGTTTAGGGACTTTACAAAGACTCTTAAATCGCTCAGATCAGATACAATATACAGTATACTATACTGCCCGTGACAAGGTCACAAGACAGTTCTTTTTCGCGGAAAAAATACAGAGGATGCTTTTACTGTTAAATGCTTTCTTCGAAATACCTTTTGGAATTCCAAACGTTACTGTCAACGAAATCTGTTGACCCAAAATCTGAAAGTCTATAATCAAATCGATTCAAAAACACTCGACTCAAAAAAACTCAACAGTTGAAAACTCGATCGTAGATGGTTCGTAGATGGTTATTAGCATTGGAAAACAATGATGGTCCTAAAAACTTCGGAAGTTTCTAATAAAATCTCGCTGCTATACGGTCTGAGGTCTGTCAAATGGGTGACGATATTAGCCTTTTGTTGATTTCGGCGAAAATCGATCGGATGCTTCCTTGCTGGATTTGGATTCGCAGTTCAATCATGATGCATTTGGATTCTCATTTGAAATTTCTCAAGGATAGGGACGATTGAAAAAGATTGCCATGGCATTGACTTTCTCAGACTCTGTGTTCACTCTGTGCCCAATGATTATCGCTTTGCCAAATTGAGTGCCACATGATTTTCGCTTTGCCCACATATCGCTTTGCCCAATTGACTGCTGCCCTCTCGTTGCACACTTGCGCGAATTGAATGTCGGCCCAATAGCGCTTTTCGATTGACAATAAAAGAGAAAAAAAATAAGTACCAGTGGACGTCACTCTGGAGTCCCTGGCTGTGCATGCGCCAAAAAGGTACTAAAAGCGTCTTCGGAGTGTTGCGATTGTAACTAGACTCAGAGGCATACACTACCTTTGAAAAAAATCAGGAAAAACCCGCACCGCAACTCTCTCTCTCTCTCTCTATCTCTCTCAGAATCTCTATTCTCCCCAAACTGACCAAAAAAAACATCGGAATGCTCGAACAAATTGACCATCAAAAAGCGGCCCCCGTCTTTTGACCAGGCGAAAAAACATTTACTGAACGAACTTAAATTTGACACGGTTGAGAATAACATTGAATCTAATGCCTTGAAACTATACAGGGTGATAGTACATACTTGAGTAGCCATCTCCTTTGGATAAGTAACGCGGATACTATCCATCTCCTTCGGACAACGCGGATAACGTGGATGTTACTCGCAATATAGCAGACAATAGAAGCACGACTGCACTTGTCCCTGCTGCTACAGTTAGGAAGGCCCATTTGGTACCCCAGAATTTATTAGTACCCCGCTTTTCTTTTGGTCCCACATTGCCATCATTATTACTTCCTGAGCCTTCTTTCGGAGCTTCATGTGCATCGCTCTCATGACGATCCGAAGAGACTGTCTCAGCCGACTTATTGTCGTCATTACCTGAAAACACAAGGCTGTCCTCGACGTTGCCACTTCGTTTTACTTCACTCTTATCCAAATGCTGACTCTCACTTCGGAGAAAACCACTTCCATAAGATTTCTGACTCTCTCTATTCTCTCTATCGACTCCACCATTTCCTCCACAAGTGTACCGAGCCATCAATGGAATACCAACAGCGAGGGCTGTCAGGATTATGACAACCACCAAAATCCAGATCAGTCTTTTTCTCTTATGAGTCTGACTTCCCTGCTCTTCTTCATGAGAAACGCCATTCTGGTCTTGGCACTGTGTTTCGTTGAGCAGTATTCTCTCTTGGCTTGTTCGGTCGGTGTCACCAGTATTCATGCCAGCAGCAATGGCAGCAGCTGTGTCGACTTCTGGCACAATAGCTTGACTTTCAACAGCATGAGTAAAGTTGTCTTGGTGTCCCATCAGATTCTGGGGTTCAAAGTTATCACGACTAAATGGATCCTGAAAATGATCCTGGCTTTCGTATTCAGATTCAGGTTGTCTCTGATCGGCCTCGCTGGATTCGCTGTTGTTATGGCTGTTGCCATGGAGAATGGCCTGATCACGTGCAGCAACAGCCTCATCACGTTCCGCAACAGCCTGATCACGTCGAGCAAAAGCATCAGCACGTGCAGCAACAGCCTCATCACGTCGAGCAAAAGCCTCAGCACGTGCAGCGACAACCTGATCACGGAGAGCAAAAGCCTGAGCACGTTCCGCAAAAGCCTGAGCACGTTCCGCAAAAGCCCGATCACGTGCAGCAACAGCCGCATCACGTTCAGCAAAAGCCTGAGCACGTGCAGCCTCATCCTCATCCTCATCACCTGTGGCAACATCGTCTTCACTACGACCAGCAGGAACGTTTTCATCATTGCCATCAGCATCGCCGGTTTCTCCTCTTGCTGACTCTTCTGCATCTGCAGCAGCCTCTGCATCTGCAGAAACCTCACCCCTATCATCAACATCGTCACTAGCGTTGGCGTCACTGGCAACGCTATGATTGGTATCCTCCCCAACTTGAACTCCGTCGCCAAGCGGCAGCACAGGACTGTTGTCACCATCAACTTCCAGGAAACGTGACGGCTTCTTCTTGCGCAAACGCGCTTTTGCAGCAAATGCATTCTCGGGTCTGCTACTAGCCGCAGTGCTTGCTGCTCCGAGACTCATATCGGCGAGAGAAGGAGATGCAGCGTCATTCATGTCTGTGAGGGAACCCGTCGGCGATTCGAAGGCTGCCTGTGTTTTCAAGCTGCGAGCGTGACGCTCCGTCAACTCGACCATCACGAAGCGCATCATCTGTTGGGGTGCGATATGTCGGTAGGAGGTTTCTTCTTCCACTTCTTCTTCGTTTGAAGAAGAAGACTCACCGTGCCAATTCTCATTGGGCGAAGAAAGCTGCTGCTCATTGTTCTCCTCATGAGGCTGCTGCTCTGTCCCCCGATCTTCCTCGTGCGTGTCATCTTCATTCTGCTCTTCACAATACTGTTCGTGTTCGTTCTCTCCATCCTGTTCGTGATTTTCATTTCCGTCAGAGTTTTGTTCTAGTTTTCCGTGATACCCGTGATCTTCGTTCCATTCCTTTCTCTCCAGAGTATTTTCTTCAGCAAGCTGATGTCCAACTTCTTCTTCTTCAGCGAGCTGATGTCCAACTTGAACATGTTCTTCTTCTTGCGTGCAGGTGTGTGTGATCTCGTCTTCTTCAATATGGGTATCAATAATGTGCTCTTCTTCAGTAACAGACTCTTCTGTAACTGTCTGAACATTGGTGTTGTCGTGTTCTTCAACAGTATCTTCTCCAACATGAAAACTCCCGTGTTCTGAAGAAATACCCAGAGAATTGCACCCCTGTCCTGAAGATAGAGCTCCTCCCTCTCCTTCTCCTTCATATCGTCCTCGTTGTCTTTCTTGTTGTCCTTGCCCCACCAAACCGAAATTCCCTCCCGACAAATCTGGTCCCAACTGGAAGCCATCCATCATACTTGTCATATTCGAATCTCCTCCCACGCTGGTCACCGTCACCGCTATGCTTGGGCCACTTACGAGGTGTTGACCGCTTGCTGCGGAGAGTTGCCCGCTTGCTGCCGAGAGTTGCCCGCTTGCTGCCGAGAGTTGAGGTTGTGCATCCAGATTGTTTGGATTCAGGTGAACGCTGCCTGGAAAATTTGCACTGGTCACCGTCACTCCAAAGCTGGATCCGCTTTGTGCAGACGTCTGCGTGTGGGCAGAGACTCCGCTCTGTGCAGACAGCTGAGGCTCGATCCGCCTTTGTCCTGAAGAGAGTGCATGGCGCTGTTGTAATAGCTGGGTAGAGAAGGTGTTCAGGTCTCCCAGGTAGTGATGCTGACTCGGGTTTGACATGGTTGCTCCTGTTGAAAATCAATAGATATACAGAGCCATAACTTTTTTCTGACAATCAGCTGCCAAATTTGTAAATCAATGTTGGAAACGTGAATCGTAGATACCCATCGCGTTCGCTTACTTACGTAGGATCAGAGACGAATGGACATCCTTCTAGAAAATTCATCTTGTGTGTGAGAAAAAAACATATGAAAAAAAAAACTCTGAAAACGCTTCAGCTGTTCCTACCGCAATTCTCCGCAGAAAAAAAACAAAAAGTCCTCGTGTGCTGCTGTGCGTGTGTTCAATGCGCTTGCACCATAACGCCCTTCATCTTGACAGAAAACACCAGAAAATAGTCGCATGAAACAAAATCACAACGCAAACTTCGCAATATTCCTCGCTCAAATCCATGAACCTCGTTAAGAACAACACATCCCTTTAGGCTTCCATTCCGTACTTTTCAGATTTTTGAAAACCAGAATTTGAATTAGACAGAGATGAAACCGCATAACTATGCAACTCGTCTCACAAACAGACTCGTTTTTCAGCACAGTTAGTCTTTCGTTCAATTAGGCAGGTTCGAATTTTCTCAGGTTCGATTTTTTCTCGCAATGATCGTCACTCGACGATCTATGACTCCTCGTAACTTCGTCTCTGTGCATTCGCAAAGCCATGCCTGAACAGCATTGCGCATGTCGTAACTGGACGACGGCACATCAACGTCAGCCCATGTGTAACTATAATGCTCGGTGACTCATGAGTTTTCTTTTCTGTAACTGAGGCTTGAAATTGTGTGACTCCCTTTTTCGAGTTCCATCGTGTTCCCACTGTTCCATAAGTATTTCATTGACAAAGATCCTCCTATCGACATAGTTTTTTTCTTGCTGGATGGAATCACCTTTGGAAAACATTCCGCAATGATTGATTCCCCGCTAGACCTGATTCTTTTGTGTCAGTGTTGTGTGATTGTGACAATAACTTACCACCCCACCAAGAATAGACTTTAGTGTAAGTCATTTTTAAATTACAACCACCATTCGAGTGGAAAGCCATTTGAGTTCACCAGCACCCTGTATCTAGAAGAGTGTACAGCCCGTGTCCGCTATCACGAGGATGGCCATGACTTTGGGTATCTCAATGGGTTCATTTACCAACACCGTTTTTACCGGATAAACCGTTTTCACGGATTGGTGCCACTACGGTTTTAAGCACTTCGGCTTTCAGCTCAGTTTTTCAAAGTTTGAATCAAGTGTCGTCTCAGCAATTTCAATTCAGAATTAGACAACTTCGTCCTTTCAAAACTTCAGTGTCTTTTCAATGTCGAAGAGTAGTGTTGTGAAGCTTCTTCGTCTTTTCAAAGCCGATTCTGCAATTTTGAGTCTTAACTAAGTCACTTACAACAGTGTAACAGGCTTTGTAATCAATGTAAACGTCAGGGCTCGAGAGTACAGAGGGTCCGAGAGTGTACTATGCTATTCGTATTTGCCTTCAAGAAAAATATCTTGGCGAAATGCGAGACATCATCTTGACTTACAACTTGTCTTGGAATCGTATCAACATTGAAACTATCTCTATCTGAATACGAACTACCGGCTCCCCACAACTGCATGGCTTGTCGGTCATGATTAGAACTTTTCTGTAGACTATTTTTTCAAATTTCACAGCTCACAGCTCACGAATCACCCCAAATAACTCACGAATCACCTAGCCCCAATGGAATTTATATTTCGGGTCGCCACTTGTAGTTGACGTACCCCATTTCGCAACTTTTCCATTCGGATCGTGTCTCGTGATCTTCACGATGTGCCGTTTCACTTCCGTGCCAGCCTTCGTTGTATACGTCAATGTGAGAGTTTTAGTCGTCGTTTCTTTCCCTGCAACGATTTTGAAATCCGTTTTCTCCTTCTTATCGACTGAGAGTGCCCAATCAGGCATCGCTTCATCGAATTCTTCTTCTACTTCGCAGCCATCTCCGAGACTTCCATCAACAGTGACTCGTCTGCTCGGCGGTTTTTCCCTTGGTAACCGGTTCCTCGAAAACTTCAGAGGATGCGACTCCATCGTTGGTGGCACCGCAGGAGCTTTCAAATTGACGGTTCTTCCCGCGTAGACGATCGTCGAAGAACATTCGTGTCTGGAATGCGGTCCCACACAAGCGCCGAGGACTTTGTGCGCTGGATTGATCATATTTTTCCGATGACCGCGGGTTTTGATTCCGTCATCGATGAAGAGAGAAAGGACGATTAAATCCGCGTCCCAATGGCCGAAATCGAGATTTTCAGCCAATGCCGCTTTCGGATTACAATATCGCTGCACACGATCTTGCATGGAACTACCGTCTGTACCTTTATGACTCATGCTACCCTCTTTCGCGATATCATTACTATGATCAATAGCGGCCCTACAGAGGTTGTCATCCCATTTGAATTCCGGCAAATCTCCTGGCTTGATTTTCTTCAATTCATCCAAAGCTTCTCTCCAAGCAGGTTGCCCTTCGTAGGTGTGGAATTGGGCTTTTCCAGGACGGGTGAGGACTTTGTCTCTGAAACGTTTGAGGTCTTCTTCTAAGAGGTTAATGAAAAACTCCGGATTTAGTCTCAATTTGTTGTGAGAGTCGAGAAGAGCGCGGGAGACTTTTTCGTATGGAGGTGGGCCGTCCCATTCCGGTTCGTCGAAGATCGGAGAGTCTTTGCTTGTTGGGTCGTTGTTTCTGCTGGTAGGATTGGAATCCTCTTTCGTTGTTTCTGCGTCAGGGGTAGCACCATCAGCGGTTTCTGGAGTTGCGGCTCCTTCGGCTCCTTCTCCTTCAGCTCCTGCTTTCTTTTCTTCCGCTTCTGCTTCTTTTAGTTCTGCTTCTTTCTTGTCTTCTTCGATTTGTCTTTGTTTTTCCTCAGCAGCCGCTGCTTCAGCGAGGTCCCTTTCGAGTTTTTCCTGTTCCGCACGCACAGCTTGTTCCTGTGCCGCTTTTTCCGCCTGTTCTCTTTCTAATTGCTCTTTTTCTGCCTGTTGCTCCGCTGCTGCCAACGCAGCTTGCTCTTGTTCGACTCTCGCTTTTTCTGCTGCAGCTTCTCTAGCTTCTTGTTCTTCACGCTCTGCTGCTTCTGCTTGCGCTCTGGCTTCTCTTTCTGCACTTTCTCGTTCTGCGCGCAGTTTTTCAGCCGCTTCTTCGAGTTCTGCTTCTTCCTGTCTCCGGTTTTCCGACTCCTGTCTTCTATTTGCGGACTCGTCTCTTGCGGCTTGCTCAGCAGCAGCTTCTTCTTCTAGTTTTCTTTGGTTAGCTTCAGTATCTTCTTCAGTAGGTTCTTCTGGCGATGCTCCTGTGTCAGGAATCATTCCTGTATCTTCTGCAGCTGGCGGCGGACTTTCGCCTTCTTCCTGAGTTTCTTCTACAGTTTCCAAATCCCTCGACTGTCCCGGTGGAGTCACCGCTGGTGAGGTATCCGCGGTCAAGTCCACAGTTGGAAACGTCGGGACTTCTGATTCTTCGTTTTGGTTTTGTGTATTACCACTACCGGCCGAAGAAGTCGACGTTGCATTTTTGACGACATTGATCTCTGGTGCTGCACCACCCTCCACAGGCGTTACTTGTGCTTCCAATGCCAATCTTTCCGCATCCTCCTGCGCCTTCCTGGCAGCTTCTTCGGCTTTCTTCGCCCGATTCTCCGCCGCCTCCTCTTCCATTCTGGCTCGGAAAGTCGCCTGGCGTTCCTGCGCCGCTTCACGCTCCTTCCTCCGCATTTCTTGGAGGTTTTGCGTTGCATTCTCCCGTTCTATTGTGTTTTCCGATTTTTGTTGTTCCAAATCAGCAGAGTCCGCTGTAGCAGCAGGAGGAGTGAGACCTCCAGCTGCCTTAGATCCAGCTGCATTGCCATTTGATTGCGACTTATTGTTGCCAGACTTACTTCCAGCCTGAGAAGATTGCGGCGAAGCCTCAGATTGTTTCTGAGACTTTTGAGACCGAGAGCTTGAAGCAGCAACTGATCCTGGCGCTTGAGAACCGGGAGCAACTGATCCCGGAGCTGCTGCTTGGGATCGAGAATTCCTCACGCCTGATTGCGAACCATTCTGATTCCTCCTACTTTGTCTTTGCGAGTTGTTGGCTCTACTGGAAGCCTTCGAGGCGCGTGACCCACGTGAGTCTGCACAACAACCACAGAGAGCCATTCTTTGTGATGGGGTTTTGTTCGAACTTCTTGCAATTAGAAGTTGAGACAAACGAGAGAAACGATATTACTTAAGTTTCACTTCTTGACAATTACGCTGTAACCGTATGTAGCGTAAATTTTGCTTGTATTGATCGTGTTACACGACGTGTAACGATCAGAAACAATCAATCTCCGAACCGTGATTCGAGTGCAGCCTTGAGTCAGAATCGGTAGTGTAAACAACACCGAGCAATGACTGCACAAGAGGAAACACGATTTTGCTTCAGCTCGAGAATACTTCTCGACACAACACTTCACGTCTTGACGAATATAAACGACTACAGATAGACTTTGTATAACTATAAAGTCACGGGAATGATTGTAGAAAGGGCGATGACTTCGTCACTGGTGGATTAGTAGATTCGATAGGATGGAATTTTGTTTGCTTTCAAGAGAAATTAGAATTCAATTGCAGGAATCGGAAAAGTTTTGGAATCAGAGAATTTTTGTGGTTAGAATTAGTACATCGCTTAGGAAGTTAGGAAATGGATTGCAAAAAAGTGATAATGTGTTGAAAGGATTCTCAAGTCCAATGCTCTCGTGCTCTCTATTTCTTGTGTTGAAAATATTATCCTCCAAATGAAAATAGTTATGACCAGCGTTGCCATCATCATACTGCTCCGCATCCGCAAAATGGAAAGCTCTTTCGCAAAAAGTTTGAAATCCTTTTCAAAAACGAGTTCTGAAATTCTAAAAACTGACGCTTCGCAATGAGTCATGACCTACTTACTCAAACACCATTCATGTATCCAGAATACATACTATTTGAATGATAGGCCAGACCTTCCTTCGATACACATGCGATCGAATCTCACGACGCCAAAAATAACCTCTCACCTCACTCGGTACCATCAAAATCCCCTCAACCGCATTGAACCCCGCATCCCGTCTCTTACACCCGACATCCCATCTGTCATACCCGACATCGCCTCTCTCAGCCTCTCTCATCCACATTGAACACAGTTTCTATTTCTGAACTTCAGACCAACTTTTTAATCTCCCCCAAACAATCAAAAACACTCAAGGTGTTTTTTCAACGTGTTGACACCGGCACCCACCCGAGGTGTTGCTCCTTGCTCCTCTGAAGCTTATTTATCAGAATCACACTCAGATAGAAATCGCCGTGTGACTCTTTCAATTGAAAACATTAATGTGCACTTAGAGAAATGCTTAAAACCATTCCTGCTACACATTGACACTCCAGGCCTTGCAGAACTCTGCAATGTTTCCTGGACAAGAAAAAATTTTCGAAAATTGTTTGTGACTCAATGGAAATGAGAAAAAGGCTTTTGTGATTCAGAAAGTTTTCCGATTGACAAAAAGGAAAACTTAAGGCTATCTTCTATTTCTTTGTGCCAGGAATCCACAATGACGTTGTCCATACACTTATGACACTTCTGTAAAGCATTTTCGTCTGGATTCCGCACAATGCCACTGTCCCTCCGAATACTACGGGCAAAATTCAAAACTTTGACTCTCAATGGTATACAATGGGCACAAAACTAACTTTTCTATTGTCTAACCATGGTAGACTCAGTGCTTGAAAACAAAACTATTGCCATTGGCTTCTTCGCTCTTTTGCTCTCGGTGGTTAAAACTTCCACTGGTCTACACAAAACTTCCTAAACTTAGGTAGGTAGGTAACTACGATGTAACTTTTGTATTCCTATTCAGACTGACTGTAGAGATTCCTCTTGGGGCCACTAGATGTTTTCTTCTCCTCTCCCTTTTCACGATGGTTTCATCTTCCACCTCTGATATCGCGATTAGTGTCGCGGTCTCATTTTTTTGATCACACTCCTATTGGTATCCTTGGATCGTTGCCCGAAGGGCTGGACGATTTGGACAGTACCAGGGGGATTGATTGTGATCTGTCTGTTACCGAAATTTTTATAATCTTCGAAAGATCAACTGTTACTGTGCTCGACAAAATTGAGCTTAGCTTTTCGAGTGTTGTTGTTTCCTTTTCGGTACTGTGATCTGTGGCTTCTTTTATCATGGAGAGTCTCTCCCAGAGATATCGTGAGATATCGTGGGATCTAAGGAATCTCAGCTAGTCCGTATGCAGGCAACTGCTGCTTATATACATCTTGTTTTAGTTTCTGACTGCACAGGTCAAATTTCTTTCCACCCTTTCTTTCTGCCCGTGCCTGTGGGCTGTGCCCTTGCCACCTTCATTACCTTTGCCGCCTTCATTGCCAATGCCGTCTTCACTGCCAAATGCCATCTTCTGTTGTGGTTTGCATTCTTTTTGCTACGCTTGGATCCAATTCGGCATCGTTGATCAGCTGATGCCGATTGGATGGCCCCCGTACTGTTTATGGCAGGCTGGTAGATGGCTTTGGAAGTTTCATACTCAGTATTACTCCCGCCGGGAAATAGACTACCCGGTTTGTGATCGACTACCACTTGTGAAGAGGTGAATAGAAAGTTTGAATCAGAAATCCAAAACTTGTCTTGACAGTGTTGTGAAGGTGGTGAGTGAAGTCTGAGACAGCGTCTCCAGTGCAGTGAGTCAGTCAGTACTGTGGTGAGTCAGTTTGTGATTCCTGTTGTGTCATATTCGAGATGGAGAATCTGCCTCGTGACACGTCGCCGTCCGATGCACTCTCCACAATGATCTCGTTGATCACGACTGTTCTCATCTATTTCTTCAACTCACGACACACTCCACAAACCTAAATTTCTTGTGTGTAAACTTTTCTTGTCTGAAATTCTTCGAATGGCTATCAACAATATAAACAGTGGTATATCTCGTGTGTTTTGGCAACTTAACATAAAATCCTCGGAAAGCAACTTGGAGTCGCCGTATAATTCCCTAGTACCTTGTGTGTTCAATACACTTGTGTGTTCAATGCATACAGGTAACTTTTTGAATCCGTCATCAGGTAACGTCAGCAGATTTGTGAATTAAGTATAGGAATACGTATGAAAGAGGATTCGTGATTTATCTTGTCTGTCGTTTCGTCTCATTGACCTGAGTATAATATCTTGACCTTTATATCACTAGCAGACTTCAGCATGTCCATAGCCATTCTGTTTCGGAGGTTATTGTTGAACCAAGATGGTCTACTGATAGCCGAAATTGATAGCCTACTCATAGCATCACTCTTTCTAAATCCTACTCTTCCTGTTGTTCCTGTCCTTCCTCCTGCTGTTGTTGACCCAAAGATTCTTGTTGATTGAACTCGGCCTGATGGAGCTCGTTGGATTCCTCAACAGGCTGTTGTTCTGTTTCTTCAGCTCGTTGTTCCTGAGTTTCTTCTGCCTGTTGTTCCGTTTCCTCTGCCCCCTGATGTCCCAAACCGTCACCCAAACTCTTTGATTTTTTCGAACCCCAGCTTTTCGTCGATTCCGTAGGACCGATGTTCCGCGATTCATCGTTGTTGATTACCCTTTCAGCCCACACATTTCCTTTCACAAGTGCTTTCTCAGGCTTGATATTGAACGGTGAATCGATGAGGGCCGCACCGGCGCCGCCAGATGCTGCGATGTGCTGCGATAAATGCCCAGGCCCCTGATCTTTGATATTGCGCTCGTTCTTGATGTTGTAGGGGGAATCGATCAAAGCAGCAGCTGCACCGCCTGTTTGTTTGTGTGTTTCACCCCATTTCTTCGCTGGTTTCGCTTTTCCGAAATACGGATCCAAAGCGGCGAGAACGTCGTTTTGGATTTCCGTATCGGTGAGAATCTTCTGGTATTGTTGTGATTCACCGTGTTCAAACGCGCCATCGGCGACTTCTTGTTGCATCATTCTTTCGAGTTCACCGCGGGAGACAATATTTTCGGAATGAATAGAAACAGGGTTTGGGACGTAGGATGATGATTCGGAATGCGCGTTTGCAGCGGACATTCCTCTTCCATATTCTTCCGGTGCGCCATCGACCATTCGCGGAGTCGAGTCCGGACTTCCAGTGAGAGCGGTTGTTGTTGGAGTCGCTGAGCCTTGAGGAGCAGGGTTTTCATTTGGTGGAGCTGCCTGTCTTGATCTGGCGACTTTCTTCGAAGACCGCTGTGAGGTTTTGGAGCCTCTTTCTCGGACTGAGTCGTTGTTCCTGCCGGAATCTCGGATAGAACCCTGTCTTGGCTGGGATCCGCCATTGTTTGATCCAAGACAAGAACCTCCCCGCCCGGAGCTGCGTCCATTGGTAGTGGTTCCGGTAGGCACAGTCAGTGTGTTCCTGTTCTTAGACTTGGAAACAGTCGACTCGCGCGCGCCGCAGCAAGGCATCTTTTGGTTTTGGTTTTGTTGCAACGAAACTAGGATGTGGAACTTCTTTTTGGATGACGAATAACGAATTCCGAGTTGTGGAAACAAACGGCTCGTAAAAATTTAGAATCAACTTCAAGTTTTGAAACTTCTATTGCCACCTTACTTGGTGGAAATTCAGAAAAGTTTGCCTACTGCTGTTCCAATATCGCTTCCTCTGTGCGGTATCGACAGACAGTGATCGACAGAAACTGAGAAAGAGAATGTGATCACGAAGAAAATCACAGTCTTCAGACTTCCAAACTTGGTTTCACAAATTTACTCTATCGGAAACAGAGCACTAAGTATTGAATATACTCAGCAGAGCAGAGCAATGTAGGATGAGAAGATTGAGTTTCTAAACTCGATCCAACTATCTTATCTTGAGAGGAGATGTTTGAAACTGAGAGAGGTCGGGGACCTAGTTTCTAAACTGAAAGCCTCTAAACTGATGTACACTGGAGATCTGAGTCTACTTGAGGTTGTGTTGTACACTGAGAGCCTTGCGTTTTACACACTCAATTTGAACGGAGACTGATCGCTTATACTGGTTTAGCACACTTGAGCACACTTGTTTAGGCTTTTAGCACTGGGATTTGGATAAGGAAGAAGATTAAGAATGAGATTTTCAGATTTAGATTTTTGGATTGGATTGGTGAGGTAATTTTAGAATTCGTGATGACAATTGTGAATCGTGATTAGAAAAAGAAAACTGATAGCCAAATGCGACCGAGAAAGGTTCTTGCGTCAAAATGAAATCCAAATGCGACCGAAAGGTTCTTGCGTCAGACAAAGGAAAAAAGTTCTTGCTGTCATCGACTCATGCTCCGACAAAGGGAACTACAAAAATTGAAAAGCATTGCTCTTCTCAAAAAGCCATGTGCTTCAAGTAAATACTGCGCCGAAATCTTGCGAAAAAAAAACATCAGAATCTTGCGAAGAAAATTTTTCCATGCACCGTGCTACCGTTGATAAACTCTCAGTGAAAAGACTCAGGCTACGAAAACTGAAGGTCACAATGTTACATAAGAAATCCAAATTCGAATTCTTCTTGCTCCGTGTTTTCTGTATTCTACCCGTCGTTTCATGCTCCACTTCATACAAACAGTTCTACGTCTCATCGAATTCATGCAAGTACCAAATATAAGAATGTGATAAGTATCCATGTTGCTCGTTTCAGCTGCATTTTTCTGTCAAGAAAAATGCCCGCTTCGAATATCAACCTCCACAAACGCCAAAACACGCTGTATTCTCACTTTTACTCTTATTTTGCCTTTTTCTCTTTAAGTTTTGCATTCCCGCCTCGTAAAAAAAGTCCCAAACTATTTCTTTACCTTCCTACAGTTATCCCCGATTCCACACGGATTTGTCCCGTTTTCGAGCCTTTTCGCGTGAACGAAAGTCAAGTTTCGGCGTTGATTGATTTTAGTGGTTTTTTGAGAGAAAAGAATGGTAGTCAAGTTGGAGCATTTTTTTTTCCTGGGAACGAGTGGTGTTTGTGAGTTGTGACTTGTTATATCGGCAAGACACCACTACCCAATCCCATACTCTTCACAATGTTTTTTCTCTTCCACAAAGAAATCGAGATACATCAACAACTCCCTGTCGAGTTTGTGAATAATCGCAGGCGGTCCCTTCTCTGGTCTACACCGATCCGTCCTGTCTTCCTGGAAGTCCGAAACTTCGATTGGCCATTGGAGGCAGAGACCGCCCGCTGCGTGTTTGAAGTTTGCGCTTGGTCTGAGCGAAACTGCCGAGCACCAACGGGGCTGGAGATGCGAGGGGAAAGGTGGTGGAAGGAGGGGTGTTGTTTTTGTGTTGATGTTGCTTGCTTCTTCACCATTGGTACTTGTCCACTTGTTGACTGAGAAATGGAACGTCAATGCTTGTTCTTCTGAAGCGCCTCCCTCAGCATCAGTCTTCGGAAAATCCTCTCTATCCACTCTCCAATCGATCTCCTGCAACCGTTTATATTTTTTCTGCTCGAAGTCTAAATCCGCTGTCGCAAAACTAAAATGCTCCTCATACCATTTCAAAATAGGGCTTTGTTCATAATATTTTCCCTCTGCTCCCTCTATATCAGCCACACTCCCACTCTTCACTTTCAACTCGTGATAGCCATCTCCACCAATAGATCGGAATTTCTGTCTGAATTGATTCTCAAGAAAGTAGTTCCACTCACACCTGTCTAAAACTTTGATCTTCTGTATCCCAACCTGTGCGAACATGTAATAAAACACACCAGCCCCGATTCCGTTTTCCTCGTAATACTTATGCCCGCTGTGCATGTCTGCTCGCGCCGTTTTCGGATTGTTATTGATCGATGTGCTGGTGACTGGCGTGTATTTGAGAAGGAGCAGAAACTGGCGGTAGATGGAGAGTTTTTTTCGAGCGAGATCGGTTAGGAAGACGGATGGATTTGCATTGCTATCGCCAAGGTCTTTTTGGGTGAGCCGGATATTTTCACTGTTGGTCGTGAGAGCGTCTGATAACTCCAGTTTCGTATTCACGTTCTTATCCCAATTCCATTCAAAGTCTGAATCTACATTCCCCACCTTCGAAAATATCAGCAATCCCTCATGCACGTAATGAAAATCGCCATTTGTGACGAAAACATGATTAGAAGAGACATCCTCAGTTGATAATTCCGGACGCAGAAGCTTGTTTGTAATTTTCGTTGCTCTCGAGGTTTTACCGTTGCTGTACGTGTCTTTTCGTCTCCCGCTATTCCCAACATGCTGCATGAAATAGAGAACCCGAAACGGGTTAAACAGCACCATATCAAGTTCCATCACTAACATTGCATCAAATCCACCTAGTTCTGCGAGTTCTAAAAACGCAAATCTTAACATTGCTGGTAGCCCATATCGCCATGCATTCGCAGCCTTCGTTCTCCAATGCGATTTGTGCATTTTCTGGATTATTTTTCGTTTCACGGGGTAATGGATAACGTTGATTTCCCAGGATTTCAAGAGTTGTGCTTGTTTCCGGGTCAGCGGATAGTTCGGAGACATACACAAATTCCTCAAGTGGATAGGAACTTCCGGAGAGACTTGGCTTGTACCTGCAGCCTCGGAGGGGAAGCGACAGGAGATTTGGGAATAGCGGGATTTGAGGTCATTGCTCTTCCCAGGTTCAGCAGCATATTTCCGTGCAACATATTCACTCACCAATCTATGCGTTGTTGGTTTCCCTTTTTCCTCGACGGCACCATGCGCATCGACAGCTTCCTTCTCCAACTCTCTCATAAACTCAATTCCAGAACTTTCAAATTCCGATGCGTATTCTGCCGTCCTGTCCTCCCGCTTCCAAAAGGATCTCATGTTTGCATGATTCGTTTTCGGTTCCTCAGGTGGTTCGGGTGGTTCTGAGTCACCACTGCTATCACTCGGCTTACTACCATCGTCAAGCTTCGTATACATCGTTTTATCCGCAACTACCGCAGCCGCATCGCCAGCACGATTTCGCACCCAAATCCTCTGCTCCGGTTTGTAATACTTTTCCTCATAATTTTCGATGTCGGTATCATCCGACAGAACGTCGACGTAATTAGGGTCTGAGAGCAATTCCACAAGCTGTTCAGGCGTCGGTCGCGAGTCTTCAGGAAAGGTTCTGATATCGAACAATGAGCTTTTCGCATCCGCACTGCGTTCGTTGATACGGTGGTCTTCGTCGTTTACTACCGTCACTGTTGTTGTCTTTCTTTGTGTTTTTTTCTCTTTTCCATATTTCTCTTTGTCAAACACGATGTCTTCACCCGGTATCTCCTTGTCCTCATCCACCTCCTCCACCGCATCAATCTCAAATTCCTCTTTCGAAGGACTACTCATGAGCAAATACATTTCCACACCATAAGTTTTCAAGTATCGTATCCCAGCTTGATTCCAGAAACTCATGACGCCTGAAACTTTCTGACCGTATTGTAAGGCAGAGCTCGCACGTTCCAGTTTCTCGTGTTTCTGGGGCTTGAACAGATCAGCGATGAGATGAACGTTGATTCCGAGACCGAAGCGAAGTTTTGTGAAAACTGGCTTGGGTTTTTGTGCTTTCGTTTCTGAGCCTGAGGGTTGCGACCCTTGTTGTGCAGAATCAGAGGTAACAGGAGCAGCAACAGCCGGCGGTGGATTCTTAATCACTGGCAACAGCAACTCAGTGTCCACGATACCCTTCTGAAAATCGTAATCATCCGAATAACACTTCACGTACGTTCCTTTGGCGTTTCTGCATGCGGGCGCACCGAAATACTCTGTCCGGTTGATCTTGATCAGAGACTTTTGGAGGAACGGCGAATTCCATATTTGTGCAGACGACGTTTCTTCCGTGATGTTTCTCTCTAGTGCAGATGTTTCCGAGAGTTTTCTCTCCACCTCTTCTCTCACCGCCTCTCCCAGTCCATTCCAACCCGTATTCACGACATCCAAAATCAAACTTGCGTCGGTCAATACCGCGGGGAGGATATCTTTCAGTACTTTTGGCATGCTACCTATCAGCGAGAGATTCGACTCCACCGATTTGGACAATTCGCTGACGTACGGTTTAATGTCAGATTTGATGTAAGCTGCGATTTCGGTGTGGGTGAAATATGGTGTGGAATCTGCAAGGTCTGGAAAAGCTACATTGGTAGTCGTGAGAGCAGGACCAGCAGAAGAAGGCAATGTTCGCAGCTTTATCATTTTCTTCACGAACCTACCGTGATTTGGACCGAAGTTTTTGTTTGTCTCTTCAACAGGATTCCCGTTGCCATCCTGATCTGCCGGCTTCAAAAAATCTTCCAACACACCTAACACCACCTTCACCACTTCTCTTTTCGTCACTCCTGATTTGCTTGCGTAGTACGCCAAGGCTGCGTCAGAAGCCGAGTTCTTCTCGGAGAGCGGAACGATAACCGGCATGTGCATGCAGATGGGGAAATGATGAGTGAGACTGGATTCTGCTGAATCGAAGGTGAGAGATGAGAGCTCGTAATTCCTGATTTGTGGGACGACTGCTTGGACGGAGGAGGGTTTCAGTGATAGCGTCGTTGGTATCAATGACAGTGTTTTTGCTGGGACTAACAGTTCTGAGTCTCCATCGCTTGCAACACGAATGTAACTTCCGTAGTACCTCTCACCCAACAACGTCTGATCCACAAATAGCTCTCTCACGAGTTGGTATTGGATCACGAACAACGCCACTTCTCGAGCGACAATTTCTGCTTCGCAAGATACAGGAGCGCAAATGTAAAACACTTTGCGAGTGTCGCTGTTCTTGCCCGCATCATCATCAGCACCCACATCGGCGCCATCAACCCGAAACAACTGCCCATACTGACCCTGACAGCGTCTGACAGCTGCGAGGAGGAGAATGTTGGTCTTTGTGGTTTTCGTTGCATCGCCTTTTTTGTTGTCGATGGACTGAGAACTCGTAATCTCCGCAACAGCCCAAACCCATTCGTCGCGATAATTTAGCCAGATAACAATGTCGCGAAAACAGATCGCAGGGTGACGCCAGAATCCAACACGCTGCGATGTGATGTACTGCACCGTATGGGAACCTCGCCGGTTCATTTCGAGGAAACGGAGCCTGTCTTGCCATGACTTGCTAAATTTTTCTGTTTCGTCTGTGATGACGTTTAGCTTTGCAGTGTCTGAATTCTTCTCAATAACACTATGAGTTCCAATTCCAACTTCAGCCCCACCTTCCCTCTCAGAAATCGCTTTCATTTCCTGAAATACCGGTCTCGGAAAGGACGATACCAAATACCATCGCCCCAATCTCTGTTCCAACCACCTCTTGAAATAAAAAAACGGCTTTTGGAAGAGCTTATCATATCGCCGTCCATGATTTCCTTCGTTAAAAAAAGTGCTTCCAAGATGTTCTGGTCTGTAATCTTCCGAATTTAGACCATATTGTTTTGAGAGATCGAGGCGGACACGGAGGGTTTCGACGTATGAGTTGTTTTTGTCTCTCGATTCTTCCAAGTTACTGTTTTGAGACAAATATCTTTCGATCTTCTCTTTTATCGTCTCTCGCAAAATCGCACCTGTATACTTATCCGTCGTTCGTCTGACCAGATGTTGGAGTTCAATTGGAAGTGGACGGCAGAGACTGCATGTGACTCTCGACGCTGGATCATTCTTTATTGCAACACCGTCGGAAGAATCATCGGAAGACCGCCCTGTGGAACAGAATATCGCTTCACAAATGGAAACGAGACGAGAAACTTTCGAGGAAGAGGAGACTTCAGATGCACCAGAAACACAAGAAACAAACGAAACAAAAACAAACACGACTGAGAATACACGAACAACGAATCGAAGATGCGTCATTCTGACTTCTATTTTCTGTCTTCACCAGTACGCTCTCAATCAAAACTCGTGCTTCACTGCTTTGCATTCTACTCGCTGATTCTGCTCCTTAGCTTTTTTCTCTCGACCTTTTTCTCTCTCGGCAGCCGCATCTATTCGCGTTTTTTTTTTCTTCTCAATTCTTCTCCAATTCTTCTCAACAAAAGTCCGAGACTTGAACAAATTGAAAAAGCTGGCTTTAATGGCGTGTTTTGGAGCTCACAGGCGAAATGTCACACAGTTGCGCACAGGCTACATTCTTAAACATGCCGACTTGTCACATCGAGAAAACTTGGCAGCAGTGTCCATTCGTGGAATCTTACTTGCGATCAGTGTCCATTCGTGGAATCTTACTTGCGATCAGTTTCTACTCGTGGAATCTTACTTGCGATCAGTTTCCAATCGTGGAATCTTACTTGCAATTACTTTCCACTCGTAAAATCAACGAACGTCGCGAAAAGGGACGCGATATCAAGAATTTCGATAGCTCGTTGTCCTTCCTGCCGTTGTCGAAAAAGCATTCTCGTTTTCGTTTTCCAATTACACTTTCCGTTCTCGTGCAGCTACGTGCTGTCCGACGGTGAACGTCGACGTGTCAATCGAGATACAAACGTCACGGCTTTCCCGACTGGTATCGGTGGTTTCGTATTCTCGAGTTGTACCTTCTGAATCAGTAGACATACCACAAACCGAGCTACGCAAGCGGAATAGGAATGCCAATGCGCACCAAAATCGAGCTGAGCAACGGAATATATGTTCACACATACACAAAAGTCCGGATATGCAAGCGGAATGGCCATCCGTGAATGTACCAAAAACGCGCTAGGCACGCGGAATAGCCATTCACGCCTGTATCAAAAACGCGCTAGGCAAGCGGAATAGCCATTCACGTCTGTTTCAAAAACGCGCTAGGCGAGCAGAATAGCAATCCATTGGAATACCACAAACGCGCTAGGCAACGCGATTAGCACAGAAGCCGCAATTTGTAGGAGCAACGTCCCAGATTTCGATCAAAATCGCCAAAACCCTCTAAATTATCTGTTTTACATAGTTCAATTTAATAAAATACTTAAATATTTACATTATTTTTAATATGAACTAGTTTTGTATTCATAAAATCCCTTAATGTGGTGGCCCGGTAGACGCGATTTCCATACGCATTTTCGGAAATTACCTAGTGCAATTTCCAAAACTCCACACTAATCAAAAACACATCGATAACACGCAATTTCGACAGATGAATTCTCTTCGCCCACAACCACACCGCTTCAGAATCGAACCGCCCCGAATACACGCTCTCTAAAACACTCACGATGTGAAATAGAATCACACATACTGAAAACAATTCCGACAACACGCAACTTCGACAGATGAACTCACTTCACCCACAACCACACCGCTTCACAATCGAACCGCCCCGAATACACGCTCTCTAAAAACTCACGATGTGAAATAGAATTACGCATACTGGAAACAATTCCGATAACACGCCCCCGCTGAAATGAACACATCACTTCCCCCGAAATGCTGTTACATATCCAATATCGCATCAAATGCAATCCAAGTACGTCAAAACAAACTCCCACCGTTGACAATATCCAAAGCCGACCCAGACAATGGTCACCAACGTCGAAAAGCTCTACCAAATCGAGACTTCACGACATTACATATCATGAAAATTCATACAGACCATGCGATACTTTTTATTCATATTGTACTTCAATGGAAAATCAAGACTGATAACGATCCAGAACGAATGATCACACGACTTCACCCAGTCAATATCTCACTCACTCATCGCGATTCTAACTCCTCGTGATTCGACGCAAGTATTCCGCCAAACGTGGCATCACGTCATAGGTGTTATTCTGCTGTTGCTCCTCCATGATTTCGTCTTCCATAGCCTCACCAACCTCAGGTTCACGCTCTGGATCCGTGGTATCCAAATCCGGAGTCTGATCGAAACTGTTGGAATCATCATCATCTGACATATTCTCATAATCAGCCACCATTCGCTGCAAAATATCGACGGTATTCACGAGTCGATTAACCGTCTCACGCACCCGTGCCTCACTTTCCCATCGTTGCCCACGAGGACGATTTGCATGTGCCCGATTCACTTCAGCCGTCACTTGCTTCACAGCCTGAATCTGATTATGGACATCCATCAGAGACGCATATCTGAAATTATTAGGAGCAAGATCCGGACGCACATTAATGGCAGCCATCCTCGTCAATCACACAATGTGAACCAATTTCGATTCGCCAGAAATCACTCTCAGAATGCACCAGAATTGACCTAGCCCGAAAGGCCAAGCTTCTCAACCTAAATCGAGTATCGCACTGATGCAGCAGTACCGACAAGTCTCGAATTGCAAACTGCCCACTCACAGAATTTGACACCGACTCGTGATAGAATCTGAACCACGCCTCAGACGAATGATTTTGAACTCACTCCCAGAATTCGACTCCGCATCACTCAGCTTCATACGCGACAACCCAGACGAAGCATCATATTGAACATGAAACAGCCCCAGATGAAACGTCACACCTTGATCCGTGTAGAACTCATTTTTTAATAGAAATATGTAGAAATCATCTATGTACTTCAAAGTACAAATCGTAGCCCTCACACACAACGAGAGCGATCTTTTCAATATCAGATCACTTTAGATATTTTATTTTTTCTAAATAATTTTTCAGATCATTGGAGGCGAATAAACTATTTGCGAGATTGAAACGCTGACACCCAATCGATCTCATCCGAATCAGCAACATGCGACACCACCAGACACTCACCCCCCGTCACACCAAACCGAATTTCGCTTCACGCCACACAATCACCCGAACAGCCAGTGGTTCGAGCCCCGAAGCGTCACAACTGCAATCCAGAGGCGCACCCTTTTTTGGAAAAAAGTTGGCCGGCACAAGGCGTCACGCCCCACCTTTCCGCTCATCAGAACGGTCCTACCACTAGACCCCTCTGCGGAGCGTCCGGTGGGTGGTAGTGGTGTGACCAGGGAGGCACAATCCCAGCTGATCTACTAGATCAGTTGGAATGTGTGCCTCCCAGAATAACGACAAAAATTGACCAATGTAGGAACGAAAAAAGTTCCGTACACCGAGACTAAAAAAAAAGTTGCGCCCAACCGACCATTCGCTGACTGATTTACGCTTCTACCGTCGGACGGAGCATACCGACAGTCGAGGCCTAGCTAGCCATCGAACTTAGACATCGGCTCCCCCCGGGCGACTCTCAGTTATGGGTGTTACCATAACTGAAATGCGAAACAGACACCAACAAGAATATCGAAACAAAACGCCCACGGCGGGAACGACATGCAGTCTGCACGTTCCCACAAAAGGCGATCGACCAATCGAACAGGCGATCGGCCGTGTTATCACACAGGCGACCGACCAAGCGATCGATATGGGGCGCGCGAGCGCCCCCCCCGCCCCCCGTTACGGGGCCCCAATTGTCTTTTCGATGCGATCGATCGAGTCGACCAGGCGATAGCGATCGATTCGATTCGATTCGATCGAAACAGATCGATCGATTTTCGATTCGAATTCGATTGCGACTGGAGCCCTGTAACGGGGGGGCGGGGGGGGGGGCGCGGTAGCATGTGGGGATTCGCGATTGCCGGCCTGTGGCGTACACACGAGCGATTATGAGTGTGCTTATTGTTGGGGCGATAGACCTTCTTTTCGAGGCGGTGTGATGAGCGGGTGGTCAGCCCGTCATCTTGACCATCTTTTCGAGACCATGTGATGAGCGGGTGGTCAGCCCGTCATCTGGGTCGTGTGTTGGTGGTGTCGCCGTAGCGTTTGGTGCTGCAGAGTCAGAGCTATTCGGATTTTGCGGATGGCTGATTCGCGATCGATGGGCGTGTTATCTGATTGATTTTGATTTTCAGATTAATGTTCACACTTAAATTTTGAGAGCAATTGTGTGACATTGATACATTGGCGAGCCGGTATCTGTGTCAGAAGTGCCCATGTAGGTAAGTTGTGGCCACGATTGTGATGACGACTTGTTAACATTATTCAGGATAACGGATAGAAGTCGAAATCGAAATCGATTGAGTGTGAATCTTTTTAGAGAGAAAGAGACTGACTACAGATATTTTATTTTTAAATAACATATCACAGCGTTGAAACACATGGAAGCGCCTTGATAAGAGCTTCAGTACCACTTTGTCGATTCACCTTTCGACTTGCCATGACGAGTCGATCAATCTAGATCGTGAAAGTTTGCGCCCAAGATTGTGTCTCATGAGCCCTCCGTTTTGTTTTCACTGACACGTTGACCATTTCTCATGGTAGTTGCTTTCTCCACTCGTGAGAGTGGCTTCCACTCATGTTCTCTGAATTCATATAGATGGTCCTTCTCTGCTTTCTCCACTCGTGAAAGTGGCTTCCATTCATGTTGCCTGAATGCATCTAGATGATTCTTCTCCTTTTCAGAAATTCCTCCAGTTGTGGGTTGTTCATGCTGGGAGCTGGACGTCTGAGTGCTGCGGTTGGTAGCACACTGGTTGTCGGTCTTGATGACGAGGTAGCCGATGTCGAAGATGCATCAACATTCGAGTTTCGCAATCCAGCTCTGGTAAGAAGCTGCGTGATGTCAGGAATTTGCGGCATGTTTCCATTCGCTGGCGCAACATCTGTTTTTGAGATTTTTTTTTTTGTTTGATAGACATAGAAGTTGGATTTATCGTTGTCGAACTTTTGTTAGAGTGCATGAATACAGTGCAAGTCTGAATGTAGAATATGAAAGGTTTAAGTATACCGAGAGTCCCAGCTGCTGTGGGTTTTCCGATCGTTTTCATGAGGCTTTCCAATGGAGACGGCATCTGTGGTGCTCGATTCTGATTCCCTTGAATTGCCAAACTCGCTTGATTTTCCGCTGCTTTCTCCTTTTGCAATTCTTGATTTTGCGCTGTCAGAAGCTTGATTTGGTCCATGAGAGATACTGTTGTCGTACTGCTGCCACCGCCGCCTCCAGCTGCAGCTTGTGCCCCTCCACCGTTGATTCGTGCCAGTAATTCCTCGATGCGAGATTCTTTTTCGTCTTTAGCCGGTTTTGGTGCCTCGACGATGGGTGGTTCAATCCCGAGTAATCCAAACAACTCTGACTCTGCAGCACGCACGCTAAAATGCTCGTCCCATTTAGTATCCGGGCGGTATAACGGGTGTTCCGGATTCGCCTCATCTGGACCAAAAAAGAACGTAGGTCTCGATCCTTTGACGTTCAGTCTTGCTACGTCTTTTACGTTCTGCGTACCTGTTTTTTGAGATTGTTTGTTTTTTTCGATACTTGAGCGATTTCGAAATTATTGACAGGCTTTGCATTGATTTTAAAGGATCAAAATTATGAGAATTAGTTGAATTCAAAAGACCAGAACTAGTTGAATTTAAAAGATCAGAAAACGAAAAATATACCAAGAGGACTTTCAATCCATGGTATCACTATCAATTCGATAGGATTTGAGCAGCACCACCGCTGTGGGTTGGGGTCTGTCTCGAGAAAGGTTGCCACCTTTTGTACGATCCGCTCCTTGATTCGTACCTAAAAATTATTTCGAATGACAAAGTTGACGAGTGGCAAAATTTGATTTTGGGTGACAAAATTGGCGAATGGCAAAGTTGATGACTTTTGGTAACAAGATTGACTACGTAATTATCAGAAAACAGACGAAACGAAATGACAAAATTGACGAAATTCATTCAAAGAAAAGGTTCAAGGCATATACACTGTGGCCGGTCAAATACGAGACATCATCGCCGCGTTCATGGGCAAATGTGAGCTCCGACATATCCAGTTTGCCACTCCACCAACACCTATTAATGGTATCGATGGTGGCGTGACGACGGTGTTTGGATTCCTCCACAATCCAATGCATCGCCATCCCAGGCTTGCGACGCGGATACTTGGTAAGGTAACCATTTACGATGGAACGGGCGGTGGAGGATGGCAATGGATAACAATCCAAGTCTTCCCATTCCAGACGCAGAGCCTTTGTCCCCCCGGCACGACGTGGAACTGGCATGCCTTCGTAATTCAACGCCATTTTCGTTTTGATGAAATGACAGAACTCGGATGAATGCCGGTTGGAACGCAGACGCGTGAGAATTTCTCTCGATACCCAGTGAACTTGACTACATTGCGATTTCGAATGGTGTTAGAATGAAAGTGGCAGTCGATTTATTATTGATTTCCGAAATCGTTTCAATAGCGTAATATGCAATGTGAGAGAAACTCTGTGCATTCGAGACCGTACTCTCTGAGGTGCCATGCCGAAATCGCGCTTCTCTCACTGGCCTTCATGCTCAAGATATTCTCTCTGGGGTGCCATGCCGAAATCGCGCTTCTCTCACTTGCCTTCACGCTCAAGATAGTCTCTCTGGTGCCGTGGCGAAATCATGCTTCTCTCACTTGCTTTCACGTTTGAGATAATCTGTCAACTCATGTATGTGCCCGCCGTCCATTACACTGCTTGCCCCGAACATGACCTTCTTCCGAAATACACAGAATAACGGGTGGTCAGCCCGTTATCGGTGGCTCGTGTGTTGAAACGAAGCTATGTGGTGACACGTTTTGAAATATGTTGAACGTACAGGATATGAATGAAATTGCGCTTGATACACGCGATGGCGCTATATCTGTTTGTGTCACTTGCAATTACTGGCCCTCGATCCCGCGTCTCAAGATTTCGGCTTTGGTTCGGTTAAGCTGCTTGATCGCTTCTTTGGCTTCTTCAATTTGTGGCGAAGCCGTGTCAGCACGCTTTCGCAGGTTGATTAGGTCATCCATTGAAATTCCGGACTTATGCGCGTCACGCTCCTGTTGCAATATGTATGGTGTATCCTCACAGTCCGAATCTTCATGCAAATCCGAAGCGGAGACGGATTTTGTATTACGACGGCGGCACATCCATAATACCCAACGTGCAGAACAATAACTGCATGGGCGACATCGCTTTTTATAACTTCGTGGGACCTAGTTTTTTTCTCAGAAAGTTAATCGACGCCATAGAAAATGTCGGGTGGAATCCCACTGGTGCCAGCACTAATTTTGTGAATTTGGAACATGACAAATGAGAAGCAATATGGATCGAATGGCAAATCGTACAAGTGCGAAATTCCCAAAAATGTCGGAGAATTAGATAAGAGTCAGAAACTGAGGCTCAGAAATGCGATCAGAAACGCCACACATGAGATACCTTCGCCTCGGTTTCTACGACGAATGCACGACTCTCGTCGCCTTCGAACGTTTTTGCATATTGGTCGGAGTCCCAATTGGACCCGACCTTATCGCAATAAGCCTGTTATTTATTTTTTTTTTTGGCGAGGCGAGACGTTGTGAAATGTGGCGAAAAGTAAGAAAACAAATCAGAGCCAGGATGGCGATAACATGTAGAGTTGACGATACAAATTCGAAATCGTAACCATTCAAATACACAGTCTGAAAATCCAAAACATTCACTGATGGTAGCGGGGCCCCCATCAATGAGAAATTGATAAACTCCATACCTTCCAATTATTCATGGAGATTAGCATTATTGGGGCTACCTCTTGACATTCGATGGTAACGAATTTCCCATCAATGGGAGCTCCGCTACCATCGCTGAATGTTTTGAAGGTGCTCCCAGTCATAGTTCTGGGAGATTTTTTTTTGAAAAAATATACTAGAGATGGAGGATCTTTTTGAAAAAATATGCTAGAACATAAAAGATGGAGAATACGGGTGCTGCTAGTTATGCAAAACGTTAAGAAATTCAATGGCAAGAATTCAAAAGCTCAAAGCGTCAAAATGTCAAAAATTCAGAAGCGCCGTACTTGTATGACATATCTTGTATCCGGCAAAACCGGATCAATTTATGCATTCTGTAGTCACTCGCTCCTTGAGTGGTATTGCTAACCTCGGTTATGAGACATTTGCCCATGTCTCTATTTCCCGAGCACATGCCAGCGATGGCATTTATGAATTGGCTCTTGCCTGTGCCGGGATTATGACCTTTAAAACATATATTCATATCCCTTTCGCTGGTATCAAATTGATTGGTGGCTAATGTATAAAACTGGCCACCTAGTCTGAAAAAGCCGCGCTGCGGTTCTCTGAGACACTTATGCTTCGAGAGCCTTTTTAAATTTCCTCTGAGTGGTGCCTCCTTCACCATTGCTTTGATGTCCTCCGCCGTGTAACGTGTCTCGCTGCCATCTGGACAGTCCATCTCCTCATCATCTTCGGCGTCGAGGTGCTCATTCATAGCTTTTCGCAAAAACTTCCGCTGTTCTGCCTTCTTTTTCCTGTCGTTCATTTTGTCGGCTTCATCCATCTGGAGTAGTTCTTCCGACGTATATTCATCGTAACAGGTGCACCTCAGTTTGATATTTTTTTTGGTGGATGATTTTCGACGATAATAAACGACAGAAATAGCATGCATACTGAACATATTTGTGACTACTGGATGTCAATAAAATTTATAAAACCGATCCGCCATTTCAAAATGATTTATGAACTGTATACACAATGACCCAACTGATTTGAGATGGAGTAAAAGAATTGAGAAGCAAAAAAGACAAGAACCGAAATAAATACCTTTCCCCAATGGCCATCTTTATCGTGTGTGCGAAGTGTCTGTCTGTTGCTGGACCCCATCTCTTTGTCGTTTCCCCCTCCCAAAACACCGTCTTCAATTCGCGGAAGGCTTTTTCGTTCATTTCTCGCCGAGTCCAGAGTTTGTATTCTCTGTGAAAATCTTTGTACTTGTAGAATGTGCGAAGCTTGTCGTCATCGTTTAGGCTTTTATGCTCGGTGATTTTGTCCGCCAGAAACACTCTCCGTTGTCCTAAGGACTTTGGTATGTCTTTGTAGTCGTTTTTTCGCCATAATTGGAAAAGCTCGTCTTGCGGGAGCGGCTCTGCGAGAATTTGGTTGATCTGACGCTTTTGCGATTTGCAAATCTCCGGAATAATGCGATACTTGTTGCGATATAACGGGAAGAAATCGACGTGACCCTCTTTACGAGGATCGGAGAGATAACTTTGAATCCCCTTCTCGTTGTGGTAGTGTGGCCTCGTAGTTTCGTTGGCGTCGGCACATCTGACGACTATCGCCAGTTTTCTTTTGTGGAACGCTTGCTCGAGGCGAGATCCAGACTGAATCGGGTGGTTACCACCATGTTTGAGGTGGATATGAAAGTGATGCTTGCCCATATTCTCAGTCTTTGCGATTGCGGCTTTTTCGTCCAGATCCATATCTTCTTCTTCTTCGTCTTCCGTATCCTCAGTGTCTGCGACTGCGCCTGTTTTCTTTTTTTTTCGACTCTTATCGGCGCCAGGATCGGTCTCCGTGATGACCGCAGATTTGTCTTGCTTGAACAGCTTGTGATCATTTTGCTCTCCTAAGCCCAACATTGAGAGTGGTCCTCTCTCGGTGAATACTCCATAGCGGTCCAGTGTGGTATCCCAACAATATCTCCCGAGATACGGCTGCATTTCGCGAACAACCCTGCGCACCGAAGTTCCAAGGGCCTCCTTCCCCTCGAGAGTGTCTGGAAAATAAAGATACCGCCCACTTTTGATGGTTTTTTCAGACAACGCAGGCATTGTGAGAAGAAAATTTTTATACAGACCCCCTGGCATGGGTGATGTAAACGATGCGGATTGAAATGAAGCCTGTTTGAATCCGCCGTCCTCGTTGTCATCATCGGATTCGTGATCTGGCACATCTGGAAATAATGCGAAGCAATCTGCGAGCTCACGTTCGATTTGCTTGGCTTTTTCGTCTGGGTCCTCTTCTTCATCGTCTGCGTGGAATTGCTCGTCAGCTTCTGCGAGAGAAAAGTTGCAGACTGACATCGCGCTCGGATTGTAAGCCGAATTGTTGGTAACCGAGACGGAACTCGGATCCATCTTGTCTAGAAGAAGTTTCTTCGCCTCCTGCATCGAGTCCGCGGTTTGTTGGAGACGCTGGCAGATGTTCACTTGCTTGCTGTCTACGAAGCGACTTTGTTTCTTGCCATTATATGATTTTGATGCGAATTTGTTTCCAGCTTTCGCATCGTCTTTCTGGACAGCTTTCCCTTTACGTGGCGCAGGACCGGACTCCGACTTCTTGGTGGCACGAGTCGACTTCGTGTTACGAGTTGAATTGCTGGCGTTGTCAATTTGAGACGCTGTCTCAGAGAGGGGACTTGATTTCGTGACGACTGATGTGGACGTTGCGGAGGAAGAACTTCCAAGATTTGCATCATTGCTCGCCTGATCGAGGATCGGAGATGTAGAAGTTGCGGAGGAAGAACTAACAGGCGCGTGTTGCATATTACGAAAAAGCTCGCTCGAAGTGCTGTTTTCGCAACTAATGGTTGTGGTGCTATTCGGTGGATGTTGATCATGTGACGGGTGTGAAGAGTCACTTCCGGCTGTGAACGCTGGGGAGTGTGTATCGTTCAGGCTTTGCGTGGCAATGCTGTCACCATCCACTGGAGTCGAATCATCACTGGGCGTTTCATTTTGTGCGCGTGATAGCAATCGTGCATGTAGTGAACCTGCTTTCGGCTCTTCTTGGATTCCCAGCGGCTTTTTCTTGCGAGAGCCTTTTTTCATATTTGTTCCGACTTTCGAATGATCGAGTTTGCCGTCATTGACTGGGTTCACCGGCTTCGTGAGTTGTTGTTTGTTCTGGGATTTTTGCTGTTTCAATTTCGCATCACGTCTGTTGTTGGCCAAAAGTGATCGCGACGGCTCCGATGCATTGATTGAGTCTTCCAGAAAGGTTTTGTCATCGAATCCATCTGGGAGGACTCCTTTCGACTTCTTGGATTTGGCACCAGATGAATTTTTACTCTTGGATTCAGAGCTCCCAGCTGACTTCTTCGTGGACTTCGAGCCCTTCTGTTTTTCAGACTCTCCATCGGCAATCGGCGGACAGAAATCGCAATCCTCAGCGTCGAATTTGTATGGTGTGCATCCACTGCAGCTTGCGAAGTTGCATGTTCCCGGGCTGTTGCTTCCGATGTCGAATAGAAATCCATTGCCGTCGTTGATGTCACACATGGGCGTTGCCTTGAACGGATTGAATCCATTTTGCAGATCGGCGCATGCTTTGTTGCGTTTTGCTTCTTCATGCGTAGACTGGTCTTGACGCTTGCGTTTCGGTGCCATCTTTTTGTGATCCACGGGTGTGTGGAAAATTGAAAGTTTGGAGCTTATATACAAATTGGGAAATAGTTATCAGTTCGTTTCGATGTTTTTGTTGAATGTATCTATTGAGTGTCGATCTGTGGTTCATTTAGAGATTGAAAGTAGCATTTGTAGACTCCGGAGAGTTGAAATTTGTCCCATGTGATACAAGTTTTCGTTTTTCATTATACATCACGAGCGTCGATTGGCGCTTCTTTCCTTTTTGACCTAAGGTGATTTTTGGTATGAGGAATGCGCTTTTTGTGATTTCGAATGCTGTGCCATTTTCCTCTCAATTTTAGAGTCTCGGTCTGATTTACTCTCGGTTCGACACATGCTCACTATGCATACTCGGGCAGACGACTGACTCTCGGTTCGACACATGCTCACTGTGCACACTCATGCAAATTCACAACTCCATTAATATGCCACACGTGAAACATTCGAGATCTCTCAGATGCTGGACACAGAACAGCTGACTCCATGTGTGACCACAACGCATATTCGGTTTTCATATGTGTTTTCTATATAAAATTGACACTGCTTTTGCCCCACCAGCCTAGACACACAAGAGGCGACCTCATTGCATGGAGATCGATACTTCACTGACAGATATGATAGTTTTTACGATCGATCGGTCAATCGAACGATCGATCGGCCAAACGAACGACCATCGATTGAACTTCGACCGATTGAGAATGACTCTATAAAATTGCCATCCCGGAGAAGTTCTCGGGTTTTTGCATAATAGAAAAATAGTATACTATTTTTTCTATAATGCAGATTCTGGCAAACTTCTCCGGAGACGAAACATTCCACGACTAAGAAATAGCTTCTGACTCAATGTCGACGATGCACATTCTAAACAAGAATCAAGCACGAAAACGAAATAGATACTCATTGTTCTCAATACGTAGAAGTGGAATACTCATAGTTCAATTTGTAATTTCAATAACAAAGAGTCACCGTAAAGTTGCAAGCTCGCTACACATTTTCCGTGAAAAATGATTAGTTTTTGACCACAAACAGAGCTCACATCAATCGTATTTGCACACTCCTTGAGGCGACGATTCACCCCCGAGACATTGCCACTGAAATGACGACTCTTTTCCGAGACGATCCCATTGACACGACAGCTCACGCCTGGCACATTGTCATTGACACAACAACTCATGTCTGCGACATTCTCATTGACACGACAAGTCATGCCTGAGACATTCTCATTGACACGATCAGTCATGTCCGAGACATTCACACCAAAATGACGATGATCTCGATTTGCCATTCACTGGAGATTCTCATTGAGACGACGAATCATCTCTGCAAGCTGTGCCTGTGCATCATCAACTGCAGTTGGACCCCCACCGACAGCACCCCCCACTGCTGGAACTTGTGGCGCGGCAGCAGGTGCTCCACCAGCCTCAGCAGCTCCACCAGCATCCATAATCAATTTTCTCAGAGATTTTTCCGCCTCCTCAATCGCAGTGACATTTTTTTTGATCTGTGCCTCCTTCTCCAATTTCTCTTTCATGGGATGAAAGACTGCAAAGATGAGTGCAAGCAAACTGCCATGTAC
>Ga0099797_100017_pt1 | contig 77273 bp, 89 predicted proteins | sample Uncmet_Sort48C_1_FD_89871 | JGI IMG/M metagenome (GOLD analysis project Ga0099797, IMG submission 89871) | Marine eukaryotic communities from CALCOFI LINE 67, Pacific Ocean - C012_Sort48C_1 | ecosystem: Environmental > Aquatic > Marine > Oceanic | place: Pacific Ocean: Monterey Bay | collected...
AAAGAAACATTTGTAAAACTTTCTGATGAACAAAAAAAGAAAGTAAAAGATGCTGCTAAAAGAGGAGAGGCTCCTGAAGATGTAATTGATTCTGATTTTGGGGGTGATGACAAGTATCTCCAATCTATTAAGGCTTTAATGGATAAATTAACTGAAGGTAGGCTATTAAAAGAAAATATTAACATGGCTACAATTCTTAGCCATGATGATTATCATGATCTTTACATAGGAAATAGAGCTGAACATGATGCAAAGGATGAAGAAGAACAATTTAGTGATGAATATATAATTGATCTTGATCCTGGAATGTATCAAATGATATATTGGAATGATGAAGGTCCTGATTATATGTCTTTTGATAATAAACTAGATTATGTAAAAAGTGCTATTATGAATTTTTGGGGAGAAGATCATTTTATTGAAAAGTTTGGAATTGAAGATGAAGTAGGTGATGATACTTGGGATTATTTTGACCAACACGTAGCAGATAATTTAGATATGTACTATGAAGAATTAAATAATCTCATTAACAAATCATACCCAGATGGTGACTCAGCTAGTGGAGTTGTTCTTTTAGTAAATGGTAAAGTAGTAGCAGGCGAAGCTGCTGAAATATAAATAATATGGAAGATTTTGATTTAAGAAAATATTTAGCTGAAGGTAGGCTATTAAAAGAAACATTTGTAAAACTTTCTGATGAACAAAGAAAGAAAGTAAAAGATGCTGCTAAAAGAGGAGAGGCTCCTGAAGATGTAATTGATTCTGATTTTGGGGGTGATGACAAGTATCTCCAATCTGTTAAGGCTTTAATGGATAAATTAGCTGAAGGTAAGCTATTAAAAGAAAACATAGACTTTCCAGAACTAGAAGATGAATTTGAAGGTGCAATGGATGCTATGGTAGTAGAACCTAAGGTATATCTTCAAGACATTATAGATGCATCTGCTGAAGAAATTGTAAGTGATGATTATTATGAGATAATGAATGCTGTAGAACAAGGATTTTATAGTGCTGAAGAAGCGGTTAAACTTGCTAAAGCATGGGCTAAAAGTAAATTATCTGATTTAGAGAACAAAACAGAAAATATTCAAGATGAAGATTTGATAGCATCTCAAGCTATTGATATATTAGATGAATTTCGTGTATACGCTGAAAGTGAAGATTTAATTCAATATTTAAATAAATCAATGGATTATCTAGAAAGAATTCCATCAAATGATGATGTATATAGTGCAATACAAGCTGTTGCTGATGGTTTAAACCCATACACAGGTGAAGAATTTGACTACACAGTAGATGAAATGCAGTCTGAATTAGAAAGACTTATAGCTTAAAACTGCGACCTTCAAGACTCCTTAATAAACATTTGGATATCTAAAAAATTGTTCGTATATTCATAACAAATTAAGGTTATGAAAAAAATAGTTATAGTTTTAGTATTATTTACAAAAATAGGTACTAGTCAAGATACACTCGCATTTCAATTATTAAATAAGTATAGAAATTATTATGGTAAATCCTCATTAGAAATGAATACTTCATTTTCTAAATATGCTATAGATCTTTGTGATGACATGATGTTAAAAGATAGTGTTTGGCATCCAAGTAATAAGCCAAGCAATAGAGAATGTGTAGGTAGAGCAAATGGAAAATATTACGTCTATAAAAGAATATTAGAAGCTACTAAATGGATAGAAAAAGTTTTTAATTTAGATACTACCACAATAACAAATAATGAATTTGCAATAGGATATCAATTATATGGGTATGATAATTCCCCACCTCATAAAGAAATTCTTTTAGCAAATGATAACGCTAATGGATATTTTCATATTAATATTGGTAAAATAGAAAAAAGATATTGCAAATTTGCTAAATTAACTTATTATAATATGACAGTAAATAGTTGTATTAATATAGACAGAAAATAAAAACTGCGACCTTCAAGACTCCCAATATACGTATAACCGTAAAATATGCTATCTCTATAGCATTGACATAATATAATATCAATTACGTTTCATAATAAACGTATTTCCCAAACAATTAAATTTTAGGATAATGGCAAAAAGAGACATTCTCAAAGAAGCTATCGCTGACGCCAAAACCGTAAAAGAAACCGCTATCGCAAATGCTAAGGCAGCACTTGAAGAAGCTTTTACTCCTCGACTAAAAGAAATGCTAGCTACAAAGTTAGAAGAAATGGATTTAGACGAAGAAGAAGAAGTACTTAAAGAAAAGAAAAAGTATAAAGACGATGATCGTAAAGATGGAGGAGAAAGTAAAGAAACTAAACGTACTGAAAAAATGAAGTATGGAAAAGATCTTGCTGAATCTGACATTGATGAAGAAATCGATTTAGATGAAATCTTAGCAGAAATCGAAGAAATGGATAAAAAGGACATCGACGAAGATGCCAGAACAGACGCCGAAGAAGAAGGCTATGAAGATGGTATGGAAGACGAAAAAGAAGACATGGATGACAAGGACGAAGAAGAACTCGACTTGGATGATATGTCAGATGACGACCTTAAAAATTTCATCGAAGACGTAATTGCAGATATGGTTGCTTCAGGCGATTTGGAAGCAGGCGAAAATTTCGAAGAGGAAGACGAAACAGAAGAAGTAGACGTTGAAGACGAAGTAGACGTTGAAATTTCAGAAGCTAAAAAAGACGATAAAGAAGAAGTAGATGAAGTAACAGGAAATCCATTTGGAAATTCTGCTAAATCAAATGCTTTTGACACTGGTGAAAAATCCATAGGTGGCGAATTAATGAAATCTTTAGCTCAAGCAGGTGTAGACCTCAAAGCTTTAGGTTCAAAAGGATTAGATGCATTAAAAAAATGGTCTGACGATTTTGAAAAGAATAAAAAATACGCTTCATCTGGTAATAAAGCAGCTACAAGACCCGGTTCTTCAGGAGTAGGTATCTACGAAAAAGACGAGGAGCTTAAAGAAGCTTATAACACTATTGAAACTTTAAAGTCTGACTTAAACGAAGTTAATTTGCTTAATGCAAAATTGTTATACACTAACAAAATTTTCAAAGCAAAAACATTAACTGAAAGTCAAAAAGTTAAAGTATTAGGTGCTTTTGATAAAGCAGGTACTGTAAAAGAAACCAAATTGGTATTCGAAACTTTAAACGAAGGTTTAAAGACAAAGAAAAAATCAATGATTAAGGAATCTTTAGGATCAGCATCAAGAGTATCAAGATCAGTTAACGCTAAAAAACCAATTGTTGAAATTGACCCAATGGTGGCCAGATTTCAGAAATTGGCAGGTTTAAAATAATTAATAATAATAAATAAAAAAACAACTAAAAATGTCACAATTAAATTCACTTTTAGAAAGCTCTGCGAACAACTGGAAAAGTGTTCAAGGAGATGCTGCTAGATTAGCAGGCAAGTGGGAAAAAACAGGACTATTAGAAGGAATGGGTAGTGAAGTTAACAAGAACAACATGAGTATGATTCTTGAAAACCAAGCTAAACAACTCGTTGTTGAACAATCATCTACTAACCAAGGTGGTGCTACATTTTCTGCAGGGCAAGGTGCTCAGTGGGCTGGTGTTGCTCTTCCATTGGTAAGAAAAGTATTTGGACAAATTGCTGCAAAGGAATTTGTTTCTGTTCAACCAATGAACCTTCCTTCAGGTCTAGTATTTTTCCTAGATTTCCAATACGGTCAAGAAAAATCAAATAGATTTGGTGGACCAGACGATGTATATACAAGCCCAGCTTCTATGTATGGTAATACTAACCCAGCATTAGGTGCTGCTCCATCTGATGGTTTATATGGTGCTGGTAGATTCGGTTATTCAATTAACCAATTCTCAGCTTCATTAAGTGCTGCAGTATCTGACACTTCATGGCAATCAGTTGACTATGATGCAGGATTATCTGCTTCAATTTCTGCTGGAAGATATAAATCAGTATCTGTACCAGCTGCAGGTCTTAGAATAGATACAAAAGGTGTTAGAGCTTTTGCTTTAGCTTCTGCTTCTGCTGATGGTACTTTTAACGATGCTTCAGGTGCTAAAGTTTTACCTCAGTATACTGAGTATGATGGAACTAACATTTATTTTGTATTTGATGGTCTTGTTGCTGCAGGTGTACCTGTTGATGGTGATGACGTAGTATTAAGATACAACGTACAACCAACTGATGATGAAAGAGGTGATTTCGAAGATGCTGCAGGTGCAGGTAGACCAAACGATCATTCTACTGCTGCTGACGCATTAGCAATCCCTTCAATCGATGTAAAAATGAAATCAGAAGCAATTGTTGCTAAAACTAGAAAGTTAAAAGCACAATGGACTCCTGAATTCGCTCAAGATTTAAATGCATATCAAGCACTAGATGCTGAAGCAGAATTAACATCTATCATGAGTGAGTACATTTCATTAGAAATCGATTTAGAGATTCTAGATATGTTAATTTCAGATGCATCAGCTGCTGATGAGTACTGGAGTGCCGTATCTAATAAGTCTTTAAATGCTGGTAAAACTGCATGGGAAACTCCAGGAGTTTCAGACGGTGGTTTCTACAACACACAAGGACAATGGTTCCAAACATTAGGAACTAAATTACAGAAAGTATCTAACAAGATTCACCAGAAAACTCTTAGAGGTGGTGCAAACTTTATGATTATTTCTCCTTCAGTTGCTACTATCATTGAATCAATCCCAGGATTTGCTTCAAGTGCTGATGGTGATGCATCAAAAGGAAAATTTGCTTTCGGTATCCAGAAAATGGGTCAAATGAATAGTAGATATGAAGTATACAAAAACCCTTATATGACTGAAAACGTTATATTAATGGGATATAGAGGTTCTCAGTTTTTAGAAACTGGTGCTGTATTTGCTCCATACATTCCATTGATCATGACTCCACTAGTATACGATCCAGACACTTTCACACCAAGAAAAGGTCTATTAACGAGATATGCTAAGAAGATGATCAGACCAGAATTTTACGGAAGAGTATTTGTTAACGACTTAGCGTCAGTTTAATAAACACTTAACATAAATTCAAAATTGAGCCCGACTTTTTAGTCGGGCTTTTTTTATTCTACTTTTATTTTTTAATATTTATAACAAAATACTTATGAATATCCCAATCTGGACAGGCGTATCAACATTTGCAGCAGGTCAAACCCCTTTTGGTTTTTATGATGGTCAGTCTGATTTTGCAACAGATGCTAATAAAGTAGCTGATTTTTGTGCTAGAAGATTAGGTTATCCTTTAGCAGATGTAGAATTACAATCAGGTTCTTTTTTTACAGCTTTTGAAGAAGCAGTTACTACATATGGAAATGAATTATATGCCTATAAAGTAAGGGAAAATTATTTATCTTTAGAAGGTTTTAATACAGGTTCTATAGCTAATAAAAAAATCCTAAAACCTAATATGGCAGGTATTGTTAGAATAGCAGAACAATATGGTGAAGAAGCAGGTGTAGGAGGTAGTGTCACATGGCACACAGGATCTTTACCTTTAAAACATGGTCAACAAAACTATGATATGAATGCTTGGGCACAAGCAAGTGCTAGTATTAGTGCAAGTGATGGAATAGAAATAAAAAGAGTATTTTACGAAGCACCCCCTGCAATAACAAGATATTTTGACCCCTATGCAGGTACAGGTACTGGTATGATTGATTTAATGGATTCATTTGGTTGGGGAAGTTATTCACCTGCTATCAATTTTTTAATGATGCCCTTAAATTACGATATGCAAGTAATACAGGCAATTGAATTAAATGATACTATTAGAAGATCAAATTATACATTTGAATTAGTAAATAATAGATTAAGAGTATTCCCAATCCCTTCTAGTGGTGGTAACTATACTAATAGTAGTACAGGAAATGGTGCACATTGTGGGTTTTTAAGATTTGAATATATAATTAAGTCAGAAAGACAAAATCCTTATATAGATGGCACAGAAAAAATTACAAATGTATCTGAGGTACCCTTTGATAATCCTAATTATAATTTTATAAATTCAATAGGCAGACAATGGGTATTTGAATATACATTAGCGTTATGTAAAGAAATGTTAGGGTATATTAGAGGGAAATATAGTACTATCCCTATACCAGATTCAACAGTAACATTAAACCAATCAGATTTACTATCGGCTGCAACAGCTGAAAAAAATGCTTTAATAGAAAGATTAAGAGCATATTTTGATGAAACTTCTAGAGATAAATTATTAGAAAGAAGATCATTAGAAGGAGATTATTTAGAAAAGGAATTAAATAAAGTTCCTTATACAATATACATAGCATAATATGGCTTTATACGGAGCACAACGAGATATAAGTCTATTCAGACACGTAAATAGAGAATTAATAGGTAATATTATTTCTCAAGAATGTGCTTACTATAAACTTAAACTAGAAGAAACTAAAACTAATTTATATGGTGAAGCTGCGGGCTCAAAATATTATTTCAAACCCGTATTATTAAGTTGTTTAATTGATCATCAACCACAATCTTACCCAGATGATGAGTTTGGTGTACGATATTATAGAAATGTTGATTTTAAATTTTTACGTGATGATTTACTACAGAAAAATCTTGATTTTAATAAGGATTATGATCAAGGAGATTATTTTGGAGCAGATTTAGAACCCGAAGTAGGTGATATAATATACTATTATGGAGGTTATTATGAAGTAGATGATGTAATAGGTAATCAATATTTTATGGGTAAAGATCCTCAATACAATTATGCCGAAAATCCCATTAATCCTAGATTAGAAGACTTTGGTAGAGATATGTCTATTATATGTAAAGCACATTATCAACCAGCAGATAAAGTACAATTAGAAAAAGCAAGAATAAATGGCTGAAAATTACTACAGAAAACCTATACCAAAATCACAAAGTCAAATATCTAAAGATTTGCAAACCCCCCATTCATCAGAATTAGGTAATCCTAATGATGCTTCTAATAATAATCAATTTCCACCTGAAAATCAAGCTAATTTACCCTTTAACAGATCTGAAAAGATGTCATTTAAAGATGACACTACTAAACCTTTTTCTATTGGTATAAAAGATATTGATGAATCTATAATGTATTATTTTAATAATGTTATTAGACCATCCGTAATTCAAAATGGAGAACGTATTCCTGTTCCAATTATATACGGTTCACCTGAAAGATGGACTTCTATTCAAAAAAATGCATATTATAGAGATAAAAAAGGTGCTTTGATGATGCCCATTTTAATGTTTAAAAAAGATTCATTAGAAAAGAATAGATCTTTATCAAATAAATTAGATGCTAATATGCCCAATTTATATACTAATTGGCAAAAATCTTACAATAGTAAAAATTTTTATAGCAATTTTAATATACTTAATAATAGAGTACCTACAAAACAATACATAGCTAATGTAGTACCGGATTATGTTAATTTAACTTACAGCTGTATTATCCAAACCTATTATGTAGAACAATTAAATAAAATAATAGAAGCAATAAATTATGCTTCTGATTCTTACTGGGGCAACCCAGAAAGATTTAAATTTAGAGCAAGAATAGATAGTTTTGCTACAGTAACTGAATTGCAACAAAGCCAAGAAAGATTAGTAAGAGGTACATTCCAGTTAAAAATGTATGGGTATATAGTCCCAGATTCTATCCAAAAAGATTTAAACTCTATTAAAAAATTCAACGATAAATCAAAAATAATATTTTCAATGGAAACTGATTCACTACCACAAAGATATGAAGCAAACCCAACAACAACAAAAGATGGAAGAACTCAAACAAATATTGATGGAGAAAATGCTAAAATAAACTTAAAAGATTCATATAGTTAATTTTTATTAGTGTATTTATAACTAACAAAGGGGAGTTTCCATGGCAAATAAAGTAAGATTTACAGATCAACTAACAGTAAATTCATTCGGCAATGTAATGCCCGAAGCTATCATAACAGCTTCTGGGGGTGTAGGTAATATTATATTTACCAAAGCAAATGGTAACCAAGTAGTACTACCTTTAGCTACTACCCAAAGTTCAGCTGATTCTTTAGTTACAGCTTCTGTTTCGAATAATATTATAACTTTTACAAAAGGTGATTTATCTACTTTTAGTATAACAGTAGCTACAGGTTCAGGTGGAGGAGGAAGTGTAGATACTGGATCTTTACTTACAACAGGATCCGCAAATTTAAATGTTTTAACTTTTTTAAAAGGAGATGGTACATCATTTACTTTAACAGTTGATACAGGTTCTGGGGCAATATCAGCAGGTACTGTTTCAAGCTCAGCTCAAATTACAGCACTAGGATTTGTAACAAGTTCATCTACAGCATCCTTTATAACAAATTCTCAGACATCTTCAATGTCTGTATTATCATCTCAAACAGCATCATATGTTTTGAATGCTGTTTCAAGTTCATTTTCATCATTTGCTTTAAGTGCTTCATATGCAGTTTCATCATCTCATGAAATTATAAAAGAAATTTCATCTTCATATGCAGATACGGCATCATATGTAGAAAATGCTCAATCCGCTTCATTTGTAACAACTGCCCAAACTGCTAGTTATATTCAAAAAGATAACATAGATGGTTTACTAATATCTAGTTCAGCCCAAATTGCCTCAGACATTTCAGGTGCGTTTGGAGCTTCAAGTGCTAGTTTTAGTACTAGAGTCTCTGCAAATGAAGTTATAACTGCAAAAACATTAATATCAGGATCAGCACAAATAACAGAATTAGGATTTGTACAAAGTTCAATAACAGCTTCTTCTTTAGATACGGCTTCTGTATCTAATAATACTATTACATTTACAAAAGGTAATGGAGACACATTTGATATAACTGTAAACACAGGCTCAGGAACATCTATCGATACAGGTTCATTTATAACAAATTCACAGACATCTTCGATGACTGTAGGTACAGCATCTATTGCTAATTTTATCCCTTTTAATGGTAACAGATCAGTATCAAATCAAAACCAACCTTTAAATATTAGAAATGTTAATTTTGGAGCAAATGGTTTAGCTGATTTTATAAATAAAGTATATTTTACAAATGATGGTCCTGTTTTAGATGCTCAAAATATTACAATAGGTGAATTCTTATCAATTGGTTCTACTGTAGCTACTATAACAGCAACAGATGCAGAAGGTCAAGCTATTACATTTGGTACTTCCAGTACTTACACAGATGATTTCTTTAGAATAGATAGTAGTACAGGTGTTATTACAATGAATGTTAAATCAACATCATCAATGAATACTTACAATGATGGAGGAACATTAAAAGCACCATTCCCAGTAACGGCAACAGATACATTCAATGAATCAGGTTCATTAACTTATTATATTAGAATTACACCTAACACAGCTCCTATATGGAGTGAAACCTCAGGAGTAGGTAATGTTACAGATATTACACAATCCATAGCAGAAGATTCTACAGCAGGAACAAATAAAGATAGATATTATTTTAGAGATACAGAAGGAGATACTATTACAATAGGATCAGGTTCATTTTCACCTCATTTTACAACAGCTTTTGCTTTAACTTTACAAAGTGGATATGTAAGATTAGATCAAATCACAGCATCATTAGATTATGATACTTATCCTTCATATAGTTTTGTTTTAACAGCTAGTGATGAACATTATCAAAGTGGAGATGATCCCAACTCTATAACATATTTACCTGTTAAAATTAATGTAACAGACAATATTGCACCCTCAATTAACAACCAACCTCTTACAGGAGTAAATGAAAAAAGTAATACTAGTGCCGTAGCAGGTACTGTATTTGCTGAAGATGCTGAGGGTAATACTATAACATTTACACAATTTATACTAAAAAGTGCATTTTTAAATAGTAACCCTACAGTTAACTTAACATCTTCATTAGGTGGAGCTTCATTACAAAACCCATCCTCGGATCCATTTTCTATAAACCCTAGTACAGGTCAGGTTACAAGAAAAGCAGGCCAATTTTTAAATGTAGATATAGCAGATAGATATGTTTATACTACAACAGTAAGAGATAATTTTAACCCAGTTTCAGCATCTGCAGATGTTACTATTCCAATAGCAAATCATGTTGCAAATACTATTTCTATATCTTCAGTTGCTAATATAATAGAAACAGCTACTGCAGGAAATACAATAAAAAGATCTTCAACGGGGCTAGGAGGAAATAATACAATTTTATCAGCAGCTAATAATTCAATACAAAGATGGGAAATTACATCTACCCCTGATTTAATAGAAGCTACAAACATAACAGCGTCATCTACTACATTAAGATTAAAATCTGATTTAAGTGGATCTTCTACAGTAGGGGGAGATACTATAACATTACGAATAACAGCATCCCAGGATGATTTTGATACTACAATACAATATTTAGATAAAGTTGTAGATGTAGAATTAATGACTGCCCCAGTATTAACACCTTCAGACTTTAATCTTGGAGCTAATCTAAATACTAATGGTGCTAGAGGGAGTAATAATTTAATATTAGTATCGATTACAGACCCTCAATCATTTACAATAGACCATTCTACATGGACCTTTACACCAAATGCAGGACAAGCTTTAGAAGCAGTTCAAAATGGTGGAGCAAATAGTTACTATGTACGTCCAACATCTAATCTAGTAGCTGGAACTTATGGATACACAGCTAGCATATTCAACGATAAAGGATTTAGAGCAGGTGAATTAAAAGATGAATTTACAATAGCACAAGCCCCAGTAGGTAGTTTAACTACAAATGGTACTTTTTACATAATAGAATCGGCATTAACAAATAACCCTGTAGTACTTGATGATGATGGTAGAACAGGAACAACAGGTAGTTTAGGAGTAACATACTCCCCAGAATATAATTCAGCTGAAGTACAATCATTCGCATCCTCAAATGCAGCAATAGCAGTAGCAAGCAATGGAAATTTAACAGCAGGAGAAAATGTTAGTGGTTCATCCAACACTTACCCTGGAACAATTACTTCAAACATTACATGGCAAGATCAATATGGTAATGCAGGTGGGCCTACAACTATAACAGTTAACATAGCAGAAAACACAGCACCTAGTGCAACAATAACTAAAGTTTCCCCAACTTTAGAAGCCCCTCAAAGTGCTGGAACTAAACTAGCAGATGTTTCAATTTCAGATACTGAGGGAGATACACCATTTAATTTATCATTAACAGGTACAGATGCAGCTTCACTAGTTGCATTCCCTACTAATGCTAATTCTTCTTCATATGAAATTAGATTAGCTGGAAATGAAAATGCAGCAGCAAGTTTTACTTATAATGCTGTAGTTAAAGATAATTTTGGATCAACTCAAACATATTCTAATCAAACTTTAAGTATTGATGCTGTTCCTGTATTTTGGTATGCATATTTACCTGAAGTAGGAGCTTACGCTACTGATGTAGCTTCTTGTTTATCTTCTTATGGGGACGCTAATGATGATGGCACACTTGATACTAATATGCCATTTTATGATATAGCTAATGGAAATTTAGGTGATACTACTATAACTTCATCAGGATTAGCTGGGGTTAGTGCTGAATTTAGTTTTTTAGTTGCAAGTGGATCTGCAATAACAGCAAGTAGAACTAATTTATTTCTTGATGGTATTGACCAAACAGTAGGCCAACAAGGATTTACAGGATTAATTATAGTATTCCCTTCAGGAAGTAGCGGTTTCTTACAACCTGAAAGTATGGGAGTTACTTTAGGGGATTCTACTAGTGGAAGATATTTAATGTTTGGAGATATGCCTGGAACAGGTATAAATGATAACCCAAGAACATCAGCAGTAAGGTATTTTGATTTTATAGGGGGTAACCAATATCCTAATTCTTCAGAAACAAGATTTGGAACAATATTTCTCCCAGGGGAAAGTACAAGTAATATAGATTATTTTTTAATGTCAGCAAGTGGCTCAGCACCTGCTTCACAACAGTAATATAAAAAAATGGCACTTAATGTAGGAACAAACATAGCAGTAACAACAGGAGGTAAACTTTCCCAAGTAGGTAATATACAGGGGTCATGGCAAACTGTTGATACGGTATCTGATATGAATGCTTTTACAGGTAGTACGGCTTTAAAAAGTAATTTATCAGATGGTCAAGTATTTTATATTAGTTCTTCACAAGAATTATATATCACAGTTGTAAGAGGAAATCCACCTTTTTCAACTTATAGTTTTGATACTTTTTCATATCCAGGTTCTGGTGGAGGAGGAACACCAGGAGGTTCACCAGGAGAAATTCAATTTAATGATGGTGGTAGCTTTGGAGGAGATCCTAGATTCATATTTGAAAAAACAACAGGGTTAACTAAATTAAGTGGAAGCCTACAAATTACAGGTTCAACTGATAACATATTCTTAATAAAAAGTGGTAGTATAGATTTACTTAGAGTTAGCTCTTCAGGAGCTATAGTATTTGGTGATCTTCAACATACTCCACCACCTGTTGCCGGAGGATTCTTTTATTCTTCTTCAGCTTTTTATGTAGGAGTAGAATAGGTTATGTATTTATATATAGCAAACGAATTAAAAATAATGTTGTACGGAGTACAGCACTTTAACAAATAAACAAACAAATAAAAAACAATAATTAAAATTTAAAATTATGGCAGAATGGAAAAAAGTCGTCGTCTCCGGATCATCAGCAGTATTAGCTGGATTAACGGTAGATAACAATATAGTAGGTAGCATTACTGGTAATGCAGCTACTGTAACAACAAACGCAGCCTTAACAGGCGATGTAACAAGTGATGGTAGTAGTAACGCTACAACTATAGCAAATGATGCAGTAACTACTGCTAAAATATTAGATGCTAATGTAACAAATGCTAAATTATTACATGATGGGTTAATGATAGGTTCTACTGATATCTCATTAGGAGCTACAGGATCTTCATTAGCAGGTTTAACTGATGTAACTGCAACAGGAAGAGTCGCAGCAGCAAATATAGGTTCCTCTGATGGTACTTCTACTCTTACAGGTTCATTTGTAGGAGATGGTTCAGCTTTAACAGGATTACCAGATGCAACAGATGCAAAATTCTTAGTATATACAACAGGTTCAGGTACAAATAGTATTGTAGGTGCAACAGATGGTACAAATGCAGCATCAAATGCTTGTACTGTTGTTGCAGGTGGTACTGGTAATAGTGCAACAAGTCAATATGCTACTGTTGGAGGTGGTAGAGGGAATACTGCTTCAGGATATTCTTCTGCATTAGGTGGTGGTTCTTATAATACAACTTCAGCAAATTATTCTTCTGTTGGAGGAGGACAAAGTAACAATGCAGGTGAGAATTTTAGTACTATATCTGGTGGATATAGTAATATAATAGCAGGTGCAGGTGCTTGTGGTACTGTATCTGGTGGATATGAAAATAAGGTCTGTGGAAAACTAGGTTTTATTGGTGGTGGTCAAAACAATCAAATTGCTAACAGTGTAAGTTGTGCTATAATTGGTGGTGGAAAAGATAACTGTCTTCAAGCTGCCTTCTCATCTATTTTAGGTGGTGAAGATAACCAAATCAATTCAACAGGAACTTGTTCAGGTATTTTAGGTGGAACTGATAACATAGTAACTACTGCTAAATCTTTTATTGTAGGTAGTAACATATCTTCAACAGTAGCATGCCATACTCATGTAAATAACTTATCTACAGCAGGTAGTATTACAGGATCTAACATTTGTGGAACAGGAAGAGTTCAAGGCGCTACTATGGGTGACGTTGATGGTAGTTCTACTATCACAGGTTCATTTGTAGGAGATGGTTCATCATTAACAGGATTACCAGCAGCAGCTATTGAAACTTATTCTGGTGGTGTAGATAACAGAATAATTACTGCAGTAGATGGTACTTCTGTACAAGGTGAAGGTAACTTAACATTTGATGGTTCAACATTAGCAGTAACAGGAAATGCTACAATTTCTACAGATTTAACAATTTCTAGAAACTTAATAGTACAAGGTACAGCATCATTCCAAAGCACTGAAGATTTAGATATCAAAGATAGATTCATTAGAATGGCATCAGGTTCTACTTCAGCAGGAGACGGTGGTATTGTAATACAACAAACTGGTCCATTAAATGGCGAAGTATTTGGATTTGATTCAACAGCAGCTAGATTTGGATTATCTGGATCATTTGATGCTTCTCAAAATGCATTTTCACCAGATGCTTTTGTATCTGCAGTAGTAGTAGGTGGAACTGGAGAAACTAAAACTGATGTAGTTGGTAGATATCAAAAACCAGGTAATATTTTTGTACAAGATAATGGAGAAGTCCATATATATGTTTAAAAATAAATAATTAAATTAACAATATAAGGGCTGTCTTTAATTAGTCAGCCCTTTTTTAAAACTCATAGTTATGTTTAGAGCAGGAAAAATCGATAAACCCAATAATCCCAAACTTTCTTCTAAAAATAGTTTGGATATTAATGAAATCACACTTATATTAAATCTAATTAAATCATCTCCATTTAAAGGAGGTGATATAGAAATAATTTATAACCTAGTTATAAAATTACAAAACCAGTATACTAAATTAGAAAAATAATGTTTGATAAAAATGAAATTAATGTTTTAAAACTATCCTTAAATAGTTTACAAATTAAAGGAAGTGATGCTGCTTATATTTATTCTATTCAAGTAAAGTTAAATAATGAATTAGAAAAAATATCAAAAGAAGATGCAAAAATGGAAGAAGATCTTAAATTAGGTCCACCTGAATTTAGAGAAAAAAAAGAAAATAAAAAATAATTTGGATTATAAAATAAAAGTTATTGTATTCGGGTTACATTTGAAAAGTTTAAAAAGTTTATGGAAAAATATTCATTATTCCACCTCGAAGGTGGATTAGGAAAGCATGTAGGAGCAACAGCCGTTGCAAAATGTATAAAAAACAACCACCCTGATAGAAAACTAATAGTAGTTTGTGCTTATCCTGAGATATATTTAAATCTAAAATTTGTAGATAGAGTATACAGAATAGGAAATACTCCTTATTTTTATGATGATTATATTAAGGATAAAGATATGCTTATTTTTAAACATGAACCTTACTTTACTACAGATCATATTGTTAAAAGAAAACCTTTAATTCAGAATTGGTGTAATTTATATGATTTAGAATATAATGGAGAAATGCCTGAATTATTATTTAACTTAAGGCAAAAACAAATTGGATTTGGAAATTGGCAAAGGGAAAAACCAGTAATGCTTATTCAATCTAATGGTGGTCCTTTAGGTGATGAACAACCATTCCCATATTCTTGGACAAGAGATTTACCATATCAAAATGCTTTAGATGTAGCTAATTATTTTAAAGAAAATTATCATATTATTCAAATATGTAGAAAGGATCAAAATATTATTCCTGATGTAGAAGTAGTAAAACAACCTTTATCTAATATGGAATTATTTAGTTTACTATTAGTTAGTCAAAAACGATTATTTATAGATTCTTGCATGCAACATGCAGCATATGCTTTAAATTTACCTTCAACAGTATGTTGGATAGGAACATCACCATCTATATTTGGGTATAATTTACATGATAATATAGTAGCAAATCCACCAGAAGGGGTTAAATTACCAGATAGTTATTTATTTGACTTTGGCTTCCATGGTGCAGCTCACGAATGTCCTTTTATAGATGAGGAAATATTTGACTCAAACCAATTAATTAATTCTTTAGAAATATCATAATGGAAAAATTATTCTTTCAATCATCATTACCCCGCGCAGGATCAACATTATTACAAAACATAATGGGACAAAACCCTGATTTTTATGTTACACCAACATCAGGAGTTTTAGAACTAGTTTACGCAGCAAGATCTAATTATTCAGATTCACCTGAATTTAAAGCTCAAGATACAGAATTAATGAAAAAAGGATTTTTATCTTTTTGTACAGGTGGAATAAATAGTTATTTTGAAGCTATCACAGATAAAAAATATGTTATGGATAAAAGTAGAGGATGGGGAGTTCACTATAATTTTTTAAATTCATTTTACCCAAATCCTAAAATTGTTTGCATGATTAGAGATCCTAGAGCTATAATGGCTTCTATGGAAAAAAACTTTAGGAAAAATCAACATCAAGATTCTGGTTTAGTTAACCATGCCGAAATGACAGGTACTACAACAGAAAAAAGAATAGATATATGGGTTAATTCTCAACCTGTGGGACTTGCAATGGAAAGATTATACCAAATAGTAAAAGAAGGTATAAATGAAAAAATGCTTTTTATTAAGTTTGAAAATTTAACACAAAATCCTAAAAAAGAAATAGAAAAAGTTTATAATTTTTTAGAATTACCACAGTTTAAACATGATTTTAATAATGTAAAACAAATTACTCAAGAAGATGATCAAGTGTATGGAATATATGGTGATCATAGTATAAAAAGAAAAGTTGAACCTGTAAAAAAAGATTATAACCAGGTTCTAGGTATTCAAGCAGCAAATTGGGTTAAAAATAATAACAAATGGTTTTATGATACTTTTAAGTATTATTAAATTTTAAACAAATAATTAATATTTATAAACATGGCAGAAACAACCGAAAAAACAGTTTTAACAAAAGAAGAAATAGAAAATTTAACTTCGTTACAACAACAACAAAATGATTTAATATTTAATTTAGGTCAAACTGATTATCAACTAGAATTTTTTGGAAACAGAAAAAAAGAAATTTATCAACAATTAGGAGCTTTAGAAGGTAAACAGACCGAATCAGCTCAAGAAATAGAAAAAAAATATGGACAGGGTTCAGTAAATTTAGAAACTGGCGAATTTGTTAAATCATAATCGCATTTTTAAGGACTTCTGTCGTATTTATAAACAAAACAAACATATTATAAAATGGCAGAAGTACTTTTATCCCCAGGCGTATTAGCAAGAGAGAACGATCAATCTTTTATAACAGCCCAACCTATACAAGCAGGAGCAGCTATAGTAGGACCTACAGTAAAGGGTCCAGTTGGAATACCAACAGTTGTTACCTCATATTCAGAATACCAAAATACATTTGGTGCTAAAGTAGAAAGTGGTAGCGCAGAATATTCATATTTTACTTCAATATCAGCATATAACTATTTCCAGCAAGGTGGAGATTCATTACTTGTAACAAGAGTAACAAGTGGTTCTTTCTCATCTGCAACTAGTTCTTTAGTAGCTAATAGCATAGCAAGTGAAAATGCTTTTACATTAGAAACATTTACAGAAGGTGCTATAGCAAATAGTACTTCAACAGAAGGAACTAATAATACATTAGCTGATGGAACTGCAGATAACTTAAGATGGGAGATTGTTTCCCCAAATACAGCTTCTGGTACATTTAACTTATTAATTAGAAGAGGAAATGATACTAGTAAGCAAAAAGTAGTATTAGAAACATGGCCTAATTTATCCATGGATCCTAATTCTGATAAATTTATTACAAAAGTAATAGGTGATGCCAAACAAACAGTATCTACTAGTGATGGAACTTACCTAAAATTTGAAGGTAATTATGCTAATGCTTCTAGATATGTAAGAGTAAAATCAGTAGGAACACCAACATTAAATTATTTAGATAATAGTGGAGCTGCTAAAACTGCTTTAACGGGTTCTATTCCATTAGCAGGATCAGGATCATTTGGTGATGCAACTGGTACTTTAATCCCAACAGGAAGAGTAGCTAATTTTTACACAGCTGTAGATGGTACTGATTCTCAAGGTTTAATAGCTGGTGACTATACTACTTCAATAAATTTATTAGCTAATCAAGACTTATTTCAATATAATCTTATTACAGTCCCAGGATTAATAAAGAATGAATCAAATCATAGTAGTATATTAACTACAATAGTAGACAATGCTCAAACAAGAGGAGATAATTTAGCAATAATTGATTTAGTAGAGTATGGAGCTAATATAGGAACTGTTACAAGTAAAGCAGCTGATATAGATTCTTCATATGCAGCTACATATTGGCCATGGTTACAAACAATTGACCCAGATTTAGGATCACAAGTATTTGTTCCAGCTTCTACTATGATGCCAGGCGTATTTGCTTTTAATGATAGAGCAAGTGAAACTTGGTTTGCACCCGCTGGTTTAAACAGAGGTGGATTGTCAACTGTAATTAGAGCTGAAAGAAATTTAACAAATGGTAATAGAGATACTTTATATCAAGATAATATAAACCCAATAGCTACATTCCCAAACACAGGAGTAGTAGTATTTGGACAAAAAACACTACAGAAAAAGGCAAGTGCTTTAGATAGAGTAAATGTAAGAAGATTATTAATTACAATCAAATCATTTATTTCACAAATAGCAGATAATTTAGTATTTGAACAAAACTCAGTAGCTACAAGAAATAATTTCTTAAGCCAAGTTAATCCATATTTAGCAAGTGTACAGCAAAGACAAGGATTATATGCTTTTAAAGTAGTAATGGATGAAAGTAATAACACACCAGATGTTATAGATAGAAATCAATTAGTAGGACAAATATTTGTACAACCAACTAAAACAGCTGAATTTATATACTTAGATTTCAATGTATTACCAACTGGAGCTACTTTCCCAGCATAAAAATTAAAGAATTAGATATTTATAACAAGAAATAAATTAGAACAACATGCCAGTATTAGATCCAAACGAAATATTTTTTACCGCTTTTGAACCAAAGCAAGCCAATAGGTTTATCCTTTATATGGATGGTATTCCAAGCTTTATTATTAAAGGAGTAGCAGCCATAAATGTATCCCAAGGTACAGTAGCTTTAAATCATATCAATGTTCAAAGATATGTAAAAGGTAAAACTACTTGGGGAACAATATCAATGACATTATTTGATCCAATTACACCTTCAGGTGCTCAAGCAGTAATGGAATGGGTAAGATTACACCATGAATCAGTTACTGGTAGAGATGGATACAGTGATTTCTATAAAAAAGATCTTACAGTTAATGTATTAGGTCCAGTAGGTGATATTGTTTCTGAATGGGTAATAAAAGGTGCCTTGATTACTGAAGCTACATTTGGTGATTACAATTGGGATACTGAAAATGAAGCAAAAGAAATTGCTTTAACAGTTCAACCTGATTATTGTGTATTAAATTTCTAAACACACTTAAATATTTTTTTAAAAGGAGCTTGGCTATGTCAAGCTCTTTTTTTATATTGGTATTTATAATAAATTAAAGTTATTAACAAATAAAAGATTATGGCCGAATTTAAATTCCCTACTGAAGAAGTAGAATTACCCTCAAAAGGTTTAGTATATCCTCCTGAACACCCTCTATCAAGTGGAAAAGTAGAAATAAAATATATGACTGCTAAGGAAGAAGATATTTTAACAAATCAAGCATATATTGAAAAAGGAACAGTTTTAGATAAATTATTAGAATCTGTTTTAATATCAGATGTAAATCTAAAAGATTTAGTTGTTGGAGATAAAAACGCTATTTTTGTTGCTACTAGGATTTTAGGATATGGTAAAGAATATAAATTTAATTATTCAGGAGAAGAACAAGAATTAGATTTAACAACATTAAAAAATAAAGAATTTGATGTTTCTTTAATTAAAGAAGGAAAAAATGAATTTGAATACACTTTACCTCACACAGGTAATAAAATTAAATTTAAGATTTTAAATGGCCATGATGAATCAAAAATTCAAAGGGAATTAGATGGTCTTAAAAAAATTAATAAAGATGCTTCCCCTGAACTTTCTACTAGATTAAAATATATTATTACTTCTGTAGAAGGAGAAAATGATAATAAATCAATAAGAGAATTTGTTGACAATTATCTATTAGCTAGAGATTCAAAAGCATTAAGAGACTATATAAATAAAATCCAACCAGATATAGATTTAACTTACACATCAGATGATGGAGAGGAGGTGAAAGTCCCTATCGGACTTAACTTTTTTTGGCCTGACATCTAGTATAGTCCCTCAAGTAAGAGTTAATTTATTTCAACAAATTCATCAAATTATATTTCATGGTAAAGGAGGATATGATTATCCAACTGTATACAATATGCCTACTTGGTTAAGAAAATTTACTTTAGTAGAAATACAAAAATTTTATGATGAAGAAAAAAGAGAATACGAAAAGACTAATAGTGATGGTCAATCAAATCTTTTAAATTCTGATGGCACTGTAAACACACCAGCTTTTATGCAAGCTTCTAAACCCTATCAAGGTAAAAGTTCATATAAATAATTAATTTTTTTAATATTTATAATAAACACTATTTTTAATGACCGAAGCAGAACAATTACAGAGAATTAAAGCTGAACTTGAAGGAATTCTAAATGCTAAAAGGACTTCTAGAAATTTAGATGCAGGAAGTCTTGAAGCTTATGAAAAAGCTTATGAATCTCTTAAAAGAACTAATGGTGAGGCAAAAGATTTTGAAAAACAACTTCAAAATATTAAAAAAGAAATTGCTGAAAATGAAAGAGCAATTTATGGTATTAGTGGGGCTTTTAGTGCAGCTGTAGATGAATTAAATGGTATGAATGCTGGCTTAAACAGAGCCAAAAAAGCATTTCGAGGATTAGAAAGTATAGCGGATAAACTAGCAAATGATCAGGCTGATATTGCTAGAATGAGTTTAAAAGATCTTAAAGCAGTAGAAGAAAAAGTAAATGCTAGAGCAAAAGAATTAGATAAAGCTAAAAAATCTTTAAAACTATCAATTCAAGAGCTAGAAGTAAAAAAGAAAAATGGTAGTTTATCTCCTGCAGAACTAAAAAATTTAGACAAACAAAAATTAGCTTTACAAGCTGTAAATGCTGAACTAAATAGTCAAGGTGGTCTTAGAAAAGATTTAATTACCCAAGCTCAAACAAGAATAGAAGCCGAACAACAAATTATAGCTACTTTAGGAGCTGCACCTGCAATACTTGAAGGTGTTGGGAAAGCCTTACAAAAAATAGGATTACCTGATTTTGGAATAGCAGAAGCAGTTCAAAACACTAAAAATATTATTAGGTTAAAAAATGAAGAATTTGATATTGAAAATCAAATACTCCAGGAAAAAATTAAACAACTTGAAGCTGAATTTGATACACTTGCAGCTGAAGGGGCAAGTTTAAAAATATTAGAAAAGAAAAAAGATCAAATAGATAAACTTAAAAAAAAGGAATTAGACAGAGTAGGTGTTGCTGAAAGTTTATCTATGTTAATGGGTGAAATAGGTAAAAAACTTAAAGCTCAATTCACAACAGCAAACTTAATTCAAGGTACTTTTACTCTTTTAGTTGCAGCAGCAATAAAAGTAGATAAATTAACAGGAGAATTAGCTAAAAATATAGGAATAAGCTATGACGAAAGTCTAGCAATGCAAAAGAATTTCACTCAGATTGCTATAAGTTCTGATGAAATAATGGTTAGTACAGCTGAGTTAAATAAAGGATTTATGTCCTTAAACCAGCAATTTAAAGGGGCTACGGGTTTTAGCAATGAATTATTACAATCATTTACAGCATTAACCACACAAGCAGGTTTTACAGAAGAAACAATAGGAAACATTGCTAAGATAACAGGTACTCAGGGGGATGAATTAAATAGCAATGTAGCCCTTATGCAAGGGCAGTTAACTGTAATGAATGCCCAAGAAGGTACTTCTTTTAGTACTAAACAATTATTAGAAGGTATTGGTAAAGTAAGTAAGGCAACTTTATTAACATTAAGAAATCAACCTAAAGCACTAGCTAGAACTTTAATGACATCAGCTAAATTAGTTTTATCTTTTCAAGAAATGGAAAGCATAGCTTCTAGTTTGTTAGATTTTGAAGGTTCTATTGGTGCAGAATTAGAAGCAGAATTACTTACAGGTAAACAAATAAATTTAGAATCTGCAAGGTTATTAGCATTAAAAGGAGATATAGCTGGAGCAGCAGCTGAAGTAGCTAAAGAAGTAGGATCAGCAGCTGAATTTGAAAAAATGAATGTAATTCAGCAAGAAGCTCTCGCTAAAGCAGCGGGATTAACGCGAGAACATCTAGCAAACAGTTTAATGGAGCGAGAGGCACTAGCTAAATTAGGAGGCCAGGATAAAACAGCTTTAGAAGCTTATAATAGATTAAAAAAGAAAGGATTATCTGATGAGGCAATAGCAACTAAATTAGGAGATGAAAGATTAACAGCCCAACTAAAATCTCAATCCATACAGGAAAGATTTGCTGCTTCAGTAGAAAGATTGCAAGAAATATTTGTAGATGTAGCACAAGCTATAATGCCTATAGCATCATTTATTGCAGATATGGTTGTAAGTGTATCTAAATTTGTAGCTAAATTTAGCCCTATTTTAAAACCTTTAGCTATAATGTATGGTCTTTTTAAAGGGATTCAATTTACAGTTATTGGTATAGGAAAAGGAATGGAGTTTGTAACAAAATTTAATAAGAAAAATTTATTAGTAAAATATAAAGAATTAAAAACAACTTTAGGAATAGATAAAATTAAAAAGAGCATAGCTACTATGCAACAAAAAGGATATGTAAAAGCTAAATTATCACATGCTTTAGCTAAATTAGGACTTTTAACTGACAAACAAGCTGTTTTTTTTAAAAGTAGAATGACTTATTTTGCAAATCAAAAGTTAAAAAAAGACATGATGTCTGCAAACTTTGAAAAAGCTTCACTAATCCAATCTATAAAAATTACAGCCCAAAAAAGACTACAATCTTTCTTTGGTAAAGAAGGATATTTAGCTCAATTAAAAACTAACATAGCTCAAAAAGCTAATAATGTTTTAAAAGCAATAGGAAATGCTTTTTCTAAACAAGGATTCTTTTATAAAACAGCTATATTAACAAAAGATTTAGCCATAAACGCAGCTAAAGGTATATATAATGAACTATCAGCTCTTGGTTTAGGATTTAACAAACAAAATCTTTTTTATAGAGGGGCTATATTAGCAAAAGATTTAGCAGTAAATGCTGCACAGGCTATAGGTAATGGTTTATTATCTACTAAAGTATTTTTACAAAAAATGCTTAATAGGGAAAAAATCACTGAAGGTTTAATATCCTTAAAAAACTTTGCAAAATCAGCAGCAGAAGTGCTTTTATCAGTAGGAAGATTAGCCCTTAATGCGGCTCTAGCAGTAGCTAGTATTCCAGTTGTAGGCCCTATTCTAGCAGTTGCAGCAGCTGCGGCAGCAGTTGGTACAGGTATAGCACTATATAACAAATATAAAAAACCAGCAGGTGATATGTATTCTCCTGCTAATGGTAAAACACAAGTATCTACAAAAGAAGGTGGATTATTTGAATTATCTCCAAATGATGATTTTATAGCAAAACCAGGAATTGCAAATTCTATTAGAGGTAATAAAAAAGAAAGAATAAACCAAAGAATACAAGAAAGAAGGGAAAATAATGGAAATAATAGATTAGAAAAAAGCATGGATAAAACTAATAAAATATTAGAAAAAGTAGCTGCTAATCTAAAACCAAAACCACAGTTAGGAAGTGAAAATGGACAAGTTATCCATAATGGATCTTACAACGTAAATTAAACTTAAATATTTATAATAAAAAACAAACAATCATGGGATTAAAAGATAAATTAACACAAATTGGATCTCCACTATCAAGTGCAAATGGAGGCGCTATTCCTACACCAGTAGGAGCAACAGATCAATCAACACTACACTATAATTATTCCTTAAATGGTAATCCAAATGTAGTTAATAAACCTATACCATCATCATTAGATTTAAATGGTCAAAAACCATCAAATTCATATGATAGTACAGCTCCAACAGAAGGAATAGGAAACATATAAAGTGAGTAAAGGTTTACTAACATACAGAACTGATTTAAAATCTTTAAAATTTGGTAATGATAGGCCTGGATTAAATAGCAGTAATCAACCTTACATCAAATCGGACATCCCATCAGAGGAAGAAGATATTAAGGGTAATCAGGGAGACCAAGATTTCATATTAAGGGGAGGAATAGGAGCTCCTTTAGATGCTGTTGATGATGTAGTTAGATTAACTAAATATTTTACAGATCTTAAATCTGTAAGTGGACCTTTATTTGTAGTTAAACAAAATGTATTATCTAGAATTGCACCTGCAACTCAAGCTAGTGGAAGATTAAATTGGAAAAAAGCCGCTTTAAATGAAGGGATTTATACCCCATTATCTACTTTAGCTCAAGCAGGTATAGGGTTTTTAGGAGGTCATTTAGATAAACAAGGAATAAACCCAATAACAGGAATAAAAACCTACTCAGATGTATCTTCATTAGTAATTGGTACTTCTTCGGGCAATGGTAATAGGTTAGTAGATTTGACTAATACTAATAAAGGAGTATTTTCAGGACCTACTATATTTTCATATTCGGGAGGTCCTAATTCTTCAGTAGGAATAGGAAGAACTAATATTAAATATGCTAAGGATAATCAAGGAGGCACTTTAAGAGTATTAGGTAATGAATCTTATACTGATTCTTTTATTAAAAGTCAAACAGGATTAAAAGGATCAGATACTGATAGATCAAAGATTACCACAGAATTTAGATCACCTTGGGGAGCTACTAAAAAGTTTGCTAAAATAGCAGGGGGTAAAATTGAAAATTTTAATAATCCTAATAACACAAATCAAATTTTCAATTTAAATGGGGTAGATCTTGATTTTATTTCATCTGAAGATGGTGTAACTTGGGATAACGTAGTAAAAAATACTACAATTGACCCCTATACTAAACCTACTATATTAGCAAGTAGTAAAAAAGGATACACAGGACAAATTTTATCTTCTCAATTTAAAGCTCCTTGGGGGGCTACTAAGCAATTTGCTAAAATTTCAGGGGGTTCAGTTGAAACTGCAGGGGATACACAATTATATTTTTATACTAAAGATAAATTACTTACTGATGTTCTTTCTCCAAGTAATGGGAAAACTTGGGAAAACCTAGAAGTAAATCCTTTTATGAATCCCTATACAACTAAACCTAATAATTTAAAACCTTCAGTTAAAAAAGATTCTCTTAGGTTGTTTAAAAGCCCTTTAGGTGCAAGTAGAAAGTATGCCATATTTACTGGAGGGGATGTAGAATACTCAGAAGATATTTATGCTACTGAAGGAGGAGGATATCCTGGCAACCTTGCTTCAATAACAAAAAATGCAGGAGTTTGGGAACCTTTAACAAATAATGTTATAGGTACTGGAAAATTATTTAATTTAGCTTTAGGACAAGTAATAACTCCTAGTCAATTTGATAAAACTCCAAACCCAACTAATCTTTTTAAATATAACCAACCACAATCACCATTAAATAAATTTATTTCAATAAATAAAGCCGCAGGTGGTCAAAGAGCAAAACTTGCAAGCACAGTAGATTCAAATTCTTTAAATTATTCTACAAGTAATGGTCTTTCTTGGCAAGTTCCATTTACTAATCCTTATGCTACAGGAATAAAAGGTACATTATCTACTGGGGTTTTTAAAGATGATATAAATAGACGTACAAGTTGGGGACCTAATAGTGGTTTAATTAAATATAAACCTGATAGTTACGCTAGTGGATTTTTTAACCAAATTCTTTCAGGATCAAACTATACTCCTATAAACACACAATTAATAGGAGAAGTAAGTGCAAGAGGAGGACGAAATGTAAAAAACAGAACTACTACAGTAGGATATACCAACACAGCTAATTCTGTCTATGAAGGTTATTCTTTAAATCCTAGTTTACTAATTAAAGATAATACATCTTTTAATACGTTAACACAACCTCAAATATATAAAAAATCACAAGATCTTTTAGAAAAAGGAAAAGGAAGTATAGTAGATTTTAGAAAAGGTCTTATAAAAGATGATCCTGCTACGGGAAAGAAAAAAAGCACTATAATGAGTATAGCTCCTAACTATGCTACTTCACAAGCAATTATAGATAATAGTACAGGGATTAATAATTACCATTATACAACCCCAGGCCAAAAAGGAGATATTACTAGTTATACAAAAGGTAAAGTAATAGACGACGAACCTAATTCTTTTTTTCCAAAGGAATTAGGGAGTAAAGAAGGTTCAGTTGTAGATAAAATTAATGCATATCCTATCTATCAATCTACTGAAGTTAATGGAGAAACAGATAAATTTGGAGTAGGTGATTTAGTTAATTTTAGAATAGAGGCTATTGGAAATCATCAAGGTTCTAATCCTACTCAAAAACAATATATCCATTTTAGAGCATATATTGATAGTTTTGAAGATAGCTATACTGGAAATTGGGATTCTCTACAATATATGGGTAGAGGAGAAAAATTTCATAAATATCAAAGTTTTGAAAGGTCAATTTCTTTAGGTTTTACAGTAGCTGCTCAATCTAGACCTGAATTGATGGCACAATATAAAAAATTAAATTATTTAGTTTCTAATTTAGCACCTTCATACAGTGAACAGGGATATATGGGAGGACCTTTAGTTATGTTAACTATGGGAAATTGGTGTTTTGAACTTCCTGGGTTTATAGGTGGAGTTAGTTTAGGAGTTCCTGAAGAATCACCATGGGAAATAGCTATTGATGATAATGGAAATAGAGACCCAGATAAAGGTATAATGCAATTACCTCATATAGTTAAAGTTTCAGGTTTTAACTTTACACCTATTCATACATTTAGACCATCAAAACAAAGTCTTACTTTTAATGATGATGATACCATTACATACGGTATTCAAAAATATTTAGCATATAGAAAAACTAAAGTTGAAGAAGCTACAACCCCAGAAGATGAACCTGTAATTGATGATGAAGACGAAGTAATTGACACAGATGACCTAGTAATAGAGGGAACTCCATTCCCAGAACTTACGGTACCCCCACTAGCAATAGATAATACTTCTAATGAAATGAACACAGCGGTAGGTACGAAAACTCTTGAATATCAATTTAATCAAGACCTTCAAGGAACAATTAGTAAAGTTAATATGGAGGAGATTGAAAGAATTAGTAAAGAAATTAGAGAATCTCAACCTACTCTACCCACAGTTATAAATGCTAGCACAGGTCAACTTAATCTAGACATATATACCAAAAATTTAAAAGATAATAAAGATACAAAAGATAATCAATTTTTATTTTACCAAAACACTTCTGAATGAAAAGATACCAAAATATACCAGTTATAAAATCCCCAGATGGTAAAAGAATGTATTCTACAGTACGTTACCCAAATATCCCTAAATCTTTAGATGATACTTATATTTACACTTCTATAGGAGATAGGTTTGATACATTAGCTCAACAATTTTATGGAGATTCTTCTTTATGGTGGGTTATCTCTATAGCTAATAATAATATATCTCAAAATTCATTAACTCCCCCTACAGGAATTCAAATAAGAGTACCTTTCAATCCTTCATCAGTTGTAGCAAATTACCAAAGTCTTAATTCTCCAACAACAGTATCTGATAATAATAGTGGAGGCACAAACCCTAGTTATTAAATTATAAAATATGGGAAATTTATTAGGATCACCTTTTAGAAAATATGTAAATGAAACCGTTACAAATAGGCAACGTGTTAGTGGTAAAAAAGAAAATAGGTCTTTAGAATTAATTTCTGCTTTAAATTCTCGTACTGCTTGGGTTAAATTGGCCTCAGCTGTATACATTGAAGAAAATAGACTAAATATATTAAAGAAAAATTTAGGCACTAGTAATTTATTAGAAAATATAAATATTGGTTATGATTTAGCCTTAAATAACGTATTACAAGGAGGATTAGTTTCTAAAGGAACACTAAACCCTAATGGGGTAACAGATATAAATGAATCATTTAATAAACCTGATAGTGAAGGTTATCAAGGTGGGGTAGACAAATACACAAACTATACTAGTAATACACACAGATCAGGGATATTAGGGTATAACCCAAACCCTGCATATGGTGTGGGTGGGTTAGATTTTGGATATTCTCCTATGCCTGGAATAGTAAATATGGATATCTCAGACTTAAATAGAGGTTCTATTAAAAAATCAAAAATTAACATAAAATGTCACAATAGAGCCCAGTTTGATATTATAGATGTATTATATTTAAGGTTAGGATATACGGTATGTTTAGAATGGGGATGGAATCATTATTTAGATATTTCAAATGAAGGAGAAGAATTAGTAAAAATGGGACCTACTCTTATTGAAAAAGAATTTTGGGAAGTTTTAAATGAAGATTATTCTGATTTTTTAGAAAGAATAGAAAAAAAAAGAAAAGAACACAAAGGAAATTATGATGGTATAATAGGGGTAATATCCAATTTTTCATGGGATTTCCAACCAGATGGAACTTATGATATAAGATTAGAAGTAACTAGTTTAGGAGATGTAATAGAATCTTTAAAAGTAAATTTACCTCCTTTAGTAGATGTAAAAACAGATCCATATGCTGAAAGTAGATTAGAAGATATTAAAAAAAATCTAAAAGAAAATTTTGCAACTGAATCAGAATTTTATGATGTATTATATCCTGGATTAAAGGGTGAATTAAGTAAAATTTATGATTCTCTTTATACCCAGGCTTTTCAGGGAAATGGGGTTTTTAATTATAATAGACCTAGTAATACACCACATGGGAACAGAAAATATTTTATAAACCAAAAAAACCCAAATATTGCACCCGCAATAGATTTTAATAATATAGCTGATGTAGGTGGTGGTAAATCTCTCATTGAAAAAGTTTTAAATCCTCCTTTTGAATGGGGAAACATATTTGATGATTATGATGATTCTGATCCACAGGTTATACAAGGTGGTGGAGTTTCAAATACTGAATCTCCTGAAGGAACAATGAATAATAATTCTTGGAAAGTTTACGCTAATGATAGTATAAATGAAGAAGGAGGATTTTTCGCTCTTTCAGATATGTCTGATAAATCAACAACTACTAAAATATTATATAAAGAAAGAGGGGTTTGGAAAGTTGATAATTTTTTAACAAATGGAGGATTTTTACGAAAAAATACCCCAGAATCAGAATATAAGTTTTCAATTTCAAAATTAAATAGTTTTGATTCTTTTTTGTTAATAGGGTGGGTAAATGGAGGAGAAAGTGGACCTGCTTTAGATAATGATAACCAACAAGGAATTGGAGGCCTCCCCTCATTGGATAATAAATTAGGTTTTATTAATTATGACCAAAGATATTTTGGGAGTTATGGGGAAATTAGTTTTGGGGATTTATTAAATAACCCCATTAATGCAGATCAAGCTCTTTTAACTTATTATGGCAAAAAACAATTTTATACCATATTTTATAGCTGGGCAAGAACAAAAGGAAATTTAGCAGGAGGAAAAAATGATAAAAGGTTTAAGGATATAAATGAGGATGATGCTTATAAGGGCCTATCAGAATCTGATAAAGAATTAGCAAAACAAATTATTGATTTTAAATCTTCTATAGAAAGAAATAAAATAAAAAATAAAATAAATAATTATTTTTATAAAGTAAGAGCATTACATGCTGATTCTACCTATAATCTTATTATAGATGATCCTCTTTTAACTTGGGTATATAAAACTGATGGTTTTTCTATTCCTGATTTTTATAGTAGAGGACTAGTACTTGCTGACAATACTGTTTTAGGAACTTGGACAGAAGAATTAGAAGAACCAGATTCAAGTGGTCTTATTTATACTGGAAACGTTCAGGGTGGTAAAACTTTAACTTTAGAAGGCACTAAATATAATGCAAGTATTAGTTCAACAAATCCCCCACCATCTCAAGGAGAACCTTACATTGACCCTATAGGGGTAAAATTAAATGGAGTTAATAAAAAACAATGGAATGAAAAAGTAGGTTTTCCTATATACTCAGATGATCCTATTAGAAACAGATATGGTCATAATCAAAAAGATTGGGATTTTTTTAAATTAGATATTCAACCTATTCAAAGTTCATATTTTATAAGATTAAAAGTTTTATTAGATTTTATAACTGATAAAGTTATTCCTAAAAAAAAGGGAAAAAACAAAAACACCCCCCTTATTACTATTAATACTAATACTAATACTAATATATGTTATGCTATAGATAACATGATTTCTATCAATCCTAAAAAAGTTATTATTAAAAATGAAAATTTCTTTGCAGGAAAAGAAGCAGAAACACCTTTACAAGAAAAAATATATAAACAATTAAATACTTTCTTAATAACCTCAGATAAGTTTATTTATGGACGATTAATGGATGTATATATAAATATGGAAAGAGTTGAAGAAATTTTTAATAGTGTAGACAAAAATAACCAGGTAAGTTTATTTACAGTATTAAAATCTTTATGTGATGATATAAATGAAAGTTTAGGTAATATAAATAATTTAGAACCTGTAATTGATAAAGAGTTAAACCAAATAAAATTAATTGACCAAACAGCTATACCTAATTTAAATAAAATAAGAAAAACTTTAGGAGATGTTGCTTTAAGAGATTATGAATTAAAATCTAAACAAACTCCATTAGAAATATTTGGATATAATAATGCAAATGATCAGTCTAATTTTGTTAGGAATGTAGGAATAACTACAGAAATAAGTAAAAACTATGCTACTGCTATAACTATTGGAGCAACTGCTAACGGTGAAGTACCTGGAATGGAATCTACAGCTTTCTCAAGGTGGAATGTAGGATTAAAAGATAGATTTAAATCTTATTTAGTTGATGGAGAAAATAAAGAAGAAGATGGAGATAATTTAGAAAAAGGTAATGAAGAAGTTTTAAAAAACTATGACACTTTTCTACAATCATCTTATACTAAATTAGGATTTAGCAAATCTAATCAGGATCTTACAATTAATTCTGAGTTTATTAGTACAAATAGAAGTATTGTTAAAAATTACTATAGTTATGCTCAAGCTAAAACCACAGAAGAAAATTATGATCCTACTACTAATGATGGGATAATAGAAAGTTCTATTGGTTTTTTACCTATAAATTTAAAACTAGAAATGGATGGTTTAGGTGGTATTAGAATATATGATTTTGTAAAAGTAAATTCATCATTTTTACCTTCTAATTACCCCGAAACCTTAGAATTTATATGTACTGGGGTAAACCATAAACTAGAAGGAAACGATTGGATTACTAATTTAAAAACAATTGCAACTTATATAGATAAATCAACCCAAGCAACATCAGCATCATCATGAGAAAAAATGCCCCTATAAATACACCTAAAATTATGGAAGCTTTTTATACTAAAGATCCAAATTTAGTTCAAAATACTTCCCCGGGTGTTAATTCTAGTAAACGAGCTCCTGATGATACTCTTACTGAAAAAGAAAAAAATAATAACCTTTCAGAGATACCATCTTTTGACCCAGTAATATTTTCAACAGCGAATAGTGAAAACATTAGAGGGACTATAGGTACAAGAGGAGTAAATTACAACATAAAGATAAATAAAAATGCTCTTTCATTACAAACAATTAACACCCTTACACAACAAGCAATAGAACCATATAGAACATCAAACGCTCCTATAGATTTGATGGAAAGAGCAGTAAAAATAGCTTTATCTTATGTTGGAAATAATGAAATTAAAAAGGGAAATAATCAAGGATATAATGATCCTATATTTGAAGAAAAACTATTTTCAAGTATTATAAAACATTGGAAAAAAGGTCAACCCTGGTGTAATAATTTTACTAATTTAATTTGGCAAGAAGCTTACACTACAGGAAATGCGTTAGTACCTGCAACTACTAATCAAGTATATAAAAATACTTGGAATACTACTTTAAAAAAAGGAAGTAGGTTTTCAAGTGGCACACAATCAACTTTGGCAAAATTTGGTAAGATTTCTAATAGTAAATATATTATTACAGGAGAACAAGCTAGAACTGGAAAATTAAAGAAAGGAAGCCGTTTACCTCGGCCTGGAGACTTATTAGTATATAAAAGTACTGTTCTTCCCGGTGGTCATATCTGCATAGTAATAAAGGTTAATATTAAAAATGGGAAATTAATAAGTTTTGATACTGTAGATGGAAATTCTAGTTCACATGATCCAAGAGATGGAGGAGAAACTGGAATTAGAAAAGGCCGTAATGCAATAAAAGATGGAAGTTTAAAAGTAAAAGGATTTTTAATGTTAGAAGAAACTTATTCAAAATAAAAATCTAAATATAATATTTATATAAAATGGCTAAATATTATCCTAAATCTCAAATAAAAACAAATCTTTACACTAATGGTGATGAATTTAATATTATAGGAAGTAATACTTCCTATATAGGAGGATACTATTCTACCTCTACAGGAAAATTTTACACAGGTAAAAACCCAAATGCAGGTCAAAATCAAGAATTAATTCAATTTTACCAACCACTTCCACTTAATGAGCTAAATACCCAAAATAATTCACCTGATACTGCGCAAGCACTTAGCAAAAATATCCCAGGATCAACAGATACTGAGTGGACTGGAATTATTAATGATGATTGGAATTCAAATTCTATTAATAATAAAACTTATAATTCTTCTGATACTAGTACTAGATTAGTTCCACCTGAAATAAACCCATCCCCCCCAACAATAAAAGAAAGAAGAAAAGGAAAATATGTTAGATATTATGTAAAAAATATTATAAATACTTCATATTATGAAATATCAAAAGAAACATTTGGAGCAATGGCTACAAGTAATTTATATGCTAATGATTTATATGAAGCAATTTTTTTAAAATTTTCAATAGGAGAAAAATATAATTCTGCTAACCACCTTAATTTTATTTCAATAGAACTTAAAAGAAATTGGAAAGGTTTTTCTACTCTCTCTCCCTTTCAACCTATTAAAAACAGTTTATATACTGATGGGGGAGAATTTTTATTACCTAATAGAACTAACTATATAGGATTTTACCACATCATGAATGATGGAAATTTTATGACAGGAAAATACCATGGAGATGGTCCTGATACACTCTTAATTTCTTTAAAATCAAACCCATCATTTTCTCCTTTAACCCCAGAACGTTCAACTTCAAGTACACCTTCATCTTTAAGTAATAGTAGAGGAACTTCAGGTGGGGGTGGATATTAAAAATACTTTTTGTATATTTAGTCATTGTTTTGGCTAATTGAAAATACAGACCAACTAAAAGGTTTTTACAATAAAGGTTACAAAGAAGCTTATATAGAAGTTATACCATATTCTTATAAAACTCATCCTGTAACTAATAAAGTATCCTTAATATATGTACATCCTATAGATGCACATAAGGGCTATATTATATCAATAAACCACAGCGAATCAATGCCGTTAAACAGCGAGTATATTGCTGAATTAATTAATGGGTATGATAAATTATACGTTTGGGGTAAAAAGGAATTCTTACATTATTTTGTGCATAGAAATATTATAGATATTTCTCTTGCATCCTCAGAATATGAAATGGAAACTACTAAAGCTCACCAAATATTATCACAAAGAGCTAAAGATAAGTTGGATATTAATAGAATAGTTCCTATCGTTAAACATTACGAAACGTGTGAAAAAAATTATAATAATTTAAAACAACATTTTAATACACCAGTCAATGAATTTTACAATAGCAGAGTACCATTGGTATTCAACTCCATCGAAAGGAATGGTTTACGAGTTCAAAGAGAACTCTTTAAAGAACACTTTAACCAAGATTGGGGAGATAGAGTCTACACACAATATAACTACAGAACAACCACAACAAGACCTTCAAACCGTTTTGGAGGGGTTAACTTTGCAGCATTAAATAAAGAAAATGGAACCAGAAAAACATTCATACCTGAAAATGATAGATTGGTTGAAATTGACATTTCAGCTTATCATCCTACTCTTGCTAGCTCCCTTATTCATTATAACTTTGGTGATGACGATATTCATAGATCATTTGCGAGACTTTATAACGTTGACTATAAAAAAGCGAAAGAGCTAACATTCAAACAGCTTTATGGTGGGGTATTTAAACAATATCAACACTTAGAATTCTTTCAAAAGATTCAAACTTACATAAACGAGATATGGAGCCAATTCCAAAATGAAGGTTTTATAGAATGTCCTATATCAAAATACAGATTTGAGCGTGATAAATTAGATAATATGAACCCACAAAAGTTGTTCAATTATTTGCTACAAAATTTGGAAACCTCAACAAATGTTCGTATATTATGGGAAATAATTAAGATATTAAAAAACAAACAAACTAAACTGATTCTTTATACTTACGATGCGTTTTTGTTAGATGTACATAAGGGAGAGAAGGAGGAGATAAAATTAATACTAGATGTATTTAAAAAACATAAACTAAAAGTAAAGATAAAACATGGAAACAGCTACGATTTTACAGAACGAGATTAATATGTATAAAATGAATTACGACTTTGAAAGTCCTTATAATATTAGCGATTTGAATAATAAATTATTTTGTACATTTACTACATTAGATAATTTAGAGGGACTTGTATCTAGTCTCTCTTCTAAATACTCAATCATGTATAACAAAATGTTTGCGTTATATGTTAAAAGTAATGATGAATATGTTTTGACTTACAACGTTGATCAAGGTAACGTAAGTGAAATTCCAGATAATACAATATTAGTACATAGAAAAAAAGAAACAAATACTCTATATACTATAAACGCCTTAAACGAGCTAATCAAAAGCCTAAATGGAGGAGTAGTAAACACTAAATTTCCTATAGATTGGAAACACTATAGAAATTGTATACTATTAACCCAACACAACGAGTTAAAACAACTCAATACCAAAATACACAAAATAATCGAACTATAATTTGGATCCCAAATAATTAGTTTGTATATTCATGTCGAAATTTTTAAAAAACAGTTATAATTATGGATTTAAGCAAAATCAAAAATCGCTTGGACAACCTAAATCAGTCCTCCAAGCCCAAAAACACAGAAAAAAAGGACTATACATTAATCTATTGGAAACCCAAAGCAGAAGGAAAATTCCAAATCAGGTTTGTACCTTCGAAACTCAACAAAGACAACCCATTTCAGGAAATTTTCATGCATTATGGCATTGGAAAATTCCCAATAGTGGCATTAACAAACTGGGGAGAAAACGATCCCGTAGTTGAGTTTTCTAAAAAACTAAGAACATCATCTGACTCTGAAAATTGGAGACTAGCAAAACAACTAGATCCTAAAATGAGAGTATTCGCTCCTGTTATTGTTAGAGGAGAAGAAGAAAAAGGTGTTAGATTATTCGAATTTAGTAAAACACTTTATATGGAATTATTATCAGTTGCTGATGATGAGGATTACGGTGATTTTACAGATATTAACCAAGGTTTTGACTTTGTAGTAACAGCTACTAAAGTACAAGATAGACCAGGATTTGGATTAAGTCTAAGACCAAAGCCAAAACAAACACCAATTAGTGAAGATGCTGATCAAGTAAAAACATGGTTAGAAAACCAACCAATTTTACTAGAAGAAAGATTCAAATACACTTACGATAAACTAAAGGAAGAATTACAAACATTCATATCTGGAGGCGAAGAAACAGAAGGTTCAATTACATCAGAACCAGCTGTAGCATTTGAAGCAGAAACACCAGCTAAAGAAGAAAAGAAATTCACATTATCTACACAAGGTACGCCTAAGAAAGCAAAATCAGAGGAATTTGATTCATTGTTTGATGACGACTTACCATTTTAATTATTAATACATGGCTAGAGTTAAAAAATCACTATCGGAGGCAGTCTCCAAAGAAATAAAATCCAAATTTGATTTAAGTTCCTTCAAAGAAAAGAAGGGACTTAAACAAAATGTCAAGTTTAAAGACCAAGAATGGATTCCACTATCATCTGCATTTCAAGATGTTACATCAATACCAGGTATTCCTACAGGACATATTGTTTTACTTAGAGGTCACTCTGATACAGGTAAAACTACAGCATTATTAGAAGCAGCTGTATCAGCTCAAAAGAGAGGTATACTACCTGTTTTTATTATTACAGAGATGAAATGGAACTGGGAACATGCTAAACAAATGGGTTTACAATTTAATGAAGTAGTAGATGAAAAAACTGGAGAAATTGTTAATTTTGAAGGTGAATTTATTTATGCTGACAGAGAAACTATCCATAGTATAGAAGATGTTGCTGGGTTTATTTTAGATTTAATGGATGAGCAAAAGAGAGGTAACTTACCATATGATTTATTATTTTTATGGGATTCAATCGGATCAGTTCCTTGTGAATTATCTATCAAATCAAACAAAAACAACAATGAATGGAATGCGGGTGCTATGTCAACTCAATTTGGTAATAGTGTTAATCAAAGAATTACATTATCAAGAAAAGAATCATCAGCATATACTAATACCTTAGTTTGTATTAATAAAGTATGGACAGCAAAAGCAGAATCACCTATGGGTAAACCCAAGCTAATGAACAAAGGCGGATTTGCTATGTGGTTTGATTCTACATTCGTAGTTACATTTGGTAATATTTCAAATGCTGGTACATCTAAAATTAAAGCAATCAAAGATGGCAAGCAAGTAGAATTTGCTAAAAGAGTTAATCTACAGATTGATAAAAACCATATTAATGGAGTTACTACAAGAGGTAAAATTGTAATGACACCACATGGATTTATTAATGACGATGATAAAGAACTAAAATCCTATAAAGATCAAAATGCTAAAGCATGGAAAGATATTTTAGGTGGAACAGATTTTACAATCGTAGAAGAAGAACAAGCGTATAACGATATTACAACGTATACAGACGAACCTCAATAAAATTATGGATAAAAAACAATTACTTAATCTCCTGAATGATACTCAAGAGAATGATAACACCCTGCAAGAAGGTAAGCGAATATTGCTTATAGATGGTCTAAACCTATTTTTTAGAAATTTCGCCATTATGAATATGGTTAATCCTGATGGGATTCATATAGGGGGATTAGGTGGTTTTTTTCGTTCATTAGGAGCTATGATCCGTCAAACACAACCTGACCAAGTTTATGTTGTATTTGATGGAGCAGGTTCTACTATAGGTAGAAAAAATCTATTACCTGAATACAAATCAGGTAGAAATGAGCAACGAGTTACAAATTGGGAAATATTTGATGATTTAAATGATGAACATGATTCTAAAGTAGATCAAATAGTTAGAGTAATACATTACCTAAAAACATTACCAGTTAAAACATTAATATTAGATAAAGTAGAAGCGGATGATATCATCGCTTATTTGTGTGATAAATTACCAAATCACCAGGATGATAAACTATTCATAGTATCTAGCGATAAGGATTTCCTACAGCTAGTAAACAAAAATGTTATAGTTTATAGACCAATGGAGAAAAAATATTATACTGAAGATTTAATAAAAGAAAAGTATAATATGCCTGCTCAAAACTTTATACTACATAAAACCCTATTGGGAGATAATTCTGATAAAATTAAAGGTGTTAAGGGTTTAGGTGAAAAAGGTTTAATGAAAAAGTTCCCTGAATTATCTGAAGGAGTTATGTCATTTGATGACATATTAGACATATGTGAGAAAAAATATAAGGACCATGTTGTATATGCTCGTATTATACAAAGTGTAGAAGATTTAGAAAAAAATTACACTGTAATGGATTTATCAAATCCTATGATTGGAGAAAATGATAAAAAATGGTTAGATGAAGTTGTCAAATCCGAAGAATTAAATTATATTCCAGAGCAGTTCATAACTCTTTATAATGAAGATAAATTAGGTGGAATGATTAGAAACCTAGATTACTGGTTAAAAGAGAATTTTGAAAAATTAGTTATAAGTAAATAAAAGTTATATGACATTAAAATCAATCCAAGAATATGGCCCTAAATTTCAGGTCAAGGTTCTATCATCTTTACTAACCCATAAAGAGTTCTTAGTAAACATTTATGATATATTAAATGAGGAAGATTTTAACAATCAAGCACATAGGTGGGTTGTAAAAGAAATAATTAAATATTACGACAAATATCATACTACACCATCCCTAGACATACTTAAAGTAGAAGTAAAAAAGGTAGAAAACGAAGTATTACAATTATCAATAAAAGAACAATTAAGAGAAGCATATATTGCCTCAGATGAAGATTTAAAATATATTCAAGAAGAATTTACAGGTTTTTGTAAAAACCAACAATTAAAAAAAGCATTACTATCATCTGTAGATTTACTTAAAGCTGGTGATTATGATTCTATTAAAATAATGGTTGAAGAAGCACTAAAAGCAGGTGCTGATAAAAATATAGGACATGAATATAATTTAGATATTGAAACTAGATATAGAGAAGACAGTAGGAATCCAGTTGCTACACCTTGGCCTAAAATAAATGAATTATTACAAGGTGGATTAGGACAGGGTGATTTTGGTTTAATATTTGGTAATCCCGGAGGAGGTAAATCTTGGTCATTAGTAGCATTAGGAGGACATGCTGTAAGAATGGGTTACAACGTTTTACATTATACTTTAGAATTAGGTGAAGATTATGTAGGTAGAAGATATGATTCATTTTTCACTAAAATACCAGTTAATCATATTACTTCACATCAAGATCAAGTAAAAGAAATTATTCCTCAAATACCAGGAAAATTAGTTATTAAAGAGTTCCCAATGGGAAAAGCCACAATTCACACAGTAGAATCGCATATCAGAAAATGTACTGATTTAGAAATCAAACCAGATCTTGTAATAATAGATTATGTTGATCTTCTTTCATCAAGAAGAAAAAATGTTGACCGTAAGTATGAAATTGATGATATTTATACAAGCACAAAAGGTCTTGCTCGTGAGCTAAACGTACCAATTTGGTCGGTTTCACAAGTTAATAGAGCGGGTGCAAAGGACGATGTCATAGAAGGGGACAAAGCAGCAGGATCTTATGATAAGATTATGATAACTGATTTTTGTCTTTCGTTATCTAGGAAGGCAAAGGATAAAGTAAATGGCACTGGAAGGTTTCATGTAATGAAAAACAGATACGGAATGGATGGTTTAACATATGGAGTAAAAGCAGACACATCAACAGGACATTTTGAAGTCCATGATTATGATGAAGACAGCGAATTAGAAGCTCCTTCAAGACCAGTTAATCCAAATTCAAATTTAGATCATTTTGATCTTAAAAAGTTAAATCAGGAATTTAATTCCTAAAATTAAATAAATTATGGCTAAAACAAATTTACTCCAGGAAAGGATAGTATATAAACCTTTCGAATATCAAGAAGCTGCTGATTATTGGCTTAAACAACAGCAAGCACATTGGTTACATACTGAAGTTCCAATGATGTCAGATGTTAATGATTGGAAACAAAATCTATCAGAAACAGAAAAAAATATTATAGGGTCAATATTAAAGGGTTTTGCTCAAACAGAAACAGTTGTAAATGATTATTGGAGTGGATTAGTTACAAAATGGTTTAGAAAACCAGAAGTTATAATGATGGCTACAACATTTGGAGCATTTGAAACAATACATGCAGAAGCTTATTCTTTATTAAATGAAACATTAGGTTTAGAAAATTTTGATGAATTTTTAGAAGATGAAGCTACAATGGCTAAAATAGAAAATTTAACTACTATTAGAGATAGTTTTAATGGAGAAAAAGATGTACATGAAATAGCAAAATCATTAGCTATATTTTCAGCCTTTACAGAAGGTGTAAATTTATTTTCTTCATTTGCAGTTTTACTTTCATTTAAAATGCAAAATAAACTTAAAGGTGTAGGTCAAATAGTAGAATGGAGTATTAGAGATGAATCATTACATTCAGAAGCTGGATGTTGGTTATTTAGAACATTAATAGCTGAAAATCCAAAAATAAAAACACCAGAACTAGAAGCAGCAATAAACGAAGCAGCTTTATTATCGTTACAACTAGAACTTGATTTCATAGATAAAGTATATGAACTTGGTGATTTAGATGGATGTTCAAAATATGATTTAACTAACTTTATTAAAAATAGAGTTAATACAAAATTAGGAGATTTAGGATATAATCCTATAATAGGAGATATAGACATGACAGCAGTAAATAATATGAAATGGTTTGATGCCTTAAGTGCAGGTAAACAACACACAGATTTCTTTGCAGCTCGAGTAACAAATTATGCAAAAGGTACTAAAGACTGGGATGCAGCAACATTATTTTAAAATATGGATAACAATTTAATAGCAGACACGACAAATTGGGAAAAGGGTAAAGATTATCCTGAATGGATGAATGAAGTAGCATTATCTACCATTTCAAAAGGATATTTACTACCTGGAGAAACACCTAGAAAAGCCTATAAAAGAGTATCGGGGGCAATAGCTTCAAAATTAAATAGACCAGATTTAGAAAGTAAATTTTTTAAGTATATTTGGAATGGTTGGATAGGATTAGCATCACCTGTTTTATCTAATACAGGAACTGATAGAGGTTTACCTATTTCATGTTATGGTGTTGATACACCTGATTCAATTAGAGGTATAGGTTTAACAAATGCAGAACTAATGAAACTTACCTCAGCAGGAGGAGGAGTTGGTATTTCTTTATCAAGAATCAGAGAAAGAGGAGCATCTATAAAAGGAAATGGACAATCTGAAGGAGTAGTTCCCTGGGCTAAAATATATGATTCAACTATAATAGCTACTAATCAGGGTAGTGTACGAAGAGGTGCTGCTAGTGTTAATTTAGACATTAACCACCCTGATATTAAGGAATATCTCCAAATAAGACGACCAAAAGGTGATCCAAATAGACAATGTTTAAATTTACATCAATGTGTAGTTGTAGATGATGCTTTTATGAGAAAACTAAATGACAGAGACCAAGAGTCTATGGAATTATGGTTAGAAATTTTAAAAGCTAGAGTTGAAACAGGTGAACCTTACATAATGTTTAAAGACAATGTTAATAAAGATAATCCAATGGCTTATCTAATGAACAATTTAGATGTGTCAATGACTAATATTTGTTCAGAAATTACACTACATACAGATGAAGAACATAGTTTTATATGCTGTTTATCAAGTTTAAATTTAGCTAAATATGATGAGTGGAAAGATACAGATGTAGTAGAAACTGCTACATATTTTTTAGATGGTGTAATGCAAGAATTTATTGATAAAACAAGTGGTCAAGAATCAATGAAACGAACACATAGACATGCTGTTAAAGGAAGAGCATTAGGTTTAGGTGTAATGGGATGGCATACATTCCTACAGAAAAAAGATTTACCATTTAATTCAATAGCATCTACAGCTTGGACTCACACTATTTTTTCTCAAATAAAATTAAAAGCTGAAGCAGCATCTAGAAAATTAGCAGATGAATATGGAGAACCTTTATGGTGTAAAGGAACAGGTATGAGAAATACCCATTTACTAGCAGTAGCACCTACTGTATCAAATTCTAGAATATCAGGATGTTCAGCAGGAATAGAACCACAACCAGCAAATGTTTATACATTTAACGGAGCAAAAGGTACATTTATTGTTAGAAATTCTGAATTAGTTAAAAGGTTAGAAGCTAGTGGAAATAATAATGATAAAATATGGGATCAAATCTTAGCAGATAATGGCTCAGTACAAAATTTACCTGCCAATGTTTTACCTGAAGAAGATAAAGAAGTATTTTTAACATTTTCAGAAGTAAACCAACTAGGTTTAGTTCAACAAGCAGCTATTAGACAAAAATATATAGATCAAACACAATCTTTAAATTTGTGTTTTGATCCTACCGATTCTCCACGATGGATTAACCAAGTTCATCTAGAAGCTTGGAAATTAGGAGTAAAAACATTATATTATTTACGAACTGATTCAGTTATCAAAGGAGATTTAGGATCTCGTGTAGCAGATTGTATCAGTTGTGATGGTTAGCCATATTTATAATATATAAAAATTAATTGTTGGCCCGAAAGGGAAGTGGGCTTTAGCCAGTAACCAACCACAATAAAAAGATTATGCCAAATTGGAAAAAAGTCATTGTATCAGGTAGTGACGCAGTATTAGGAGCAGTATCCGCGGATTCATTAACTGTAGCAGGAAGTGTAATAGGAGCACCATTCCCATTCACAGGAGATGCTCAAATTTCGGGTTCATTAATAGTATCTCAATCCTACACAGCAGGAGACACAGACTCAACAGCATTAAGATTAATAGGATCAGGTTCAGTAAGCCAATCAGGTATATTTGAAGTAGAAGGTTCAGCAGGTCCATTATTCTCAGTACAAGATGGGTTAGATGGTATCTTAATGGAGGTAAACAATATTTCAGGTTTACCATTATTTCAAGTATCATCTTCTAATGAAGTATTTGTAAACAGAGGAAACCTTACCTCAGGCACTACTACATCCACAGCTTCATTTGCACATTTTACAGGTTCATTCCAAGGTGATGGTTCGCAATTAACAAATGTTCCATCAACACCATTTCCATTCACAGGAGATGCTCAAATAACAGGTTCATTAATAGTAGCAGGAGCTAATTCTGGTATTGCTCCTACCACTTCATCTCTTAAAATAAATAGTAATGGATATTTTTATCATTTAGGTAGATACGTTGGAAATGCAACAAATTTTGCAAATAACTCAACCAATACTGTTATAGGTAATAATATAACTAGTGATGGAGATTATTACAATACCATAATAGGAGAATCAGCAGGAGTAGGTAGTACAACTAATCAAACCGCAATAGGTAGAGGAGCTATAGCAAATGTTGAAAGTAGTACTGCTATTGGGTCTACATCTAAAGCTTACGGTGTTAAAAGTACAAGTATAGGAATGGGTGCTGGTAGTACAACATCAAAGGGTTTAAATATAGGCTACTATGCAAGAGGAACTGGGGCAAAAAATATTGTTTTAAATGCTTCTGAAGGAACTGTTGGACCTACTAAAGCAAATACCTTTGGTATTTACATGACTGGTACTAGTCCTAACTTTGAAATTGAAGCAACAGGTTCATCAACACTATCCGGATCATCTTTCACAATAGAAAAATCAGGTTCAACAGTATTCGAAGTAATAGGATCAGAAGGTACATTATTTTCAGTAGACGATGATTTAGACGGAGTTATATTTACAGCAAACGATAGATCAGGTCTTCCAGTACTAGAAGCATCAGCTTCAGGAGAAGTTTACATAGGAAAAGCACCACAATCTTTATATACTACTGCGGTAATCAGTTCAACAACTGCAGCTACAACGCAATCCATATTTGGATTAAGTACTAGCTCTTATGGCGGTGCATTCTTTGATTACACTGTACAATCTGGCTCAGATGCACGTGCAGGAAGCATAATGTCAGTATGGAATGGTTCAAATATTAGTTTTACAGAAACCACCACACTAGATATAGGAGACACAACAGATTTTAATGTAATAGTACACATTTCAGAAAGTCAAGCTCAAATAGCATCACATGCTTCAAGAGCAGGATATAATATTAAGACTATAATAAGGTCAATATAAAGTTATGGGAATCAGAAGAGGTTCAATATCAACTCCAATAATAGCGGATGGGCTAGTATTCAATATGGATGCTGCTAATAGAGCAAGTACTATACCTAGTACGAGTACCACTACTACTTTTAATACAATAGATACTTCTATATCTGGGGTATTTTATAATGGTGCTACTTGGGAACCAGATAATAAAGGTATTTTTCATTTTGATGGTATTGATGATTATATAGGAACTAATGATGCTAGTAGTTTATTTACTAATACATTTACAATGTCCTTTTGGTGGAAATTATCAGATGCAACAAGTGCAAATTCCCCTTACATCTTAAACTCCCCAAACTATTATGTAGTAGGAAAAAATGGTAATTTTTCATATAGGATAGATCCACCTTCTCAAATTACTTTTCAATCATATGATGGACGATCTAATGTGCAATATATGATACATAATGGTTTAAGTCTATCAGCTAATATTTGGTATAACACAGTTTTAACTTCAGATGGTACAACAGCAGGTAAACATTATATAAATGGTATTCTTTATACAAGCGGCGGAACTAGACATATTTTAAGCAGAAATTTATCTGATATATCAAATGGTTTATATTTTGGAAGATTTGGAAATGAAGAATTTAAAGAAGGACCAACACAAATCTACAACCGAGCCTTATCAGCTCAAGAAATCAAACAAAACTACAACGCATTAAAATCAAGATTCGAATGAGTGGAAGAGTAGGTAGCATAACAACAGATATAATAGCGGATGGGCTAGTATTCAACATGGACCCAGCTAATAGAGCAAGTTATCCTAAAACTGGTACTACTACTACTGATACTATAGGAAATCAAGTGGGAACATTAAGTAGTTCTCCTACATTTGATCCTTCCGAGGGTGAAGGAGTATTTGATTATGATAATACAGATTATATTTATTATAATTCCAATTCAAATCTTTCGGGTCTAACAAAAGCAACATTTTCAGTTTGGTTTAATTTTGGACTATTATCAACATCTGTAGAGCCCATATTTACAGGGAATAGGGGGAATATACCCAATTCATTTTCTATGTATAATTGGACTAATGACCATTCAGTATCATTTTTTATATTTAAAACAAGTACAGCTAATATAACTCAAGTAGATATTAAACCTGGGGATTTTGGGGATGCCCTAGCTATAAATACTTGGTACTGTATGACAGTAGTTTTTGACGGAACCATTGCTGGGGATAATAATAGTTTAAAAGGATATTGGAATGGGATATATAGATCAAATTCAAATACATATTCAAATTCTAATGTTACTAGTTTAGCAACTAATCCTGATCTTATAGTTGGAACATATTTAAATGGGTATGGACATTATTATGATGGTAAAATAGGCCCATTCCATATCTACAATCGCGCCTTATCATCAAACGAAATCCTACACAACTACAACTCATTAAAAGGGAGGTTTGGATTATGAAATACGGGTCAATAACAACAGGTATTATAGCAGATGGGTTAGTATTCAATATGGATGCTGCAAATAGGGCATGTTATCCTAAAACTGGTACTACTATTATTGATACTATTAATAATTTTTCTGGTACTTTTTCTTCAACCCCTATATTTGACCCCTCAGAAGGGCAAGGTGTAATAGATTTTGATAGTACAGATACTATAAATTTTGGAACAAATGTTTTTACAAATTATCTTTCTGGAGCTACACAATTTACTTTTGGATATTGGTGTAAAAAAGATACTAGTGGTGATGATATGATGGCTGGTAGTTGGAAACATAATAATAGAGATGGAATGTTTATACAATGGTATACAGATGGAACACTATATTTTGGGGTATCTAACGGCGGAGTAAATAATAATACTGTATCAGTATCCTGGGCAGATCGATATTTTTATTTAGTAGGAGTATTTGATGGTAGCTTAGCTAATAATTCTAGGGGTAAAATTTATGTCGATGGTGTTTTAACCTCATTTTCTGCAGCTACCAATATAACTTCATTTACTACAGATGCATCTGAATTACAAATAGGTTCATTGCAAAATTATTCTAGTTATAGTGATGGTAAAATTGGACCTGTACATCTATATAACCGCGCCTTATCATCAAACGAAGTGTTACACAACTACAACGCATTAAAAGGTAGATTTGGCTTATAAAAACTAAATATTTATATTAAACGAACAATGGCATTTAAACACGGCACACCAAATAGTATAGTACAAGATGGGCTAGTATTCTGTGTAGATCCAGCTAATAAATTATCATATCCTGGAAGTGGAACTACTGCTACTAATTTAGTAGGTACGAATAATGGTACCTTAGTAAATAGCCCACAATTTAATTCTGACAATGCTGGTATATGGAATTTTGATGGTATAAATGATTATATAGATTGTGGAGATACAATTGAAGTACAACCCTCTAGTAATTTAACATGCGCATGTTGGGTAAATGTAACTACTATGTCTGATTACGAAGGCATTGTTAGTGCAATGATTAATGCAACTGGATACAGTGGATGGGCTCTAAGAATTGTTAGTAGTAAATTTGAGTTTGCCTTAAGAGTTCCTGGAAGTTGGAAATCAATTGCAGATAGTGATACAATTGTTACGAGTCAGTGGTATAATGTTATAACAACATTTGATACTAATAATATGAGATTATATGTTAACGGAGAAGAAAAAAATTCTGTTTCTCAATCAGGCAATATAGAATATACAGGAGACAGACAAACTGTTATAGGAGCTCATTACACAAGTTATTTAAGATTACATGGATTAATGGGACCAACACAAATATATAATAAAGCCCTATCAGCATCAGAAGTCACCCAAAACTACAACGCACTCAAAAACAGATTCAGAACATAATGGGAACAACCTACCATAACAAACCAATAGTAACAGATGGATTAATATTCTGTGCGGATGCAGCTAATAAGGAATCATATCCTGGGAGTGGAACTATTGCTACTGATTTAATAAATTCCATTTCGGGTAGTTTACATAATAATGTTGATTTTTCATCTAATAATTTGGGTTACTGGGAATTTGATGGAATAGATACTGGAATAATATTTGAAGAAGACGGCACATTAGATAATTTTTCAGAAATAACATTTGCCCTATGGATTAATGGGGTTAGTGGGTATTATGTTGCAGGAAAGGATAATGGTTCAACAGGACCATTTACAATACTATGTAGAAATTCCCGATGGGAGTGGTATGTAAGGACAACAAATAATTGGTATGGTGTATTAAATAATACTAATTATGGATCAGGATGGAAAAACATAGTAGGTACATGGAGTGGGATATCTAATGAATCTAAATTATATGTTAATGGAGCCCAAATAGGGACTACCACATCTACTGTAGGAAGTACTTTATATGTAAATAATAATAATTTTATATTAGGAGGATATAATGGAAGTACTAATTTTGACTATGATGGTATAATAGCAAATTCCCAAATCTACAACCGCGCCTTATCAGCACCAGAAGTACTTAAAAACTACAACGCACTCAAAAACAGATTCATATAATGCCAGTAACAGCAGGACCAAATATAACAGAAGATGGATTAGTATTATATATAGATCCAGATAACCAAGAATCATGGAGTGGTCTTAATTCTAGTACTGTAAATGATTTAATGCATAATAATACAAGTTCTATATTTAATGATACTTCAGGCAGTTATGGAGATAAAAATAGTTTTATCCTTGATGGAACTGATGATCGTATACAAATTCATACTCCTGATTTAGGTAATACAATTACTGTAGAAATGTGGGCTAAGTTTGATACTACTACTAGAAGTCAAATACCCTTTGGATGGAGATATTATACTATATATAATAAAAATGATACTATAGGGTTTAATACAGGTACTGGAGATGTATATGGTATTTCGGCTACACAAATTAGTGATGCTGGTGCTAGTAATAGTTGGACTCAATGGGTATATGTTATGCATTCTAATGTATCTTATACTAATAATAAAATATATATTAACACAGTAAACCAAACTTTAAGTGCCCAAAATGGAGCAAGTGAACATTCAGGTCTTAGAAATTTTAATAGTGGATACGGTAATATAGGAATATATGGTCCATCATCTGCTAATTCACCTGGAGCAGCTACTGGTCTTTTTTGGTTAGGTGAGTGTGGTAATTTTAAAATTTATAATAGAGAACTATCAGTATCAGAAGTCACCCAAAACTACAACGCACTCAAAGGTCGATTTGGCCTAACTTAACATATTTATAAACACACAAAACAATAAAAAATGGATTATTCAAACAGAACATACGCCTTTGTAGAAACATCAGACATAGGTAGTGTAGATTTTTCACAAGTCATGGAAACATCAGCTGCAACCGTTAGAAAATCAATTGATGAATCTCAATTTATTCTAAAATGGTATACAGCACAATGGCCTAGTTTTATAGCGCCATCTGGAAGTGTAACTCCTGTATGGGAAGGTTCACATTCAGAATGTCTAAATCAGCTTACAAGCTCATTTTGGACAGATACAGGTTCTATGCCCTGATAAAGCATAATAAAAACATAATATTAACATAACTTGGATAGGGAAAAGATATGGCAAATGAATTTATAATAAAAAACGGCTTTCATTCGAAAGGCGACTCACAAGTAACAGGATCTTTAGGTGTAACAGGTGATATAACCTCAAATTCATTTGTTAAAATTGGAGGTACATCTGCACAATTCTTAAAAGCAGACGGTAGTGTAGATGCTAGCACATATTTAACTAGTGTAGGTACTATAAATTTAACTTCTGATGTAACCGGTATTTTACCCGTACCAAATGGTGGTACTGGATTAGATACACTTACATCAGGTTATATTCCATATGGTAATGGTACTAGTGCATTTTCTAATAATAGTGCTCTTTTATTTAATGATAGTATAAAACAGTTAAGAATAACTGGTGATTCAACTAATGACCCATTAAGGTTATCAAATGTACAAACAAGCACAGATGAAACTAAAACAGCATTAATATTAGCTTCTTCGGATGGAGGGGTTCAAAAAGCTACACTAGGTTCAAACGCATTTAATTCAACTACAATTCCAACTAATAATAACCAATTAACAAATGGTGCAGGGTACGTAACTGGTGCTTTTCCATTTACGGGATCTGGAGAAATATCAGGTTCATTAGCAGTAGAAGGATCAGGATCGGGTATATTTAGTGTAGAAGGTTCAGTAGGATCTTTATTTTCAGTAGATGATGGATTAGATGATGTTATATTTGCAGCTAATAATGTTTCAGGTACACCTGTAATAGAAGCAAATGCAGATAACACAGTTAAATTAGGTAAATTAGGAGGATTTGGTATAGTAATATCAGGTTCTACTCCAGCACCTAATGATTCCCAAGCTAAGATTATTATAACAGGTTCTATTCATACAAGTGGGTCTTTAGGGGTAGGAATGGCTGCTAATTCTACAATTGGAAGAATAGATGCTAAAAATGATGTAGTAGCATTTTCAACCTCAGATAAAAGATTAAAAGACAATGTTACACCTATAGAAAATGCCTTAAATAAAATATCTCAAGTGCAAGGTATAGAATTTGATTGGATACCAAAAGAAGGAGTACATGGAAATGAAGGACGTGATGTAGGGGTAATAGCACAAGAAATTGAAAAAGTACTACCTGAAGTAGTTACTACGAGAGATAATGGTTATAAAGCAGTTAAATATGAAAAAATAATACCGTTACTAGTAGAAGCAATAAAAGAATTACAAGAAGAAATTAAAGAATTAAAGAAAGATAAATAATGGCTATACCAGCATCAGGTGCAATATCATCAAGTATGTTAGCAGCAGAGTTTTCTTCATCTCAAGCTCCTTCTGGGCCTAATATATCTTTAAAGGGATTAGCTAGTGAATTAAGCACACCTGTAACTTCGGATATTTTTATGGGGGCTAGTTTTTATGGTCAATCCTTACCAGTTTCATTAACTTCATTTAATTATAACAGAAATGCTCAGGAAGAATATGAAGAAGCTTGTGCTTTAGAAGAAACTGAAGATGTAGCATACCATAATGGATCATTATCATACCCTGTTGCTGACGATAGCGTATTTACAAATTCAACAGGAACTACAGCTGTAGCTAATGGAACTTATAAAATGGCTAACAATAAAGCTATGACTATAAATGGTGGAAGTGGTGTAGTAGAAGAAATAAATGATTGTGAATAATAGATTATGGCATTTATAAACGGACCAAATATAATAATGGATAATTTAATAGTATGCTATGATGCTCAAAATCCACAATCTTGGGTAAGTAACCTTGTTGTAGATAATGTAGCAGGTTCTCAATTCCAAGGAACTGCAGAAACATCATTTAATACACCTTCTCCTGTTCCTTATCCTAAATATTTATCTTTTGATGGAGCTAATGATTCTTTACATTCTGGAACAAATTTCCCAGCTACTACGGGATTTTCATTAAGTTTTTGGGTAAAACATACAGGTGTTCAAAGTGGGGATTATAACCGTTTATTTGGTACAGCTGGCGATCGTTTTGAAATAGCAGAAGATACAGATGATAAAATTAGAATTTATGAAGGCTCCTGGCAAACTTCAAATGTTACAATTGGGAGTTCAACCACTTTTGATAATATAGTAGTTATTAATACAGTAGACCCACTAATACGCATTTATAAAAATGGAGAATTAGAACAAACTATTTCAGCGGGAAGATCTATGACAAATGTAGGTTGGAGATTAGGAGGAAATTCAAATGATCCCCCAACAGAGATGTGGAAAGGTCAATTAGGATATTTTATGGCACATACTAAAGAATTAACAACATCAGAAGTACAACAAAACTTTAATGCTTTAAAAAACAGATTTATATAATGGCAATAAGTTACGGAAATAAAAGTATAAAAACAGACAGTTTAATATATAGTATTGACACAGTCAATCCTCAATCATATCCTGGAAGTGGTGCAAGCGTATATAATGCAGTAGGCCTTTCACAAGGCAGTAGTACATTTCAAAACAGTTCAAATAATTCAAGTGCTCCTACTTCAGATGCTATTAGTTGGGATTTTGCGGGTAATAAACATATAAGAGTACTTCCTGCTGATTTATTTGAAGTAGGAACAGATAATATGAGTTGGAGTTGGTGGTTTAAAAGTGATAATAATCCTTCAAGTCCTACAACTTCATATTTGTATGCTACTATAAATACAGCTTACAGCAATTGGCAAAGACTATACATAAACACATCAGGATATTTAAACTGGAACTCTGATGATGGTCTTAACCCATTATCATCAATTTCGGGTAATACTGATGTATGTGATGGAGAATGGCATAATGTTGTAGTAAGTACTTCATGGAATGGGTCAAATCATACCCAAAAAATGTATCTAGATGGTGCACAAGAAGGATCAACAGATTCTCAAATAAATGCTTCAATTGATAATAATGGAGCTGTATGGATATGCGGTTTATGGCCTTCAAGTAATATTAATAATTCGGTTCGTAATCAATGGATAGGAAGTCTAGGAAATTTCTCAGTATATAGAAAAGAATTATCCTTATCAGAAATTCAACAAAATTATAACGCATTAAAATCAAGATTCAAATAATGGGAGTAATAGGAGGACCAGACATGATACTAGATGGATTAATATTTGCTATAGACGCTGCTAATAAACAATCATGGGGTGGACTTAACTCTAACATTGTAAATTCATTAGTAGGAAGTGTAACGGGATCTATTTTTAATGATACCTCTGGCAGTTTTGGAAATAGAAATAGTTTTAATTTTGATGGAACTGATGATCGTATAACAACGAATATAACTGGAAATGCTCTATTAGGAAGTAACAACCCATATACTTTTTCAGCTTGGATTAAACCATCAAACCCTGGAAGTTCATCAACCCAAGCAATTTTTGGAGGATATAGCCATTGGTCAAACTTTCATTTTTTTGGATTTTTTGTTAAAAATGGTTATGCCGGCTATTACTATTCTGGTGGTGCTGGTAGATGGGGTCCAAAATGGGATACAGCAGCAGATACTCCTGTAACAGAAAATGTTTGGCAAAATATTACTTATACTTGGACTGGTACTACTGACCAAACAAGAAAAATTTATATAAATAATGTTTTAAAAAAAACTCAAACTGAATCTGGTGGAGGTGGTATAGTAAGTGCGGTTTTAATGAATGTAGGATCTTTTAGATATATGTCCTATAATAATTCACATTTTCAAGGTGATATAGGACCAATACAATTATTTAATAGAGCACTATCAACTCAAGAACTTACCCAAAACTACAACACATTAAAAGGAAGATTTGGATTATAAAATAAAAGTTATAATACTAAGGTTATATTTTAAAAAAGTTTAATATTTATATAAAACAACAAAATACAAACAAATGAAATATTTAAAAAGATTTTGGAACTGGTTACTAGGAAAAACTACTATTGACGAGAAAATTGAAGCTAAAGTAGACGAAGTTGTCGAAGAAGTAAAAGAACGAGTTAATAGAGTAAAAGAAGAAGTTGCTGATGTAAAAGCATCAGCTAAAGAAGTAGTTAGTCAAGCAAAAGATGTAGTTGATGCTGTCAAAGGTAAAAAACGAAGAGGCAGACCAAAGAAAAAATAACTAATTAAATTAATAAGTTTTAAAAATAAGTTTTATGAGTAGATTTACAAATTATATAAAACAGAAACTTATGTCATTTAGAGATATTTTTAAAGACGAAAACGAAATTAACGAAAAAAATGTAGTTGGTTTCGCATCATTTTTAATGATGGTAATATTTGCCCTAGTAGATATTATAACAGGAATATATGGAGAAGAACTTCATGTCCAAGAATATATTTACAATTCCTTTGTTATTATAACTTTAGGTAGTTTTGGTATAGCTGAAGCTGGTAAAATTTTCGGACACAAAGAAAAATAAAAAACAATGCTATTAAAAAAAGGATCTAAAGGCCCAGATGTTAAAGACTTGCAAGAGGCCTTAGGACTAGCAGCTGATGGTATATTTGGCTCTGGTACAGAATCATCAGTAAAAGAATTCCAAAAAGAAAATGACTTAACCGTTGATGGTATAGTAGGTAGAGGGACTTGGGAAATGCTAGGTTTAGATACTGACCAAACAGGATGGGACGCTGCAACTGATAAAGATGATAAGCTAGAACGTTTAGGTAAATATACAACTAAGGGTGGTTTAGAGATAGACAGAGCTTATTTAGATGGAGATGAATTTGTAAGAGACTATGGTAAAATAGAACCATTAGGATTTTTTATTCATCACACAGCTGGTTGGGATAATCCTTACAATACAATTAATAACTGGAACCGAGATACAAGAGGTAGAGTTGCTACACAATATTGTATAGGTGGTACTAATGTAAAAGGTAAAGATGCACCTAATGATGGTGTAGTAGTAGAATGTTTTCCAAATAATTATTTAGGATGGCATTTAGGTAAAATAGGTGGATTTGCTATTTCTAAATTTTCAGGAGGTGTAGAATTAAATAATTTTGGTTATTTAACAAAAAAAGGAGACAAATATTACACATATGTTAATACAGAAGTTCAACCTGAATATGTTTGTGATTTAGGGTACAAATTTAGAGGCCACCAATACTGGCATGCTTACTCGGATAAGCAAATAGAAAGTTTAAGGTTACTTATTTTACACTTAAAAGACATTTACCCAAAAATGGACCTAGAAAATGGTATTCCTAAAATGTTAAAAGAAGGAGTACACCCAAAAGAAGCATTTGAATTTAATGAAGATGCTTATAATGCAAAACAATTTGGATTATGGTCACATACATCAGTAAGAAAAGACAAGTTTGATTGTTTTCCTCAAGAGGAACTTGTCGATATGCTAAAGGGTTTGTAAATTAATCTTATGATTAAAAAAATAACAGAAAGGATATTCCCTGCTTTAATAGCTTTATCAGCATTTTCAGTATCTGCTTCGGCAGCATTTTACTCAATTAGTGGATTAAGTAAATTATTTGCGGGAGCAGCATTTGCAGTTATAGTAATGGCTGCATCATTAGAAGTAGCTAAATTAGTAATAGCATCTTTACTTTACCAATATAGAAAAACACTTCCATTATTACTTAAAGGTTATTTATCTATAGCTTGTGCTGTATTAATATTAATTACATCAATGGGTATTTACGGGTTTTTAAGTGCAGCATATCAAGAAACAGCAAATAAAGAAGGTAATTCCGAAGCTCGAATAGTATTAATAGAAACTAAAAGAGATAATGTTAGAGAACAATTAACAGTTTATACTGAAGAAAAAACATCTATAAATGAAGCAGTAGCTGAACTTAGAAAGGGGTTATCTAATAACAAAGTTCAATGGAGAGATAAGGAAACAGGTCAAATCATTACTTCAACTTCCAGTAGAACTAGAAAAGCACTAGAAAAACAACTAGACCAGGCTATTATTAGACAAACAGAGATAAATTCTAAGGTAGATGTTTTAAATGAAAAAATATTTGAATATGAAACTGAAATAGTAGAAACTAGGATAGGAGATGGTTCTACAAGTGAATTAGGCCCACTTAAATACTTATCAGGTTTAACAGGTTTACCCATGGATAAAATAATAAATTATCTATTATTAACTATAATATTTGTATTTGACCCTTTAGCAATAGCGCTAGTAATAGCAGCTAACTTTGCATTTGAAAAACTAAAAAAACCAACAAAAGAAAACTTATATGGTGAAACTGTAGAAATAAATGAAGATGAAGCAGATAGAAGAATGAGGGTTATAAGTCAAAATGGTAATGATGGATTACATTATAGAGATGAAATAGAATCAGAACCTGCAGAAGAATTTGATGACGATTCTAAAACTATAAGTGATACTGAAGTTCAAATCCAATCTTTACAAAAAGAAATAGATAAAATCAATCTCCAAGATAATACAGGTAAAAAAGCATCAATAGCTATTGCCGATATTAAAAGTCAAATTCAAAAACTAAAAGACGAAGACAATACAATTACTTACTAAAAGTATTTGGTTCCCACAATAAAGGTTCGTATATTCAAGTATGATAAAACATTACGTTTACGATGTAGACAGAGAAACTGTCTTAGATAAAATATCCCAACTCCAACCACTCAACTACAACCAATTTAGATGGTGGAGACGATTTGATTCTAAAAACAAAGCACTTCACAAATATTCCGATTTACTAGATAAAATCCAAAATGGAGATTATGAGTTTTCCCATTATTATTGGCAAGCTAAATATGCTGAGATGGAGATTGATGACTTACACAATGAAACATATCCTGATGCTGAATTATTTATTGAAAAGAATGCATTGAATAGTGCTAGGAGAAAACGTTTATGGGACGATTTCGAAAAGGATGAGAAAGAGCGTATCAAAGGTATTGAAAAAGATTTTTATATAAAGTTCAAAATGTCTAAAACTCAAGTGAAAGAAGAGATGGAGGAATTTGGAAGCACGTTAGAGGATTTTTATCATTACTGTGATAAGCAATTTGGAACAAGACGAGAAAAATTAGCAACACGAGGTAGACCTAGAAAATATTAATATGAAAGTATCACACGAAGCACCAGTACCATATATGAGACAAGTTAGGGGATTAACAGATTATTGTTACTGCCTTCCCCATTTATTAGATGAAAGCGAAGAATATAAACAATATTTTCTAGAATCTAAAGAAATGGGACGTTATATTATTATGGATAACTCCTTACATGAATTAGGAGAACCATATGACTCAGAACGTTTAGCACACTGGTTATATTATTTTAAACCAGATGAATTCATAGTACCAGATTATTGGCAAGATAAAACAGCAACATTAGTATCAGCTAAAGAATGGATTAATAAAACCTACCCTGGAAACACTACACCCATAGCTGTAGTGCAAGGCAAAAATAAAAGTGAATCTAGAGAATGTTATAACATATTAAAACATCAAGGGTATCAAAAAATAGCATTTAGTTATGGTGCAGATTGGTATAATGAAGAAGGGTTAAAAACTTCTCACTATAGAAAGGATTCACCTGAAAACATTGTGGTAAATAAAGCCCATGGTAGATACAATTTTATAAGAGAATTATCATCAGATAATACTATTACAAAGAGTGACAGAATACATTTATTAGGTTGTAATATACCACAAGAATTTAGTTGGTATAAAAACATGCCTTTTATTAAAACAATAGACACATCAAACCCAGTTATACATGGTTTAGCAGGAATCAAATATAGCGATTGGGGGTTAGATGAAAAAATATCTACTAAAGTAGATAAATTTAAAGGAGAAGCTGAACATTGGAAAACAGCAATTTATAATATACAAAAATTTAAAACATTTATACCAGTATGAAACAAGCAGTATTAAGTCTAAGTGGTGGAATGGATAGCAGTACACTATTACTTCACCTATTAGCAAACGATTATAAAGTAACAGCTCTTAGTTTTGATTATGTACAAAAACATAGAGTTGAATTAGAAAGAGCACAACAATTAGTTGATTATTTAAATAGTAAAGCAAATGAAACTTTAGCTAAAAATGATTTAGGAGAAACTATTAAACATAATTTTGAGCCTATTACATATCAAACAATTAAATTAGATGGTTTAACATCACTATTAGATTCAGCTTTAGTAGAAGGTGGAGATGATGTTCCTGAAGGACATTATGAAGAAGATAACATGAAAGCAACAGTAGTGCCTAATAGGAATAAAATATTTTCATCACTAATACAATCTGTAGCATTATCAATTGCTAACAAAACAGAATCAGCGGTAAAAATAGCAATGGGGATACATGCTGGAGACCATGCAATTTATCCTGATTGTAGACAAGAATTTAGAGATGCAGATTATAAAGCATTTGCTGAAGGTAATTGGGATGCTCAAAGAGTAGGATTATATACACCATATTTAAACGGAGATAAATTTGACATTTTAAAAGATGGAGAAGTATGTTGTAAAGAATTAGGGATTGATTTTGATGAGGTTTACAAAAGAACAAATACATCATACAAACCAACAGCCGAAGGATTATCAGATTATAAATCAGCATCATCAGTAGAAAGAATAGAAGCATTTTTAAAATTAGGTAGAAAAGATCCTGTTGTATATGTTGATGGATGGGATACAGCAAAAACTCATGTTGAAAAACTATTAGCAGAGCATGCAAATAAACCTAATATGAATGATACTATCGACATGGTAAATAATATGTAATATGAAGCAACCAGACGCAAAAAAGCATCAAATAATAAGTTTTATAAAATCAGGAATTCGTATTTTAGGATACGGATTTCTTGTAATTAATTTGCCTATTGCGGTAATTTTACTTATATTAAGTGAAATAGTAGGAATAATAGAAGAATTAGTATAATGGGAAAATTTCAATCAAGTAAAGTTTTTGACGGATTTAGCACAGTGTTTCGTCAATGGAAAGCTAAAGAAACACACTGTAGATTTTTACACGGTTACGGTATTTCATTCAAAGTATATTTTGAAGGTGAATTAGATGAAAAAAACTGGGTATGGGATTTTGGTGGTATGAAAAGAGCTAAAACACTTATAGATGGTAAACAACCTAAAGAATGGATGGATTTTATGTTTGACCATACTGTAATAATAGCAGAAGATGATCCAGGAATGGGTGGTTGGGAAACAATGAATAAATTAGAAGTTATCCAATTAAGAGTAATACCAGCTACAGGTGCAGAAAAGTTTTCAGAATTTATTTTTAATAAATTAAATGAATTTGTAAAAACAGAAACTAACAATAGAGTAAGAGTTACTAAAGTTAAGTTTATGGAACATGGTAAAAACGCAGCATATTACTGTGAATAATATTTTGTCCTATGGTGTAATTGGCAACACGTCTGTTTTTGGTACAGAAGAGTCGAGGTTCGAGCCCTTGTGGGACAACAGTAAAATTTTGGGGGATTAGCTCAGCTGGCTAGAGCGCTACCCTTGCAAGGTAGAAGTCGCGAGTTCGACTCTCGCATTCTCCACAATATTTATGACAAAATGAAAGAATGTCCTAAATGTAAAAAATCCAAGACTTTAGATAGTTTTGGTAAAAGTAAAAACAGAAAAGATGGTTTACAAAGAACATGTAAACCTTGTAAAGCTGAATATGATAAAAAACATTACGAAAAATCTCCTAAACAATATTTTGAAAAGCAAAAAGTATATAGTAAAAATAAGAGAGAATATATTTGGAGTTTTAAAGATAAGTGTGTAGATTGTGGAAATGATGATAAAAGAGTTTTGGATTTTGACCATGTTTGGGGAGACAAAAAGTTTAACTTAGGCGATGGTATAAAACACTCCTATAAAAAAATAGATGAAGAAATTAAGAAGTGTGAAATAAGATGCTCAAATTGCCATAGAATAAAAACATATGAAAAGAATAGAAGATTATAATAAAGTATTACCCGTATTAGAAATATATAGATGTGTACAATCAGAAGGTTCTAGATTTGGTAGACCAACTATTGCAGTTAGAACAACAGGCTGTACCCACAGATGTTATTTTGGGGAAGGCGGTTGGTGTGATTCTTGGTATACAAGTATACACCCAGAAAAAGGCACATTTACATTTAATGACATTATTAAAATATATGATGAAAACCCTCATGTTAAAGAAATGATGTTAACAGGGGGTTCACCTACAATGCATCCTGCTTTAGTAAATGAAATAACACATTTTGCAAATGAAAGAAACATTTTGGTTACAATTGAAACAGAAGGTTCTCACTTTCTTGAAACAGACCATCCTTTGGATCTTATTAATCTTAGTCCTAAATTTAGTAATAGTGTGCCTGTACTTGGTGCTGTTACACCTAACGGGGCTATCACCGACGAGCGAATGATTAAAGTTCACAACAGACTTAGATTAAATAAGGAAGCTATTAGTAAAACAATTGCATATCATAAAGATTACCATTTTAAACCAGTATGGGATGGTACAGATGAAAATTTAGAAGAAATCGAGACATTTAGAGTTGAAATGGATATTCCAAAAGACAAAACATTTATAATGCCAGCTGGGGATACTAGAGAAACATTAATAAAGATGTATCCTTTAGTATTTGAACTATGTGCTGAAAAAGGATATAATATGACTGGTAGGGACCATATAATTGCATATGACACAGAAAGAGGAGTATGAAAAAACAAGCATCATTCCAATCAGCTTTAGAAGTTTTAGAAGAAATAAGAGAAAATGTAACTGTTTGTTGTGCTATAACAATGGACCCAGATGATGTAGAAGTTTTAATAGATGAACTTGAAGACATAATCATTAGGATGGAAAAATTAGTCACAGGACAAAAATAAAAAATGCGTAAAACAATATTACTATTTATCCTATTCTGTAACCTATTTTATGGTCAAAATACACCTATAAACTTATCTTTAGGTGGTATGATATCACCTTCAAAATCATATGGTGGACTTTGGGAACTTAACCATATTACAGATAAAGAAAACTCAGCGGATTTTGAGTTTAACATACAATATTTACATTATGTAATACAAAGAGATACAGGAGGATTTAGAGTTAATGCTATAAACTTATTTGTAGGTCCTAAATTTGATTTTATATCAAAAAATAATTGTAAACTATGGACTAACATATTAATAGGTTTAAATATAAATAATATACCACTTCCAAACCCAAATTTAGGTTCATCAAAAATAGCAATAAACATAGCAAAACTTGGAGGCAATGTTGGATTATATTTTCAAAATCACAACACAATATATGGAATAGGATACCAATCCCCCATAGGGTTTTTAACCCTTAAAGTTGGTAAAATTGTTAATTAAACAAATAAAAATTATGAAAATTACAAATTTATGGAACAAGCTTAAAATATTAAGTGGAAACATTTTAGAAATAAAGATAAGAATAGGAAAAATAATAATATTAGATTTATTCCTCAGCACTAATAGAGTTAAGTTAATGATTTTAAACATAGGATTCGAAAGTAAATGAAAAAGTATAATATGGATTGGTTCGAAATAGAATCATTAATAAATCACTTATGTGAAAAAATCAGCTCACACGACAAAAAATATCAAAATATATTAGGGTTACAAAGAGGAGGATTAATCCCTGCAGTAATGATATCCCATACATTAGGGATTCCAATGGTTAAAGGAAATATAACACCTGATACTTTAATTGTAGATGACATTTGTGATAGTGGAGAAACACTAGAGAAAATAGTAGAAAAATATCAAACATTATATAACGAACCATTTAATCTAGACTCAGCGGTTTTACACTATAAACCCCATACATCATGTTTTGAGCCAACTTTATGGGCTAAAAGGTGGAGTAACCCAAATTGGATAGTATACCCTTGGGAAAGAGAAGATTCAAAAACCATACAAGATTATAAAGTAAAAGTTGGAGAATCGCAATAGTTTTATTATATTCACGTAAAAATTAGTTAATGGAGAACAAACGAAGAAAAATACACGAGGAGTTAGAAGTAGTAAAAGAAGGTTTTGCAAACGGAGTTGCACCTGGTTTTCCACTCCCACAATCTGAAAAAGATAAAATGATAGATGAAGCAGAATTGGCATATGGTCAATTTTTAGATGCTTTAAAATGTGATTGGAGAAATGATCCAAATTCAATGGAAACACCAAGACGTGTAGCTAAAGCCTATGTTAATGACTTATGGGCAGGTAGATACACAGCAATGTCTCCTATTACATCTTTTCCTTCTGATGGTTATGATGGTATTATTATAGAAAGAAATATACCTTTAACATCAATGTGTTCACACCACCACCAAACAATAGGAGGTGTAGTTCATATTGGTTATATTGCAGGAGATGAAGGACAAGTAATTGGATTATCAAAATTAAATAGAATAGTTGAGTTATTTGGTAGAAGAGGAGCAATCCAAGAACAACTAACATCAGCAATTCACAATGCAGTATCTAAAATTACAGAAGGTAATAAAGGTGTTATAGTTTCAATAGTAGGAACACATAACTGTGTTTCTTGTAGAGGAGTTAAACATCAAGGTGCAGCAATGGTTACAACTAAAGCAAGTGGTGTATTCAGAGATAATGATAATTTAGCACGTAAAGAATTTTTTGACAGCCTAAAAATAAATAATGGTGGTCACAATATATAAGTTATGGATAAAAAAAGAACAATGAATGAATTAAGACAAACTAAGGATGCACATTATATTCCAAAATATGACCCACAAACAGGAGATGCGAATCCTTATTATAAAGAACTAACAGGTGAAGAACTTGAAGAAATGATGAATGAAACAGACGCACCTCCCGGAGTTCAATTTGTAAATGAAGTAGAAATATTTAACGCCACATTCGGTAAACCAAACAACTATGCCCCAACAATCCCAGAAAAAAAAGAAACTGATTTCGTCTATGACTTTTGTATCGAAGAAATCACAGAATATCAAGAAGCTTGCCAAAACGGAGACATCGTGGAAATTCTGGATGCTATTTGCGATATTGCTTATGTTACCTTGGGGAATGCCACTATGTTACATGGTCTTAAAGATAAGATTTGGCCCGCGTATAAAGAAGTCCAGGCGTCAAATATGTCTAAGTCTTGCAAAACTAAAGAAGAAGCAGCACAAACTATCACTCAAAGAGCTAAGGAACAAGGTGAGGAATGCCATTCTGAAAAAGTAGGCGATTATTATGTTGTATACAGGACAAGAGATAGAAAAGTAATGAAATCGATTAATTATTTTAGACCAGATTTAAAACAATTTTTCACAGAAGAGGAGCTAAAGAATGTATAAAAAGGCCTTTACACGAAGAATAGGAGGAAACAAACATTTAATACACCTTTGGACAGACGAAGGTTACGAAAAAGTTGAATGGACAAACTTTGCCTATAAAGAATGCAGTGAAGCAGATGCTGATTACATAGGTTTAAATGGCGAACCACTAAGAAAGACTAATAAATGGGGTCCTGATGATTCAGGACTCCATTTTCATGATATGAAAGCATATCAAAAATTCTTAATAGAAAAGTATGGTACTAATGATGAACCATCTACTACACACAGAGAATTATTTTTTGATATTGAAACTGAAATGGGTGATGCTTTAACACCTGAATATATTCAAAACGCACCTAAAAAAGTTACATCCATAGCTTGGTATGATAAACAAGTAGATGAATGGGGTATATTAATTTTAGACACTAAAAATCAATTAGAACACACTAAAGCTAGAAATAAAGAAATCACACCAGTCAAAACAGAAAGTGATTTACTAGCTAAATTCTTAGAAAAATTTAGAGAAATTGACCCTGACATTATAGTAGGATACAATAGTGATTATTTTGATATTCCTTATTTATATTACAGAATGTGTAATGTATTAGGTGAAGATTGGGCTAGACATTTATCCCCTATTGGTTATGTTAGAGAAACACCTTGGTTTAAAGACCAATACATTCAAATAGCAGGTGTTGAATCTTTAGATTATATGAGATTACATAAGAAATTTAGTTGGAAAGATGAACCATCATGGAAATTAGATGCTATTGGAGAAAAATATGCAGGTATAAATAAGGTTGAATATGAAGGTAATTTAGATTCATTATTTGAAAGTGACATAAATAAATTCATCCAATATAACTTTGTTGATGTTGAAATACTAGTTGAATTAGATAAAAAATTAGAATATTTAGCTTTATCCAAAAACTTATCTCATAAAGGAAAACATAACTACCAAGAAGTATATGCTAATACAAACACCCAAGATGGTGCTATTTCAGCTTATTTATTATCTCAAAATATAATCCCACCTGCTAAAGACAAAGACTTAAAAGCAGAGAAAGGATATGCTGGAGGTTATTTATTTTGTCCTAAAGCAGGAATATACAACTATATGTTTGATGAGGATTTAACTTCACTATACCCTTCTATTATAATGTCACTCAACATAGGTAAAGAAACATTAAAAGCAAGAATCATAGATGCTGATGATCGAAACAGCAGATTAGGATTAAATGATTTAAAGTTAAAGGATCCAAATGCTACTATGATTATTAAAAATAATAAAGGTAAAAGAGCAGAAGTTACAATAGAAAATTTATTAAAATTTATAAATAAAAATCAATTTACCATATCAGCAAATGGTACTATGTTTGCTACAAATAGACAATCAGTACTATCAACTATACTAGCTAAATGGTTTAGTGAAAGAGTATTATACAAAGGTAAAATGAAAAAAGCATATCAAGCTGGAGATAAAGAAGCAGGAGCTAAATACCATTTACTACAATATACAATGAAAATTTTATTAAATAGTTTATATGGTGCAACAGCATTACCTAGTTTTAGATATGGTAATGTTAATTTATCAAAAGCTATAACACTTTCGGGACAAAGAATTATTCAAGAATCAGCTTTAATAGCAAATAAAAAAATGAACGAGGAGATAAAAAATGTTAAGTAAACAATCAATTAGAAAAGAGCATGTTATACTTTTAAATAGAGTAAAAATGTCAAAAGATGAAATAATAGAAATATCTAAAGATTTCAATGAGAATGAAGAAGGACGTTTTAGAAAAATGCTCCAACAAGGAGGGACTATTACTATACAAGGTAAAAAATTTCAAATTTTAAAGGATTTAAAAGACTATGCTAGAAATAGTAAAGGTGAATATGAAGCTCCAGCTAAACCACACAGACAAGAAGACTGGGAATGAAGCATTTAGAAGACACACCATGGTGGATTTGTGATCCTGAAGATACTAACTACTGTGCTTATGTAGACACAGATAGTAACTATTTTCATGCTGAACCTTTATTAAGACATAGATTTCCTAATTTTGATGAAATGTCTGATATAGAAAAGGATACTGAATTAGAAAATATAGCTTTAGAATATCAAGATATTATTACAGATCATTATAATAATGTAGCTAAGGATGTTTTTAATATAAATCAATTTGAATGGTTTGATAAACCACATTGGTTAGAAATGAAAACTGAATGTGTAATCAGATCAGCTTATTTTAGAGCAACTAGAAGATATGCACAATGGATCACTAAACAAGAAGGCGTTGAAAAAGAAACACTTGATATTAAAGGTTTAGAGTTTCAAAAATCAAATTTCCCACCTTTATTAGGTAAATTTTTTAATGATGTTTTAGTAGACGTTTTAAAAGGTGAAACACAAGATGATATAAATAATAGGGTAAAAGTATTTAAAAAGCAAGTATTAGATGGAACTATACCATTAACCGATTTAGGTAACCCAACATCAGTAAAACAAATAGGTAAACATCAAGGTAAACCAGCCAGAAAGGGAGAAATGTTATCAACATTTAACCATGTAGAAAATAAAGTTGGTAGAAAATTAGGTGCACCCGCAGCAGTAAAAGCAGCTATTAGATATAACGATTTACTTAGATTTTGGAAATTAGATAGTAAACATGAATTAATTACTAATGGTACTAAGGTTAAATGGATTTATTTAAAACCAAACCCATACCATATTGAAGAAATAGCATTCCTAAACTATGATATGCCAGAAAAAATTAATACATTCATTGAACAATACGCTGATAGAAAGAAAGTATTTGAAAGCATTTTACTAAATAAACTAGAAGGGTTTTATGGTGATTTAGAATGGAATTTAAATTTAAACCCTTACATAAACCAATTTTTTGACTTATGATACCAAAGACACAATTACAATCAATAATAGCTAAATACCATTTAGGTGAAATAGAACAAATTAAATGGGAAATTGAAGATAAACAATTAAACATTAATTTTGTTGCCCCATCAAATATGGTGCTAGGATCAGTTAAATGTAACGATTTTCAAATGGAAGATGCTAACTTAACAATATACAACACTAAAAAATTAGCTAATTTAATTTCAATTTGTAACGGTGATTTAATGTTAGATTTAGAAAGACAAATGGAGATTATCACTAAACTAAAAATAGCAGATTTAAACTTCAATTTAGAATACGCTTTATCAGATCCATTATTAATTAGAAAAGTAGGCACAGCTAAATCAGTAGATGGATGGCATGTTGAACTACAATTAAGTAGTGAAGAGATAGGCAATATTTTAAGAGCCAAAAGTGCAATGTCAGAAGTAGAACAATTTTTAGTTACTACTACAAAAGATTTAGATAATATGGATGTATGTGAACTTATATTTGGAGACGAAATAGGGCACAACAATAAAATAACATACCAATTAAAGGGTGTTATAAACAAAGAGCATATGAAAATTAAATATAACTCTAATATGTTAAAGACTATATTAAACTCAAATAAAGATATGGATGAAGGTACATTTAAAATATCTAATGCAGGTTTAATGTATTTACATTTTACAGATGGTGTTATAGAAAGCGAATATTACATGGTTCCTACAGAGGATGGTATTATTTCTTAATTTTCATATATGTATAAATGCAAACTTAGGATGCACAAACAGCTCACCAAAATGGGAGCTTATTAATTTAATAACAGGGTAGTTTAAACACCCACAAAACTAAATGATATGAGTACATTATTTCACGAGCGAACACCGTTCGACATTTTATTTAAAAACTTCTTTCAAGCCGAAGGAAAATTTCAACCAACAACATTCGAAAATAAACAACCACACCCATTAGATATATTCTATGATGATGACGGTCTCAATTTTGAGATTGCCTGTACAGGTTTAACTAAAAAAGATATACAATTAAAAATTGATGGAGATCAATTAAATATATCTTATGATAAACCATCAGAAGAAGAAGTTTTAACTGGGTACATTTATAAAGGTTTAGCAAAAAGGTCTTTTAAATTAGGGTATAAAATAGCAGCTAAATTTGATTTATCAAAAATAGAAGCTAAAATGGAAAATGGATTACTCCATTTATTCATCCCAACATCAGAAGGCAAAAAATCAAAAATAGTAACAATCAAATAAAGAAAACCGCATCCTAGGTTTGCTTATTAAAGTATTTTTATTATATTAACCACAAACGTAAAATTAAATTAAGTTATGGAATTAGAAGCATTATTCAATGCCGTTATTGTTAGACCCCAAGAAGAAGAGGAGACACAATACGGATCAATAGTAGTACCCGATTTAGGTAAAGACAGAAACGAACATGGAGAAGTAGTAGCTGTTGGACCTGGTCATCAAGTAGCAGGAATCGGTTTTATAGAAACCCAAGTTAAAGTAGGAGATGTAGTAGTATTACCAACAGTAGGCTTTACAAAACTCCAACATAAAGGAGATGAGTACTATATTGGTTCTGAAAACCAAATATTAGCAAAAGTAAATTCTACAACATCAGTAGAAGATGCATTAGAACAAACAACAGTATCAGATGAAGATTTTGATGCAATTAAATCCTTAGATTAAAAATGAGTAAGATTATAGAATTCGGACCTGATGCTAGACAGAAGCTAGTAACAGGAATTGATAAAATAGCAGATGCTGTAGTATCAACATTAGGACCTAATGGTAGAAATGTAGTAATTTCAAAACCAGGTCAAACACCACAATCAACTAAAGATGGTGTAACAGTAGCAAAAAGTATTTCATTAGAAGATCCAACTGAAGAGTTAGGTGTTCAAATGCTTAAACAAGCAGCTATTAAAACCGCAGATAAAGCAGGAGATGGTACAACTACTTCTACATTATTAGCTAGAGAAATAGTAAAAAATGGTCTAAAGAGATTAGATGATGGAGCAAATGCTGTTGATATTAAAAGAGGAATAGATGCTGCTGTAGAGCAAGTAGTTCATCATTTAACACCATTTCAACAAGATATTTCCTCTCAAGAACAATTAGAGCAAGTAGCCACTATATCAGCTAACAATGATGAAACTGTAGGTAAACTTATTTCTCAAGCTATGGAAAAAGTAGGTAGAGAAGGTGTTGTACATATTGAAGAATCCAAAACAGGAGAGACTTATCTAGAAACAGTTGAAGGTATGCAATTTAATAGAGGTTATAAATCACCTTATTTTGTTACTAATAACAGTACAATGTCTACTACATTAGATGATTGTTATGTTTTAATAGCAGACCATACTTTCACTCAAGTAAAAGAATTACTACCAATACTAGAAAGTGTTTCAAATACAAATAAATCACTTTTAATCATTGCCAAAGACATAGACAATGAAGCACTAGCTACCCTTATTGTTAATAAAATGAGAGGTACATTAAAAGTATGTGCTGTTAAAGCTCCTGAATTTGGAGATAGACAAAAACTAGTATTAGATGACATAGCTGTTCTAACTGGAGGCCAAGTATTCAGTAAAGAAAAAGGTATGAAACTAGAAAAATTTAGCTGGGAATGGTTTGGTGAAGCTAGAGTATCTACTATCACTAAAGAAAAAACAACTATTGTAGATGGTAAAGGATCAGAAGATGCTATTACTGCTAGGGTAGAAGAATTAGCTAAACAAATTGATAAAGCTGATACTCCATTTGAAATGGAAAGACTACAAGATAGAATGTCTAAATTCGTAGGTGGAGTAGCAATTGTTCATGTAGGTGGAAACACTGAAACTGAAATGAATGAAAGAAAAGATAGAGTAGATGATGCTCTAAATGCTACAAAAGCAGCAATCGAAGAAGGTATTCTACCAGGTGGGGGAGTTGCATTAGTAAGAGCTACACAATGGGTAGAATCAAATGGAAATGATGATTTTAATTTTGGAGTAGAAATTGTTAAAACAGCATGCAAAAAACCATTCCAACAAATATTACTAAATGCAGGATACAATAACACAGCAATAGATTCTCTTACAAAAGAATTAGATGGTGATGATTGGACTGGATATGATATTAAACAAGATAAAATGGTAGACTTTAAAGAAGCAGGTATCATTGACCCATTTAAAGTTACTAGAAGTGCATTGCAGAATGCTTCATCCATAGCTGGAACTATCTTACTTACAGAAGCCACAGTTGTTGATAAGCCATCAGAAAACAACACCCCACAAATGGACCCAGCTATGATGGGCATGATGTAATATGAAAACAAAGGTTATAGAAACAAACGAGTTAATAGCCAGGCGTAAAGCGCCTGGTGATAACTGGATTTTAGTTGATGATTCTAAAAATGTAGTTCATAAATCTCTAACAGATACTTTGGAAGCTTACCTAGGAATTAGTAACTTCAAGGGCGAATATAGGCTAGATCCATTAGGAAGTAAATTATATGCTATAAAATCTAGCGAAGAAGAAGTTAAACCTGAACCAATAAAGAAATATAACATATATGGAGATGAATACTAAAGAGCATTCACTTTTAGTTGAAAAATATAGATCAAAAGACCTAACAGAGTATGTAGGAAACGAACATATTAAAACTCAAATACAAAAATATCTAGATCAAGATGATATTCAAAATTTCATATTTTATGATCCTGCTGGTACTGGAAAAACAACTCTGGCAAAACTTATTGTCAATAACCTGGAATGTGATTACCTTTATGTTAACGCTTCTGATGAACGAGGCATCGAAACTATTAGGGATAAAGTCACAAGTTTCTCAAGCACTATATCGTTTAAAAAGATTAAAGTTGTCATCCTTGATGAGGCGGATTTTCTCACCATCCAAGCACAAGCATCTCTAAGAAATACAATTGAAACGTTTTCAAGATCTACACGTTTCATCCTCACTTGTAATTTCATTGAAAGAATAATAGATCCGCTTCAATCAAGATGCCAAACATTAAAAATAGTCCCACCAAGTAAAAAAGAGGTGGCAAAACACATAAAAGGGATACTAGACACGGAAAAAACAAAGTTTGAAATTGAAGCTCTTGTTAACATAGTTAATAAACATCATCCGGATATACGAAAGATGCTAAATACTATTCAGCTATCTACCCAAAATAATGAGCTAGTAGTAGATGAGTCAATCTTAGTATCATCCAACTATATCAAACAAATAATTGAAGAATTAAAACAGAAGAAAACCGATTTTAAAAAACTAAGACAGATAATAGCCGATTCTCAAGTACGTGATTTTGAAGAATTATATAGAGCATTATTTGATCATGCCTCCGAATATGCCATTGGTAGAGAAGGAAGTGTAGCCATAATTTTGAATGAGCATCAATATCATTCTAACTTTCGTATTGACAAGGAAGTCAATATAGCAAGTGCATTAGCAAAAATAATTGAAATTAAAAAACCACAAGTGATATGAACAATCCACAACAACAAAAAATGAATATTGACTTTAAGAATACAACTATGATCGAAGGATTCGATGGTGGGTTATTATTCGGTCAAGCATTCGTATTAAGAAAAGTATCAAAATTCGTAGCAGGAACAGATGAAGATGCAATGCTTCCAATACCTGTTTTTTATGATTTATCCTCCAAGAAAATAATAGCTGATTCTTTACCTAAAGAAATTAGAGAAGACTACAAAGACATTACTATATGATATGATATTATAGAGCATGTTCCACCAACTGAGATTGGAGAAATATCTGCAACATCAATTAGAGAACAAATGAAAAAAGATGGTAAGTTATAAAAGACATATTTTAAAAACCTTAACTTGGAGATTAGTTGGGACTATTGATACTATTTTATTATCTTATATAATAACAGGAAATTTAAAAATAGGTTTCACAATAGGTTTTATAGAAGTATTTACAAAAATGGTTTTATATTATTTTCATGAAAGAGCCTGGTATAAATTTTCAAAATTTGGATTGAAAAAATGATTTACGTAGGAATATTTACATTAATAGGATTAGGTTTAGTAGGAATCTGGGTATACAAAGGTGAAAAAGAAAGAAGACAAGATTAAGAATATTTTTGACTGGTTACAACATATAACGTTGTATAAGACATCCGCTGAAGAATTCACGGATAACGACTGGGAAAAATTTAATTCATATATGGTGCATAGATTTGTTAGTATGCACGTATATTACGTTGAAATCGCAGATTACGCGCAAAGTATGTTACCAACTATGAAAAAGCAAATATACAATTTTTATAAAGAAATGTTACCTAAAAAGAAAGTCTGGCTACAATATGTCAAATCAAAAACTGAAACTATAAACAAAGATTTAGTAGAAGACATAGCAAAATACTATGAAGTTGGAGCAGCAGATGCTCTTTCGTATATTGCGGTAATGACCAAAGAAGAGATACCCGTTATATTAGGAGAAATGGGTAAAGACGAAAAAGAAATAAAAAAACTCCTTAAAAATAAATAATATGAAAAAATCAATAATCACAGGTATACTGTTTTTAGTAGCTGTTTCATTTTCTGCACAAGAAAAAGGACACAAAAACACTAGACCTATCAAAGATACTAAAGTTGTAGTTAACCCTATCAAACCTTCAGTATTCAATAAAGAAGAAAAAACAACTAAAGTTGTTATAACTCCACTCAATAGTAACTCTACTAACAGAGCGGCATCATCTTCAGTTAACACCAACAAACCAGAAAAAGTTAAAGGTGAAAGAAAAGATAATGTAAAAGTTGTAAATAACAGAGCAGCAAGTGCTCCAAAACCAACTGGTCTAAATCCTGAAAAAGTTAAAGAAGTAACTAAGGAAAGAAAACCAAAAGTAAAAAAAGAGAAGTAAATGAACGAGGGTAGGCCAGAAGAACTTTTATACAGTGCTGAAGAGCATGGTAAAAGAAAACAAATGTTTAAAGAAATTGACAAATTAAAAAATTCCTACCCTTCTCTTAAACGAGAAGATTTATACGAAAAGGCATATCAAAACGTAATGAAGACATGAAAAAAAGTAAAGTTATACAAGCATTAACTGCACAGGCAAATGCAGATAAAGCAAAAGCCATGATGGCATTAGATTTATTAGAAAACCAAGCAGTAGGAATAGGTGATCACACAGTAAATGATTTTATGAAAGATGCTACTGAAGCACTAACATTATTAACTGATGCAGATGATAGATTAGAAACTTTAAATAAATATTGGGGCGACCAACCTCTACCTTTTTAATATGAATACAGGAGAAGATTATATGCATAATAAAGCAGAATCAGATTATACAGTAGCTCATTTTGAAAAAGAATACCCTGAATTATCTCAGGAATTTAAAGAAATTCAAGATGAAATGTATAGAATGTTTGCAGCGAAACACTTAGACTACGGATTAAATAACATCTCACTAGGTGGAGATTTAACCCAAGAAAATGATAAAAAATTTTCATTAACAGGTTTAGCTATTAGGTTAACAGATAAAATATCAAGGTTAAGAAACCTTTTAGTTAATGGTAGAAACTTTGTTAAAGGTGAAGGAATGGAAGATACATTTATAGATGTAGCTAATTATGGTATAATTGGTATGTTAGTAGGACGTGATAAGTGGAAAAAATAAATGGCTAAAATACCTGCAATAGTAAAAGAAATCCAACGAACTCCTAAGAGGGAGATGAACTATGGTTATCAAAAAAACATTTCATATTCACAATATACAATGTGGAAGAAATGTCCTAAACAATGGGCATTACAATATAGAGATGGCCATAAAATGTATAAACCAAGTATTCACACAGTATTTGGGAAAGCGTTACATGAAGCATTTCAACATTACATTCAAACTATGTATGAAACAAGTGCAGCAGCAGCTGATAGAGAAGATATCAATGAAATGCTTAAAGACCAACTTAGGGCCCATTATCAAGATGAATATAAAAAGAATAAAAACCAACATTTCTCCAGTGCAGGTGAATTAAGTGAATTTTATCAAGACGGAGTAGAAATATTAAATTACCTAAAAAAACACAGGGGTAAATATTTTTCTAAACGAGGTTGGCATTTAGTAGGAATAGAAACTCCTATACTAATGCCTCCTATGAAATATAATCCTAATGTTTTATTCATGGGTTATCTTGATATTGTAATGTACAATGAAAAACTAGATAAATTTAAAATAATAGATATTAAAACATCTACCAATGGTTGGAAACTAAAATATGTCAAAGACGATGAAGATAAACAATTCCAACTTATACTATATAAAAAATATTTTGCAGAACAATTTGGAGTCCCAATAGAAAATATTGATATTGAGTTCTTCATTACAAGAAGGAAAGTATACGAAGAAGGAGATTTCCCACAGAAACGATTTCAAATGTATTCCCCACCTTCAGGTAAAATAAAAACAAGTAGGGCAACTAAAGCAATAGAAGAATTTATGAGTGAATGCTTTATAGAAAATAAACATACCACAAAGGAGATGCATCCTAACCCATCAAAATGGAATTGCACATTTTGTCCCTACAAAGAAGATAAACAGTTATGCGGGTTAGGTGCATCTTTCTAAAAGAATACGTATGTATAGATATCAAAAAGTTATATTAAATTAAAGATTATGAGTAATAAAAAAGAAAAGACACTAACCAGTGTTAAAATTCAAAGTGATTTATTTCAAGATTTCAAAATAGAATGCGTAAAACGTAAATTTTCCTTCCAGAAACTTGCCGACCGCGCTATTCATTTGTATCTTACAGATGATGAATTTAGAAAGACAATCAACAGCCACAACAATTTAGAGTTATAAAAAAACCAATACATGAATAAAGATTTTAAATATATCCCCAAAGAGGATAGAAAAAAGATACTCTTAATATGCGATGATATTAGAGTACATTCAGGGATAGCTACTGTAGCAAAAGAAATAGTAATCCATACAGCTCAACACTTTAACTGGGCCCAAATAGCAGGAGCTATAAAACACCCAGATCAAGGTAAAATATTTGATATTTCAAATGATATAAATAAAGATGCAGGGTTAACTGACGCTAGTGTATTTTTATATCCAACTGATGGTTATGGTAATATAGAATTGGTAAGGCAACTCATTAAAAGAGAAAACCCAGATGCTATAATGCTTATCACAGATCCCAGATATTTTATGTGGTTATTTAATGCTGAAGGTGAGATTAGAAAAAATATGCCTATTATGTACCTTAATATTTGGGATGATTATCCAACCCCTTTATATAATAAAGCATTTTATGAGTCTTGTGATTTATTAATGGGTATATCTAAACAAACCGTAAATATTAATAAAATTGCATTAGGTAATAAAGCCAAAGATAAAGTTATAAAATATATTCCTCATGGTCTAAATCATCACATTTATCGTCCTTTAGAAACTACTGAAGAGCTAGATACTGTAGAAAAAATGAAATTAGATTTATTTGGTAAAGATGAAGTTGATTTCGTTCTGTTTTTTAATTCTAGAAATATTAGAAGAAAACAAATCCCTGATACAATGTGGGCATTTAAAATGTTTTTAGATAGTTTACCTAAAGAAAAAGCAGATAAGTGTAGATTATTAATGCATACTGAATTAGTACATGAAGCAGGAACAGATTTACCAGTAGTAAATGAATTATTATTTGGAGATTCTTATCCTAATGCTGTAGTATTTGATACTAAAAGACGGTCAACGGCAGAATTAAATATATTATATAATTTATCAGATTGTCAAATCTTATTAACTTCAAATGAAGGTTGGGGGTTAACATTAACAGAAGCAATGTTAGCAGGAAATCCTATTATAGCTAATACAACAGGGGGGGATGCAAGATCAAATGAGATTTTTAGATGAAGATGGAAAATGGTTTACACCAACACCTGAAATACCTTCAAATAATACTGGAAGATATAAAAATCATGGTGAATGGGCATTCCCAGTTTACCCAACTTCTAGATCAATTCAAGGATCACCTGTTACACCTTATATTTGGGATGATAGATGTAAAGCTGAAGATGCATCTGATAGAATAAGGGAAGTATATGATTTAGGTAAAGAAAAAAGAAAAGAACTAGGTGCTAAAGCTAGAGAATGGTGTTTAAGTGATGAAGCAGGATTTACAGCTGAACAACAAGGTAAAAGGTTTATTGAAGCAGCTGATGAATTATTTAACACTTGGAAACCTAGAGAAGCATTCGAAGTAATAGACACATACGAAGATATTAGAAAAATACAAACACATAATTTAGTATATTAATATGAAACCAACATTTTTTATAAGTTGTCCAATAGATACCTATTCGGGTTATGGAGCAAGATCAAGAGACGTAGTAAAAGCCATTATTGAAATGGATAAATATGATGTAAAAATATTACCACAAAGATGGGGTGCTACACCTTGGGGTTTTATTGTAGATCATGAAGAATGGGGTTTTTTAGATAAACATCTCTTTCAACCTGAACCAAATAAACAATACCCAAAACCAGATATTTGGATGCAGATAACAATACCTAATGAGTTTATGCCACAGGGGCACTATAATATAGGAATGACTGCTGGTATAGAAACTACTTTATGTAAAGCAGAATGGATTGAAGGTTGTAACAGGATGAATATAGTAGTAGGATCATCTGAACATACCATTCAAGTATTAAAGAATAGTAAATTCCAGAAAAAAGATAATAATACCCAACAAGTTTTAGCAAACATTGAATTAAATACTAAAACAGAAGTTTTATTTGAAGGTTTTGATGAAAATGTTTATAAAAAAACAAATGAGATATTAGATTTACCTGAAATAAAAGAATCATTTTGTTTCTTATTTGTAGGACATTGGATGCAAGGAGCATTTGGACATGATAGAAAAAATGTAGGTCTATTAGTTAAATCTTTTTTAGAAACCTTTAAAAATAAACAAAACCAACCAGCTTTAATAATGAAAACATCTGGTGGTGTTGTATCTTATATGGATAAAGAAGCTTTATTAAAAAAAGTAAATGAAATTAAAAAAACTGTAAAAGGCAAATTACCTAAAATTTATGTTATCCATGGTGATCTTTTAAATGAAGAAATAAATGAACTATATAATCACCCAAAAGTAAAATGTATGGTTAACATTACAAAAGGAGAAGGATTTGGTAGACCATTACTTGAATTTACTCAAACTAAAAAACCAATAATAGCTACAGGTTGGTCAGGCCCTATAGATTTCTTAAAATCTGATATGAGTGTATTGTTACCTGGTACTTTAGGTGACTTACATCCAAGTGTTAAAAATGATTGGTTTGTAGAAGGTGCTAAATGGTTTGATGTTGATACTATGGCATTAGGAAAAGCATTAAAAGACATGCATAAAAACTATAAAAATTATACTCATAGAGCTAAACAACAGGGTAATTTTGCTGAAGAAAATTTTACATATACTAAAATGAAAGAAAAATTTAGTAAAATGTTAGAAGAAAATGTTATTGAAGCTCCTAAACAAGTTTCTTTACAGTTACCTAAGCTTAAAAAAATAGGGGGAGATAACAAAACAGAACTTCCTAAATTAAAACTACCTAAACTTAAAAAAGTAAAAATATGAACCCAGACAGATTAGAAATATGTCCTAAATGTGGATCCGATGCTTGTTATGTAACTGAGGTAAATCAAGATATAAATAATTATCTTTGTTACGGTTGTGGTTTTCAATCTAATTCTTTAATGAGAGAAGGAGAAGAAATAATGGATGATCAGTTATCTATGTTACCTGAATTATATAAAGATCTTAGACATGAAGATAAAACAGGTCAAGTATGGTTTCCTTCAACAGTAAATTTACCAAAACAAGGAATGGTATTTGCCAATGGATCTACAACTGAAAATTGGAAATGGGCAGCAGTTAAAGCTGTAGAAGTAACAAAAGAAGAAAAAGAAAAATATCCAATTCCTAATAAAAAAGGCCAATATTATAAACATAGAATGGACATGACTACAATGAAACAGTTTGAGGAACGTGATTTTATGGAAGCTCTTTCGTATATTGGGGTATTACCTAGTTAAGATATGAAAATAAGCTACGCAATATTAACTCATAATGAAGGTGAGTATATTAAAAATTTAATTCCTTTTCTTATAGAAAATAAAAGAAAAGAAGATGAGATTATAGTTGTAGATGATTTTTCTACAGAAAAATTAACTCTTGACATATTAAAAAAATTTAAAGATCAGATAAAACTACATTATAGAGAATTTGATGGTGACCATACGCAAAAGAATTATGCTAACAGTAAATGTACTGGAGATTATATACTACAGCTAGATGCTGATGAAATGGTCTCACCAGATTTATTACAAATTCTACCATCCTTTCTGGAGCAAAACAACACTGTAGATTTGTTTTACATGCCTAGAATCAATACAGTAGAAGGGTTGACGCAGGAATGGATTACCAAATGGAGGTGGAACGTCAACGGAAAGGGTTGGATAAACTTTCCAGACTGGCAGATGCGATTGTATCGTAACTGCGAGTGGGTGAAGTGGGATGGCTTATTACATAGCACTATATCTGGACATAAGACTGTTTCCCCTTTACCTACTGATGAGTTATGGTGTATTATTCACCCAAAACAACTAGATAGACAGATTGAGCAAAATGAGTTGTACGATAAAATAGAAGCAAATGGTAGAAATAAATATAAAATATGAAAATTTACATAATAAGTTTTATATGAAAAATCAATTAAATTATTGGGATAATTTTTATCAAAATGAAAAACCCCCATCTCCCCCAAGTTCATTTAGCAAATATATTATACCTTATATTAAAGATACCCATAAAACTTTATTAGATATTGGGTGCGGTAATGGTAGAGACAGTTTATTTTTTGAAAATAATGGATTTGAAGTTATAAGCATTGATAGTTCTAAATCCCCAAAGTTTTTAGGTGATCCTAATAACTTTTTTCAAGTTGATATTAGTGATATAAATTTCAAAGTAGATATTTATTATGCTAGATTTTTTATACATGCTATTAAAGAAAACACTCTAGATTCTTTTATTGAAAATCTATATAAATTAATGTCTAAAAAATCAAAATTTATATTTGAAACAAGATCAACAAAAGGTATAACTAATTTAAAAAAAAAAGAAACTAATTTCAAATCTAGTATAGGGGAAAAACATTTTAGAATGTTATATTCAATTGATTATCTTAGAAATAAGTTTGAAAAAAAATTTAAAATTAATCATTTAATAGAAACAAATGATGTAGCTAAATATAAAACCGATAATCCCTATGTTGTAAGGGGTATTATCTCTAAAAAATAAATACAAATGGCAGGACCCAGTATAGCAAAAGAAATAAATAGTGAAAGTTTAATTAAAACCTGTAAATTATTAGATAATATTACAAATGAATATACTGTATTTTTTGGAACTATGCTAGGATTACATAGAGAAGGAGACATCATTGATGGAGATGATGATTGTGATTTTTTAGTTCCCTCAAAATTATACAATAAAATTAAAAATTCATTTTTATCTAATGGTTACATAGTATCAAATTTTGATGTAAAAGACCATTTTACTCAATTTAAATCTAAAATTGGTGATACTGAGGTTTTAGTAGATTTTTATTATTATTTTGATTATGATGAAGAATTTATAATAGATAAATGGAATTTTTATGGTCAACCCTTTAATAAACAAAAATGGATGCTCATCCCTAAAAAATATTTATTTGACTTTAAAAAAATAAAATATAAAAATTCTCTAATCCCATTACCAAAAGACCCTGAATATCTATGTCAGTACATATATGGAGAAAGATATAAAGAAAAACTTATAAAATCTGTTGATTACCAGATGATGATAGTAAATAATAAACCTAAAATAATATATAAATGGGAGAAAAATTAATAATCTATATAGTTTCATATG